>Ga0182024_10004235_pt1 | contig 33281 bp, 27 predicted proteins | sample P32metaG_FD_120480 | JGI IMG/M metagenome (GOLD analysis project Ga0182024, IMG submission 120480) | Permafrost microbial communities from Stordalen Mire, Sweden - P3-2 metaG (Illumina Assembly) | ecosystem: Environmental > Terrestrial > Soil > Wetlands > Permafrost | place: Sweden: Stordalen... | reverse complement strand
TGCTGGCGGAGGAGGGCGACCTCCGGCAAGCCACCTTCCATTTCAAGAAAGCGATCGTCGCCGATCCGGAGAATGTCGATGCTCATTACAATCTCGGCCAGGCCCTGGCGGCAGGCGGTTCCATGAAGGACGCCCTGAACGAATTCCAGGTCGCCGTGCGGATTAATTCAGGTTTGGTCGTCGTGTCTTGACGGCGCCTTCCCTGAGGATTACCTCGGCAGCGCGGAGCGTTTCCGCCGTCGCCTGTTGGGAGAGGAATAAAGATGCCGTTTGCCAATTCGCACGGATCGAGGATTCAGGAAGCGAGCCGAAAAGGATGACGCGCTATCGTTCCGCCGTCTTGGCGAAGGATGGAGGGTAGCGGTCGCCCACTGCCATCGACGCCAGCTGATTTAAGTCAGTCATATCCTCCGCTGTCAGAGGAAGGCTCGCGGCGCCCAGATTATCGTCCAGATAAGCCCTGCGCTTCGTGCCCGGAATCGGCACAGCATCCGGCGCCGCGGCCAGAACCCAGGCCAGCGCCACCTGCGCAAGGGTCGCATTGCGGCGTGCCGCCACAGCTTTCACGGTGTCGACAAGCTTCTGGTTCGCCGCCATGTGCGCATCGTCGAACCGGGGTAAATTGCGCCGAAAATCGCCCTCAACAAAAGCCGCGCTCGACTGGAAGGCGCCGGTCAGATAGCCGCGCCCCAGAGGACTGAAGGGCACCAGGCCCACGCCGAGTTCCCGCATTGCCGGCAGAATCGATTCCTCAATGCCCCGCTCCCACAGCGAATATTCGCTCTGCACGGCGCTGATCGGATGCACTTTGTGAGCCCTCCGGATGGTCTCCGCGCCGACCTCTGAAAGACCCAGAAAACGGACTTTCCCCGCCTCGACCAGTTCCTTCATCGCGCCCACAGTTTCCTCAATCGGAATCGCCGGGTCCTTGCGATGCAGGTAATAGAGATCGATGACGTCCACGCCCAGCCGCCGCAGCGAACCCTCCACGGCACGCCTGGCATTCGCCGGCGAACCATCGAGGCCAGTCAAACCCGACCCCAGCACAAACCCGAACTTCGTCGCCAGCACAACCTGGTCGCGGCGACCCCGGATCGCCTTACCCACCAACTCCTCGTTGGTATGCGGACCGTAAACCTCGGCCGTATCCAGCATCGTCACGCCGCAGTCGAGTGCGCGATGAATCGTCCCAATCGACTCGGCTTCATCGCCGTGCGTTCCGTACGCATGGGACATCCCCATGCAGCCGAGCCCGATCGCGCCCGCGATCAGCCCCTGACTCCCGATCTTTCGTTGCTCCATCCCTCAATTGTCGCCCAATGGAGGAAGGTAGAGGAATCGAACCCCCATCCCGAAGGAGCGCTAGTTTTCAAGACTAGTGGCCGACCATTCAGCCCGTACCTTCCCTATCGGAGAGCTTGGTACCCCGCGATGGAGTCGAACCACCGTAGCTGAGATGTAAGCTCAGCACTCTACCGTTGAGTTAGCGGGGCATGGCTCCGGGGATAGGATTCGAACCTATGAATGACCTGAGTAACAATCAGGCGCTTTGCCAGCTTAGCTACCCCGGAATATAAATATAGTCGGGGACCTCGGATTCGAACCGAGATTCTCTTGGATCCAGACCAAGCGGGTTAAACCGTTTCCCTAGTCCCCGAAAACGCTATTCAATTGTGGATCTGCCCGCCAGAATCGAACTGGCCTAGCTGCATTACCGTTGCAGTTCATCGCCAACAATGATTGGGCAGAACAATAACGATGTGAGAGTTTATGCCGGGTGATTGACTTGAACTATCTACTATTCAAAGTCAGATGTTCTGCCTCTGAAACTAACCCGGTGAGAGTTTAGAGGCTGCGCATGACGCCGACGCCGGTGGTGACGCCTGGATTATTAGTGAGGTTAGTCGACTGACTAGACTTCCGGTTACAAGTCGGGTGCTCTGCCGACATGAGCTTTACCAGCTCATGCGTTGTCGCCTCGACTGTGATCAGGAACTCCACGGTAAGAGCATAACCGGGCTTCAATGTCTTGTCAATAGTAAGCACTGAGCTTAGGGCTGTTTTCGCCGTTAAATGATCTTCACAATTACTAGTGGCTTGTCGCAGCCAGATCGTTACTATATCCCCTCCATCACTGTCGGGGTTCCACACACCAAATGGAACCCCGACAGTAATGGAGGGGACGGTAACGCGTGCAGGGTTTAAGATTGTAAGTGTTCGCACAGGGGGAAGAATGCCTGCCCGAGTTCTTTTATTATTAGTGGCCTTGACGCAGCTGATCGCGGCGGATTGGCCGGAATGGCGTGGCCCGCATCGCGACGGTGTCGTCTCTGAAGAGCCGGGTACGTGGCCGGAGAAACTCAACCTCAAGTGGAAGACTGAAGTCGGGATCGGTCACGCCTCACCGGTCATGGCGGCCGGCAGCATTTATGCGTTCGCGCGGCAGGGCAACGAGGAGACAGTTCTCTCCATCGATCCGGCGAATGGCAAGATCCGTTGGAAGCAGCAATACACTGCGCCGTACAAGATGAATTCGGCAGCCGTGTCGCATGGTGAGGGACCGAAGGCGACACCGCTCTATTCAAACGGCAAGCTGTACACGTTTGGCATTGGCGGGATTCTCTCGGCATTCGACGCTGAAACGGGCAAGCCCATCTGGCGCTTGGATTTCGTCAAGCAATACAAGGAGGGCGCGCCGGACTTCGGCACGGCGATGTCCCCGATCCTCGATAGCGGTCTGCTGATCGCACACGTCGGTGGGACGAAACTCGGCGCGCTCACCGCGTTCGACGCCGCGACGGGCGCCGTGAAGTGGCTCTGGGACGGTGATTCGCCTGCGTACGCTTCGCCGATTGTGGTGGAGTTGGGCGGCGTCCGCCAGGTGGTTACCGAGAGCCACTCGAATATCATCGGCGTAGCCCTGGCGTCGGGGAAACTGCTCTGGAAGATCCCCTTCAAGACCGGATACGACCAGAACATCGTCACACCGGTGTTGTATAAGGACACCCTCATTTTTTCGGGGCTCGACAAGGGAGTCTTCGCCGTCCGCCTGAATCATACGGCCGACGCCTGGGCCACCCAAACCGTCTGGCAGAACAAGGATGTGTCGATGTACATGAGCTCGCCGGTACTCTCCGGCGAGCTGCTGTTTGGTTTTTCCCATCTGAAGAAGGGCCAGCTATTTTGCCTGGACGCGCGTACCGGGGCAACTCTATGGACCGGGCCGCCGCGTGGCGGAGACAATGCCGCGATTCTGGCCAGTTCGACGACGTTATTCGCGCTGACGCCGGACGCGCAAATGCTGATCGCGAAGCCGACCGCGAAAGGGTTGGGCGAGATTCGGCGCTATGAAGTGGCGCAGAGCCCCACCTGGGCTCATCCCGTCGTGCTGCCGGATGGATTCCTGATCAAGGACCTGAAAACACTCGCCAGGTGGAGCACAAATTAGAAGTCTTATATACCGCGTAAACCGGCGATTACTCCTGGCGCAGCGCAATCACCGGATCGATCTTCGCGGCGCGGCGCGCCGGAATAAGAGAAGCCGTCAGCGCGACCAGTACCAGCACGGATGCTACGGTAACCAATGTTTCTGGCTCGGCCGGCTTGGTGTTGAAGAGCATGGACTCGACCAGCCGGCCGCTCCACCGGATCGCCAGGGCTCCCACGGCGAGACCGATCGTGGTCGCCAGCAGCGAACCGCGCAGCGCCGACCCCAGCAGATGAGTCCTCGATGCACCCAACGCCGCGCGAATCCCGAGTTCACGCGTGCGTTGCGCGACCGAGTAGGCGACTACGCCGTAGATTCCCACCGCGGCGAGCAGCAGACCCATCGCCGAGAATCCCGTAAATAGCATGGTGTAGAATCGCGCCTGGGCTCCGGACTCCGCCTTGATCTCTTCGAGAAGTTTGTAGTCGGTGATGGCCTGGTCTTTGTGGACGCTCCAGATCGCGCTCTGGATGGCCTTTTTCAAACGCTGGGGATCGCTCTGCGCGCGGACGACAAGCCCCACACCGACGATAGGACTTTGGTCGAACGTTACGTACACTCCCGGCCTCGGTTCGCGATCGAGGCTGTCGGTTCGTTCATCGGAGACGACGCCGACAATTTCCCAGGGGATCGCGGGGCCGAGCTCGCGCTTGCCGGTAACAATTCGCTGGATCAGGAGATGCTGCCCGATGGGGTCTTCGTTGGCGAAATAACCCTTGGCCATCGTTTCGTTGATCACCGTGACGGGAAGGGCATTCGCGACGTCGGTTATCGCGAGACTGCGTCCTTCGCGCATTTTCATGCCGAGAGTGGAGAAGTAAGTCGAGGTGACGATCTTGAATCCAAGCGCTCTGCCGCCACCGTCTGTGGATCCGCTGCGACCCTGAATTTTGAAGGGCATTCCGAATCCCCAGCCTTGCAGCGGCGGATTCGAGGTAACGGCCACATCGCGTATTCCCGGCAACGCCGCCACGCTATCGCGAATCTGATTCATCAACGCCGCTTCGCGCGCCGGATCGGTGTCGCGCTGCATCGCTCGCGGCAGGTTCATGGTGACGACGTTGGTCATTTCGACGCCGGTATCGACCCCGGTGAGGCGGGCAAAACTATGGATCAGCACACCGGCCGTGGCCACCAGCACGAAGGTCAGAGCGACTTCGGCGGCAATCAAAGTGGTCCGCACGCGGCGCCCGGAGACTCCGCCGCTCGATCCGCGATTGGTGAGCCAGTTCCCTGTCGACGCGACCAGCGAAAGGTTCTTGCTATTTTCCCGCCAATCGAGAAAATTCATCGGCGAAACCGAAATTCGCCCACCGCCGGGAGGTTTTTCGAACAGCTGCACGAGTTTTTCGGGTTCCGAATAAGGCAGAGGCTTCAACAGCACCGCGTCCACCACGGTGAAAATGGCGACGTTGGCCCCCAGCCCCAAGGCGAGAGTCAGCATGGCCATCAATGTAAACAATGGATTTCGGAGCAGGCCGCGGAATCCATAACGCAAGTCTTGAAGAAGATCCTGAAGCATCTTGATTTTTGCCTCGTCCTAAAGGACGATACTGGCGACTGGCGGTTAGGTTTCAAGGTTCTCGACTTCGTTAGCGAGATTGTTCGCGTCTGCCCGCATGCTCACGCATGGCGGCTCAGATCGACACGGAGCCGCGACCACCAGGGAGCGGGTACACCGCTCTGCGGCGGTCGAGCCCCATGCGTCACGCATGGGGCTTTTGCGGGCCTCGAGATAGCCCCAAGCTTACGCATGGGGCTCCTCAACCGGTGATCGGCGGCGCTTTTCCGCATGCTCACGCATGGCGGTTCAGTATCGACACGGAACCGCCCCGCAAACGGGCGGGCAAATGAGAAGCTCTCGCTAACAGAATCGCTGGGACAGCTTACCGGAGCCGGCCGTCACGGCTTTAAATACTTGGCCAGGAAGGCGTAAATCTCCTCGCGCGATTCCCGAGCCAGCTTGGTGTCCAGCCGGTTGAACATGTGCCCTCCGGGCGCAACTTCGTAAATCTTCGACTCGAACTGCTTGCCCTCCGCCTTCAGCGCCATGATCATTCGCTTCACCTCCAGCACGTTGACGTCTTCGTCGTTCGTGTTGCTGTGGATCAGCAAAGGCGTCGCCAGCTTCGCCGCGTACGTGATCGGCGACCTCTTCTCGTATTCCTTAATATCGTCCCGCACCGATTTCCCGATGTGATACGCCGCCGAATACTGCGCCTGATACCCCGCCGACTCATAGCCCATGCGCAGCACCAGGTCGCTCACCGGGACGCCCGCATACGCGACCGCATACCCCGAATCCGGATGCGCCAGGATCTCCATCAGCGTGATCAACCCTCCGTGGCTCCAGCCGATGGCGCCCACCCGCTTCGGGTCCAGGAAGCTATACTTCTCCAGCATCCAGGATTTGCCCGCCAGCACGTCGTCCACCTCGCGCCCGCCGTAATCGATCTGGTTGTAGAACCCCTGCCCGTAGCCGATGCTGCCGCGGTAATCCGGGGCGATCACCGCATATCCCTGCTCCATCATTTCGCGAATGATGTGCGCCAGCTCCACCGACGACACGTTGCCGTGTATCCCCTGATGCGCCAGCACCAGCAGAGGCTGCTTTTTCGAGCGGTCCATTTTCTTCGGAATAAAGGTGTACGCCCGGATGATCAGCGGATTCCCCGCTCCCGGTGCAGTCTTGTTGGGAATATGAACCGCCGGCAGACTGGTGTACGCGACCTTGTCGACGTCCGCGATGTCGCTCAACTTCTGCACCCACATCACATCGTCGAGCGCCTTCAGCACGGAGTCGTTCGGACCGACCTGTTGCCCCGCGCCCGCCGCAGCAGCAGGCGCAGCAACCGCGGCGCCAGCCCCGCCGCGTCCACCACCGCCGCCGGTGGTTGGGGCCGGAGGTGTATTCTGAGCAATCAGAGAAAGACAAAAAAGGAAGAAAATCAGAGTCCGCATCAAATTAGTCTAGCGGAAATTCGAAAAGCCCCGAGCCGGGATTGAACCAGCGACATCCAGTTTACAAAACTGGCGCTCTACCAACTGAGCTATCGGGGCGTACATAATCATTTTAGCCGATGAAATACTTTCTGTCGTTCCTCCTCGCCTCGTTAGCCCCAGCCGCGAGCCTGATGCCGATGCCCGCGAAGGTCACGCCCGCCGAAGGCGCGATGCCGATCGCGTCCATGCTCCGCGTCACGCTGACCGGGACTTCCGACGTCCGTCTGAAATCCGCCGGCGACCGCCTGGTCATGCGCGTCTCCCGCCAAACCGGCATCCCGCCCATCCACACCGCCTCCGATCCGACGCTGACCATCAACGTCAAAGCCGGATCGCCCGAATGGCCCACGCTCGGCGAAGACGAATCTTACGAGTTACAGATCACGCCCCAAGGAGCGCAACTCACAGCCCCGACCACCACCGGAGCCCTCCGCGGCATGGAAACATTCGCGCAGTTAATTGTTCCGGCAAAAAACGGCTTCGAAGCCCCGTCGATGACCATCGCCGACCACCCCCGCTACCCCTGGCGAGGCCTGATGCTCGACGTCTCCCGCCACTGGATGCCTCTCGATGTCGTCCTCCGCAATCTGGATGGAATGGCCGCCGTCAAGCTCAACGTCTTCCACTGGCACCTCTCCGACGATCAGGGTTTTCGAGTCGAATCCAAGCGCTTTCCGAGACTCCAGCAACTCGGTTCCGACGGGTTCTTCTACACGCAGGACGACGTCCGGCAAGTCGAGGCCTACGCGCGCGACCGAGGCATTCGCGTAGTCCCCGAGTTCGATATTCCCGGCCACACCACCGCCTGGTTTGCCGCCTATCCCGAACTGGCCAGCGCGCCGGGTCCTTACACAATCGAACGCTTCTGGGGAATTTTCAAGCCGACCATGGACCCGTCCAACGAAGCAGTCTACACGTTCCTCGACGCGTTCCTTCAAGAAATGACCGCGCTCTTCCCCGACCCCTATTTCCACATCGGCGGTGACGAAGTGGAAGGATCTGCGTGGAAGCAATCCGCGGCCATTCAGAAATTCGCCCGCGAAAACCATCTCGCCAACCAGGAAGCGATCCACGGATATTTCAACGGCCGCGTGCAGGCGATGCTCAAGAAGTACGGCAAAATCATGATCGGCTGGGATGAAGTTTTGCAGCCCGGCCTCGCGCCCGATACCGTCATTCAATCCTGGCGAGGGCCGTCCGGCCTGGCCGCCGCCGCGAAGGCCGATTATCGCGGACTGCTTTCCTATGGTTACTATCTCGACCACCTGCGCCCCGCGAGCTACCACTATGGCATCGACCCCGATAACAATCAAAGCCACGATCCGCACGTCCTCGGCGGCGAAGCCTGCATGTGGAACGAATACGTGAGTTCGGAAAACGTGGACTCCCGAATCTGGCCGCGCATGATCGCCATCGCGGAGCGTTTCTGGTCCCCGCGCGATGTACAGAACGTCGACTCCATGTACGACCGCATGGAGTCCGTCAGCCGCCAACTGGACTTCGTCGGCCTTCAGCATCACACCTATCAAGGGGAGATGCTCGCCCGCATCGCCGGAATCCACCCCGCCGAGCCCTTCCAAATCCTCGCCGACGCCCTCGAAACCGCCCCGGTCCAAACCCGCCGCAGCGCACAAAAATATTCCAGTCTCATCCCTCTCAACCGCATGGTCGATGCCGTGCATCCCGAAAGTGAATTCGTGCGCGAACTGGAACTAGCCGTCAAGCGTGGAGACGAAGCAACGGTGCGGGCCGTTCTAACCGTGTGGGCGAAAAATGACGAACGGATCTTCGCGCCCGACGAACTGAAAGTCCTGTCGAAGAATCTATCCGCCGCCGCGACAATCGCTCTGCAAGCTCTGGACTACGCCGGCAAGGATCCCAAAGGCTGGCGCGCCCAGCAATTGGAAGCCCTTGATGCAATGTCCAAGCCAAGCGCGGAACTGATTCTGGCCGCGATTCGCCCGATCAAATTGATCCTTACTCCGCCACCAGCACCGATAGCCGCGACCCCTCGGCGCCCCCGATAAACACTCGCTCCGTCGCCTTCACGAAATCCTCAAATAGAGCCCTCGGAATATCCATGAACTTCTGCGGATTCCTGTCCGTCAGCGGAAACCACGAGCTCTGGATCTGCACCATAATCCGATGCCCTTCCCGGAACGTGTGCGCCACATCCGGCATCTTGAACGTGATGCGGTCCGGCTTGCCGGGTTCAAACGGAACCGGCTTCTCAAACCCTTTTCGAAACTTCCCTCGGAACGGCTCCCCGCGCACCAGTTGCTGATAGCTTCCCATCTCCGGATAATCCCCCGGATACACATCGATCAGCTTTACGTCGAAATCCGAATCCGTACCCGACGTCGATACCTTCAAATCCACCGAAATCGGCCCATAAACCGTCACATCGTGAGTAAGCGGAGCCGTCTTATACACCAGCACATCCGGCCGCGCCGCGGCGAACCGTTGATCGTCGGTCATGTAATCGGCCTGCATTCCCATCACGATCTTCGACATGTACGGCACCGGCCTGTTGGGGTCCGAAACATACTCGTCAAATCCGGATTTCGCCGGCTGTACTGCAGCCAGCGTGCCTTTCTCATCCAGAAAAAAAGTCTTCGCAACAGTCGACTTCGGAGGCCACTGGTCGAACTTACGCCACTCATTCGTCCCCGTCTCAAACACCCACGCCCTTGGAAACTTCGTGTCTCCCTTTCCCTTCAACAGGTCCATAAAGAACGCAAACTCGATCTTTTCGCGATAATAAAGGCCGGTTTTCGAGCCAAAGTCGACGTTTCCTACCCGGTCTCCATCGCCGCGCGAAAACCCTCCGTGCGTCCACGGACCCATCACCAGCATGTTGGTCTTCGGAGGCGAGTTCTTTTCCATAAACTCAAACGTCCGCAGAGGACCCTGCAAGTCCTCGGCGTCGAACCAGCCTCCCACCACCATCACCGCCGGCTTGATCCCCTTCAAATATTTCCAGATCGACCGCGATTGCCACACTTCGTCATACGTCGTGTGATCCAGGTTCTGAGTCCAGTACGGATTCTTGCGCTTGAAATATTTCTCGTCGGCGTTGGCCAGCGAGCCCATCCGCAGGAAGAAATCGTACCCGTCGGGAGTGCCGAAATCGAAAGGCGTCGGCGCCGGTGGACGCGCGGGATCTCCCTCGCGCGGCATAAAGCCCAAATAAAAACGGAAATTCGCCGCCAGCATGAACGCGCCGTTATGAAAATTATCGTCGCCCAGATAGTAATCGGTCACGGGAGCCTGGGGCGAAACGGCCACCAGAGCGGGATGCGCGTCAATCATCCCCGCGCTCGAATAAAACCCCGGTTGCGAAATCCCCCACAACCCGACCTTCCCTGTATTCCCTGGAACATTTTTCACCAGCCAGTCGATCGAATCGTAAGTGTCGGTGCTTTCATCGGTATCCTTCGGCCCCTTCACCGGCTTGTGCGGACGAATATTGTCGAATGAGCCCTCGCTCATGTAGCGCCCGCGCACATCCTGATAGACGAAAATAAATTTCTCTTTTTGAAAAAAGTCAGAAGGCCCCAGGCTGGCGCGATACACGTCGGCGCCATACGGCCCGACAGAGTAAGGCGTCCGGTCCATCATGATGGGATACGTTTTTCCGTCGGAGAAAACGTCCTTAGGAACGTACACCGAAGTAAACACCATCACGCCATCGCGCATCGGGATGCGATATTCGAACCGCGAATAATTCTCCCGAACGGCAACGGGCCCAGGCGGCATTTGGGAGAACGCCAGCGCTCCGACGGACAACAGAAGGAGAATTCGCATGAATTCCGACCATTCTACCAGTCGCGCCGCCAGCCCCATGCGTCAGAGTCTGTGTGAAAACCGCGGCGCTGACCGCTCCTGCTGGTCGCGGCTCCAGGCGCGGGAAATAAGTCCCAGACCTAAGGCTTCAGCGTTCCCTTCTGCTTCGCGACGTCGATCAGCGTGGGATAAAACTGCACGAATGTCGAATCGACCGAGCCGTGCTCCTCATGGCAGGAATAACAGTTGGCGGTCTTGGGGATCAGCTTCGCCGTGTCCGATTTTCCGAATGCGAAAAAGGCCCATCCACCTCTTGCATTATCCTTCACGTGAACTTCGATTGCGGCGAGGCCGGTCTGCACGCGCCCGCCGGTGTTGATGGAAACATGGCTGTCGGAATCGCGGACTTCCAGGACCAGAATTGTTTTGTCCGGCCACGTGCCGGTCTTTAGAAACGATTTGTATGCGGCCGGCGACGCGAACACATTGTCGAATCGCGGATTGCCCTGCGCGTTGGTCTGGCCGGCGGGCCCATAAGTCATGCCGAGCCCCGAACTCAGAAAAACCCATTCGCGATAATTCGCGGGCATTCGCATCTCGCCGTCGCTTGAGTATTGCGGATCCTGCGCGCCCAGCATCGCGACGCCGGCGATCAGCAAGGATAATCTCTTCACGGTTTCTTCCCTTTCTTCTTGCGCTTCTCGATGGTGCCGCGGCACGTCCCGGCGCCGCAGGAGCACGGAGTGGTCTCCGTGAAGTCGGAGAAGTTGTAGTCGATGGTGAGTTCTTCGCCCTCTTGGATCTCGCGGCAGCTCATATACAGAATATGGCCCTTCATTACGCGACTGATCAGGTTGGGCTCGCAGCTGTGATTGATGATCTCCGCGCCGCTTCCGCCGCGCGCGCCATCCAGCGTCCAGTAATCGTCCACCGCGAACAGGTATGTGTATTTGCCGCCGTCTACCGCCGCCGCTTGTTGTCGATTGAGGCGCAGGCCTGTGTACTCGATCACTTTACGATTCGCGGGGATGCGCTCATTCGCGTACACGCCGTAGCGATGAATTCTCGACCGCCGGATCGCGATATCGAAGCAGGCGTATTGCGGATCGATGCGGGGAGCTCGTACAGGTGTCATTCGCTGGTTCTATGAATTGTAGCGAACACCGAAGGTTGATATACTCTTCCTGGCGTGGACGAGCTTCTACCTACGTTCAAATATCATCCGGACCCCGTTTCGACCGGCGCGATTAAAGCCGACCCAGACGCTCCCTGTCTCGCCTGCAACCGAATCCGTGGCTATATCTACGAGGGTCCCGCCTATTCGGAGAAGTTTCATTACCTGACACATTCCATCTGTCCGTGGTGCATCGCCGATGGATCGGCGTCGAAAAAATTCGGCGCCGAGTTTGCCGATGCCGGGACGCTAGACGACGTCGAGGATTCGGTGATGGAGGAAATCGCCTGTCGCACACCCGGTTTCGAAGCCTGGCAGGACGGGCAATGGCTCACCTGCTGCGACGACGCAGCGGCGTATCTTGGCCCGGCGGGAGCCGCGGAATTAAAAGGAAAATTCGCCGCGGCAATCCCCGCTGTTGAACAGGACTGGGACGGCGATTGGCGCGATCTGAGTAAAGACGGCCAGCCGACGGCGTACATTTTCCGTTGCCTCCATTGCAAACAGTATCTGGCGTACGTCGACCAGACGTAGGATATAGGCAAAGCTGCTACCCTAATCGCGTGTTTTCGTCTCGCCTCGATTGGAATTTTCAAACCAACCGGCTTTCGGCGCTGCTCAAAACGAAGCAGCGGGTGCTGGATCTGACCGAGTCGAATCCAACGCGGGCCGGGCTCGAATATCCTGGCCGGATTCTTGAGGCACTGGCCGATCCCCGTGCGCTGCGGTATGATCCGGAGCCGCGCGGCCTGCTCTCCGCGCGCGAGGCAGTCGCGAAATATTACGGCGATGTTCCCGCGTCGCGCATTCTGCTTACGGCGTCCACCAGCGAAGCTTACGCGTACCTGTTCAAGTTGCTTTGCGATCCCGGCGACGAAATCCTTTCGCCGCGTCCGTCCTATCCGCTGTTTGAATTTTTGGCCGGTCTCGAATCGGTGCGTGTGGTGCAATACCCCTTGCGTTACGACGGCGCCTGGCACATCGACTTTCACGCGCTGGAGCGGGCCATTACGCCGCGCACGCGCGCCATTGTCGTCGTGAATCCGAACAATCCCACGGGTTCGTTTTTGAAGCTGGAAGAACGGTCCAGACTGGAGCAGTTTGGCATACCCATTGTTTCGGACGAAGTTTTCTCGGACTATGCGTTCTTTCCGGATAACTCGCGCGTGACTTCGCTCACAAAGGCGACGGAGTCGCTCACGTTTTCGATGAGCGGCCTGTCGAAGATCGCGGCCCTGCCGCAGATGAAGCTCGGCTGGATCGTCGCCGGCGGCCCCGGGCATGAAGCGGCGCTCGACCGCCTGGAATTGATCGCCGATACCTATTTGTCGGTCGCGACACCGGTGCAGATCGCGCTGCCGCGACTGCTCGAAGCGTCGGTCCAGCTACGGGCGCAAATTGCGAAACGAACCCAAGCCAACCTCATGTTGTTGAGATCACTCGCCCGTCCGATGCATGTTGAAGGCGGATGGTACGCAATCCTCCAGGTGCCGCGAACGAAAAGCGAAGAGGAATGGGCGCTCCATCTGCTCGACCGCCGCGACGTTCTCGTCCAGCCTGGATTCTATTTCGATTTCCAATCGGAAGCGTTCCTGGTGTTAAGTCTGCTGACGCAGCCCGAAATTTTTGCGGAAGGGCTCAAGCGTGTGATGAATGAGGTCCGATGAACCGCGATGCGTCAGCATGCGGACAGACGGTCCAGTTGCTAAAATCACAAGTTATGCTCAAGCGGCGCATTCTTCTCGGAATCCTCGTCTTCTCACTCCTACTCGGACAGACCTCGCAAATGGCGGCGCAGAAAAAGTTTGCGCTCACCATCGACAACATCATGCGGGGGCCCGAGTTGTACGGCAACGAGCCCACCGCGCCGCGCTGGTCCGACGACGGACAGCGCGTTTACTTCCAATGGAAGCAGGCCAATGAGCCTCGGGTGAAGCCGAACGATACGTATGTGGTGAATCGCGACGGGTCCGGCCTGCGCAAGCTGAGCGACGAAGAAACGAAGAAGCTTCCCCCGGCGTTCGGCAGCCGTACGCGCGACCACAAGAGGCTCGCCTACGCGGAAAACGGCGACATTTTTATTTACGATTCGTCGACCGGCGCGAAGCGGCAGATAACCAAAACCTCCGATACCGAAACGAATCCTCAATTCACGTTCGATGAAAAGCGCGTGACGTTCTTACGCGGCGGAAACCTGTATGTCATGTCGCTGGACAACGGGTTGCTGGAACAGTTGACGGATATTCGTGCAGCGGCTGCCGAAGGCGCAACCGCTCCCGCGCCTGCGGCCGGTGGGCGAGGAGGCGGCGGAGGCGGTGGCCGAGGGGGACGCGGAGGAGGGGGCGGCACAGGCGCTCCTCCGGCAGCGGCGGCGAAGGGCACCGATAGCCAGGAATTTCTCAAGAAACAGGAACTCGATCTGATTCTGGCGGTGAAGGAACGCGCTGCCGCCCGCGAAGAAGCGGAGGCGAAGCGCAAAAAAGATCAGCCCGCGGAGAGGAAACCTTTCCAGTTGCAGGCGCGCCAGACGGCCGGTCGCCTGGAGCTTTGTCCGGACGGAAAGTGCGTCCTCGCGATGGTGACCGAGGCCGCAAATGGCGTGAAGAACGAGAACGTGCCGAACTACGTCACCGAATCGGCGTACACAGAAGACATCAACGGGCATTCGAACGTCGGCGAGCCGCAGAACAAGCAGCGCGTGGCGATTCTCGATGTCGCGACGGGCGAAGTGAAGTGGGTGGACGCGGGCATGGGGACGCGCGACATTCAGCTTTCGGCTCCGATCTGGAACGATGCCGGTACAAAGGCGTTTCTCATCGCGCGGGCGACGGATAACAAGGACCGTTGGATTCTCGCCCTGGATCCAGCGACGGGGAAAACGCGCACGCTGTTCACCGAACATGACGATGCGTGGCTGATTGGAGGAGGCCCGTTCGCCGGCGGAGGCTCCGGATGGCTGAAGCACAGCGACGAGATTTATTTCCTGAGCGAAAAAGACGGCTACTCGAATCTGTTCAAGATTTCCTATGACGGCGGGGATCCGAAACCTCTTGTTGCCGGGAAGTTCGAGGTCAGCGGGGTCGAATTATCGCAGGATGGCAACACGTTCTACTTCACCTCGACTGAAGTGAGCCCGTTCGATCGCCACTTTTATTCGATGAGCGTCGAGGGCGGCGCGCGCAAACAGTTGACCAAGGACGCCGGGAATCATCGCGTAACGCTCTCCCCCGATGAAAAGGCGTTCGCCGATATTTATTCCTACACCAACAAGCCTCCAGAGCTGTTCGTCGACGGCAAAAAGGTGACGTCCTCTCCGGCACCCGAGTTTTGGGATTACAAATGGCGGGATGTGCCGATCGTCGAAATTCCGGCGCGGGATGGCGTTAAGGTTCCAGCGCGTTTGTACAAGCCTGAGAATTTCAAGAAGGGCGGCCCGGCGGTGATGTTCGTTCACGGGGCGGGATATTTGCAGAACGTGCACCATTGGTGGTCGCAATATGAGCGCGAGTACATGTTCAACCACTTCCTGATGGAGCACGGTTACCTGGTCATCGATATCGATTACCGGGGCTCGGCCGGCTATGGTCGCGACTGGCGCACCGCCATCTATCGCCACATGGGCGGCAAGGATCTGGACGATCACGTCGATGCGGCCAGGTTCATCGTGTCCCAATATGGCGTGGATCCAAAGCGCATCGGGTTATACGGCGGCAGCTACGGCGGCTTCATTACACTGATGGCGATGTTCACCGCGTCCGATACCTTCGCCGCCGGAGCGGCGCTGCGCCCGGTCACCGACTGGGCGCACTACAACCACGGCTACACCGCCAATATTCTCAATTTGCCGCAAAAAGACGAAGACGCGTACAAAAACTCCTCGCCGATTTATTTTGCCGACGGATTAAAAGGAGCGTTATTGATCTGTCATGGCATGGTCGATACTAATGTGTTTTTCCAGGATTCGGTGCGGTTAGTGCAAAGGCTCATCGAATTACACAAGGAAAACTGGTCGATCGCGCCCTATCCGGTGGAAGATCATGGATTCGTGCAGCCGTCGAGCTGGGCCGACGAATATAAGCGAATCTATGGCTTGTTCGAGGCCAACCTAAAGCAAAAATGAGGCAAACGCCTGATGGTTGACGGCTTGTCCGCCGCATAGACTCGAATCATGCCGGCTTGTCTGAATTGCGGTGGACGTCTTTGTAAGGGCGAAACGAAATGCTTCACGTGCGAGATGCCGGTTGCCGAGGTGAAAAGCCGGCGCGATGCCAACCTGGGTCGCGTTCGCGTCGTATTGACGATTTTGTTCTTTCTTTGCCTGGGATTGACGATTGCGTCGCTTTTCACGGACGTCGGCGCCTCATTTTATAAGTGCGCGGCCGCGACGGTGATTCTGCACTTTGTCCGGGAGTCGGCGGTGCAGATGTCGGAGCCCAAAAAATCCTAATTTTCCGCAAGTCTTTTGATTTCGCGGATCACCAGCTCCAGTTCCTCGTCTTTGGAATAGAAATGCGGCGCCACGCGAATTCCGGCGCCAGGGCGATAATCGACTAGATAATCGCGGCGGGCGAGCTCTTTTGTGATTTCGTATCCGTTGGGAACATCAATCACTACGGTCCCTCCTCGCTGGTTCGGATCGCGAGGGGAATTGACGCGGAACCCTGCTTCTTCAGCGAGTTGAATTAGCTTCTCAGTCTGGCGTATAGATTTTTCGCGAATCGCCGGCACGCCAATTTCACGGATAATTTCATAGCCCGACATAGCGGAATACATCGCCGGGATGTTCGGCGTACCGTTCAGGAAGCGGTTGATTCCAGGGTCGTAATCGTGTTCGGGAGCAAACAGAAACGGTTGGCGATGAGCCGCCCATCCGGTCGCGCGAGGCTCCAGTTCGGGCCACAAATCGCGGCGCACGTATAAAAATCCCGCGCCGGGGCCGCCCAGCAGCCATTTCACCGATCCTCCGACCGCGAAATCCAAGCCCAGTTCGCGCACGTTCAGCGGGACTGTGCCCGCCGATTGATAGATGTCCGCGACGATTTTTGCGCCCATTTCGTGAGCTCGGCGCGTCAATGCGGCAAGATCCTGCTGAAAGGAGCTGCGAAACAAGACGTGTGAAACGGAAACAAGCGCCGTTTCCTCGTCGATCGCATCGAGCATCGATTGGAGGGGAATGGTGATGCCATCCTGCGACGGAACCTGCACAAAGCGAGCGCTTAAACGCTCATAATTGTACATATTCGACGGGAAATTCATCGCCTCCGATACTATTTTGTTGCGCTTTTGCGTCCAATCGAAGCACGAAAGCACGATCTGCTGGCAGATGGAAACGTTCTGCTGCATGACGATTTCGCCGTCGCCCGCGCCGATTATTTTTCCGATGAGGTTGCCGACCGTGACCGGCATATCCCACCAGCCTTCTTCCCAGGCACGGATGCCTCGCGTATCCCATTCGTCGGCGAACTGATTCAGGCGATCGCGCATCCGGCTGGGCATGGCGCCCAGCGAATGGCTGATCATGTAGACCGTCCGATCGAGGATCGGAAATTCCTTGCGCCACTCGAGAAGCGAATCCATCACGAGCGCGCGCCGCCGCTGACGATGAGAATTTCGCCGCTTACGTAATCGGATAGAGAGGAACAGAAGAAGAGCACGGGTCCCGCGGCCTCTTCGACGGTTCCGGCGCGGCCTAAAGGGCAGTGGGTTTTCACGGCGTCGATGGTGGATTGATGAATGCCGACCTTGATTTTCTTGCCCTTCATGTCGATCTCCGAGCCTTCGCCCAGCGGTTGGACCAGCCGCGTCTCGATGAAGCCGAAGCCGACCGAGTTTACGTTGACGTTGTAGCGGCCCCACTCCTTGGCCATAACCTTCGTGAGGCCGTTGATCCCACTCTTGCCCGATCCGTAGCCGGCCTGTCCGGCGATGCCGTCGACGCCGGAGACGCTGGTGATGTTGACTACTTTTCGCATCACCCGCTTGCCCTCGGCGATCTCTTTTTTCGCGGCCTCGCGAATATAAGTGGACGCTGCGCGCAGGACTCGGAACGGAGCCACCATGTGGATATCGAGCATGGCCTGAAACTGCTCGTCCGTGGTCTTCTGGATGACGTTGTCCCAGGTGTAGCCGGCGTTGTTGACGATAATGTCGATGGAGCCGAATCCATTGACAGTGGCATTCACCAGTTTTTCCGGAAAATCGGGAGCGGTGATGTCGCCGGGCATCGCCTTGGCCGCGCCTCCTTCCTTGTCGATCATCATGCCGGTTTCAAAAACCACCTCGCGATCGAGATCGTTCAACATCACCTGCGCGCCCGCCTGGGCGAGTTTCAACGCGACGGCGCGTCCGATGCCGCGGCCCGCTCCGGTGACGAGCGCCGTTCTTCCCTTAAGATCAATAGCCATGCATCGTGTTTTATCACAAAGAACGACTGTGATAGGATCAGGGCAAATGCGACTGACGAATATATCGATTCTTTTCGCCGCGACAGCTTTGTTCGCAACGGAGTCGGCGGACAAGTCGGCTGGGCGGCCGGACGCTCCGGTGACGCTGGAAGTCTTCAGCGATTTCCAGTGTCCCCACTGCGCCAAATTGCACTTCGGCGCGCTGAAGGAAGCGCTCGGTGATTGCGTGGCGTCGGGTAGAGTGCGGATCGTTTATCGCGATTTCCCGCTGCCGCAGCATCAGTACGCGCGCAAGGCCGCGCAGTTCGCCGACGCGGCGACCCGGCTCGGCTGGTATGAACGCGTTTGCGATGCTTTGTTTCGCACCCAGGAGGAGTGGGAGAGGACGGGAGACATCGAAGGGTCGGTGGGGAAGGAATTGACACCGGCCGAAATAGCCAAGGTGCACAAAATCCTTTCGGATCCGAAAGCGCTGGCCGAGATCAACCGCGAGATCGATGCCGATATGGCGCTGGGAGCGAAAATCCCGCTAAGCGAGACGCCGACGATGATTGTGAGCGGCGGAGGGAAGCGCTATCCGATCAAAGGCGATGTCCGGTACGACTGGCTGAAGCAATTGATCAACAGCCTTCCTGTTAAGTGAAAGCGTTGTCGATTCTCGGCCGGCTGGCGCTGGCGGCGGTTTTTCTGTGGGCGGCGTACACCAAGCTGCGCGACCCCTGGATGATCTTTGCGATGGAGATCGACGCAATGCATATCGTGCCTGATCGGATGGTGGAGTTTTTAGCGCGGACGATGCCGTGGTTTGAGCTGCTGCTGGGCGTGCTGCTGGTGATCGGGATGCAAATGCGGTACGTCGCGTCGGCCGCGACGGCGGTTTTGGCGGTTTTTTTCACGACGCTGCTGGTTCTTTATCTGCGCGGGTTCCAGGGCGATTGCGGATGTTTCGGGCCGGGAGAACAGTTGGGCCCGAAGACGCTGGCGCGCGACGGCGCACTCCTGGCGTTGTCAATTTGGGTTACGTGGCAGGCGTTTCGAAGGTCGAAGACGGCCGCAATTGCTACAATATGAGTATTCGCTCCAAGTTGTCCTGTTCGTTCCATGCATAATTCTGAATCACTGAGTCTCAAGTTCGGACTTTCGTTCGACGATTTATACCACCGCGAGGGGTTGGTCCGCCTTGACGCTGCTTTTGTCGATTATTTGCGGGCCACCGACGCCGCGCTCTGCGCTCGCCTGACGGCCGCGCGCGCCGATTTTCCGGCGCGGAAGCACCAGTCGGAACTGCTGGTTGATCTGGCTCCGCATGTCGAGGATTTTGTCGGCGATCTGTTTGGGATTTCGGCCGAAGTGCGCGCATTGCAGGCGCGGCACGATGCGCTGGCGCCGGTTTATGCGCTGAAGCGAAAATTCATCCAGAAGAAAGCGATCAGCGGCGTGACGCCGGAGAAAGCGTCGGCCATCAACGGTCGTTCGTGCGCGATGGAGCTGGAAGCGCTTTTTAATGAGCCCCTGACTGAGGCTAGTTTTGTGGATCATGTTTCGCACTGGATGGAAGATGAGGGGAATCATACAGCGGAGCTGGGCGTGGCAGCTCAGTACGCCGCGTGGGCTGCGCTTTCGCCGGCGGGTCGCGAAAAACACCACAGAGGAGTACTTTTTAAAGTCCCGCACAAGCTGGACATGACGCATCTGATTCCCGTCGAGACACTGCTCGACGGCGGTGTGGCGCGGCTGGCGCTGCCTCAGCATGAATGGCGTCATCGCGAAGGATTCAAGCTTACTGACGCAGGGATGAATCTGAACGCCGCCCTGGATCAGGCGAATTACTGCATCAAGTGCCACAACCAGGAAAAGGATTCCTGCTCGACGGGCCTCAAGGAGAAAACCGGCGAATTTAAGAAGAGCTTTTTCGGAGTGACGCTGGCGGGATGCCCTCTGGATGAAAAAATCTCGGAGATGAATCTTGTGAAGCAGCGCGGCCATTCAGTGGGCGCGCTGGCCATTACCGCTGTCGACAATCCGATGTGCGCCGGCACCGGCCATCGCATCTGCAACGACTGCATGAAGTCCTGTATTTTTCAGAAACAGGACCCGGTGGACATTCCGCAGGTGGAAACGCGGGCGCTGAAAGATGTTCTGGAGCTTCCCTGGGGCTTTGAGATTTACAGCCTGCTGACGCGCTGGAATCCTTTGAATTTTGAGCGTCCTCTGCCCAAGGAAGATTCGGGATACAAGGTATTGGTGGTCGGTTTGGGGCCTGCGGGGTTTACGCTGGCGCATCATTTGATGAACGACGGGCATACTGTCGCCGGCGTCGACGGGCTGAAGATCGAGCCTCTGCCGGCGGAAATTTCCGGAGTGACGCCGCATGGCGATCGCGCGCCGTTCCGTCCGATTCGCGATGTGAATGAGCTGTACGAATCGCTGGACGATCGCGTGATGGCGGGATTCGGGGGAGTGGCCGAATACGGCATCACGGTTCGTTGGAACAAGAATTTTCTCAAGATTATTCGGCTGTTGCTCGAAAGGCGCGAGCAGTTCGGCATGTTTGGCGGCGTGCGCTTCGGCGGCACCATGACGGTCGAGAGCGCGTTCGAGCTGGGCTTCGATCACATCGCGCTATGCGCGGGCGCGGGGCGTCCGACGGTGATTCCGATGAAGAACGGACTGGCGCGAGGCGTTCGCCAGGCGTCCGATTTTCTGATGGCGTTGCAATTGACAGGTGCGGCGAAGGAGAGCTCGGTCGCGAATCTGCAAGTGCGCATGCCAGTGGTGGTGATCGGCGGCGGTCTGACGGCCATCGACACCGCGACGGAATCGCTCGCGTATTACGCAGTGCAGGTGGAGAAGTTTCTGGCGCGGTATGAAGCGCTGGTGGCCGATATCGGCGAGCGTGAGGTTCGGGAGCGCTGGACAGCGGAAGAAACCGAGACCGCCGAGGAGTTCATCACCCACGCGCGTGCGATTCGAGCCGAGCGCGCGGCTGCGGCCAGGGAAGGCCGCGAGCCGAAGCTGGTTCAAATTCTGAATCAATGGGGCGGAGTGACGCTGGCCTACCGCCGCCGATTGATCGATTCGCCCAGCTACACGCTGAATCACGAAGAGGTCGCGCTGGCTCTGGAAGAAGGTATTCGATTCGCGGAGTCGCTGACGCCGGAAGAAGTCGAGGTCGATTCGTTCGGCCATGCGGCGGCGCTGATGCTGCGCAATGCCGAGGGTGAAGTGGTGCGGATGCCGGCGCGGTCGATTTTAGTAGCGGCGGGAACGCAGCCGAACACGGTGCTGGGGCGCGAAGATCCGGAACATGTGTTTTTAGACGGCAAGTGGTTTCGCGCGGTCGACGAAGAAGGGCGGACGGTGAAGCCCGAAAAATTGGCGAAACCGGCGCAGGCACGCGTTTTGATGTCGATTCGTCCAGACGGACGAGGCATCAGTTTCTTTGGCGATCTGCATCCATCGTTCGCGGGCAACGTGGTGAAGGCAATGGCCAGCGCGAAGCAGGGGTATCCGGTTGTTTCTCGCCTTCTCGGGCGAAAGGCCCCAACGGGACTGCTGCCGGCGACACTGCTCGGGCATTTGAATGAGGAACTGCGGGCGGTGGTTCACAAAGTCGATAGGCTGACGCCGACCATCGTCGAGGTGGTCGTGAAAGCGCCGATGGCGGCGCGCGCGTTCCATCCTGGACAGTTCTATCGATTGCAGAATTTCGAGACGCTGGCGCCGAAGGCCGGACCGACCACCCTAGCGATGGAGGGCCTCGCGCTGACGGGGGCGCATGTCGACCGGGAGCGCGGGCTGCTATCGACCATCGTACTGGAGATGGGCGGATCGTCGGACTTGTGCGCGCTGTTGCAACCGGGCGAGCCGGTGATTTTGATGGGCCCGACGGGCACGCCGACCGAAACACCGGCCAAGGAAACTGTTTTATTGATCGGCGGAGGGTTGGGCAATGCGGTGTTGTTCTCCATCGGTCAGGAACTGCGCGCAAACGGCTCACGCACGGTTTATTTCGCCGGATACAAGAAGATCATCGACCGCTATAAAGTCGAGGAGATCGAAAAGGCGGCCGACGTGGTGATCTGGTGCTGCGACGAAGCGCCGGGATTCACGCCGGGGAGGGTGCAAGATAAGGCCTTCGTCGGAAATATTGTGGAGGCGGTTGCGGCCTACGGACGAGGGGACCTGGACGACCCGATTGCATCGGACAGGCTGGAGATCTCGCTGCATTCGGTTGACCGACTGGTAGTGATCGGGTCGGACGCGATGATGGGCGCGGTGGCACGCGCGCGTCACACGACGCTGGCGCCGTATCTGAAGCCGGATCACAAGGCCATTGGCAGCATCAACTCGCCGATGCAGTGCATGATGAAGGAAATTTGCGCGCAGTGCCTGCAACAGCACAAGGATCCGGTGACCGGCGAAGAAACGGTGGTGTTCTCGTGCTTCAATCAGGACCAGTCGCTGGACCTGGTGGATTGGTCGAACCTGCGGACCAGGCTATCGCAAAATGGCGTGCAGGAAAAATTGACCAAGCAGTGGGTGGACCGGTGCCTGAAGCAGATCGGGGCGCGGGAGTTAGTGGTCGCTACTTAGCCTTCTGCTGTTCCAGATAGCGTCCGCGGGCTTTCATGATCGATTCGTGCGCCGCGTGGACGTCGCGCCAGCCTTGCAGCTTGACGTTCTTTCCTTCCAGCTCTTTGTAGATCTGGAAGAAGTGCTCGATCTCCCGCAGTTGATGCCCGCGCACGTCGCCGATGTTGTTGATCTCGTCATAGCGCGGATTGCGCATGGGCACGGCCAGCAACTTGTAATCGGCCTCGGAATTGTCCACCATGTCCAGGATTCCCACCGGGCGCGCCTCGATCATGCAGCCGGTGAAACTGGGGTGGGTCATCAGGACCAGAATGTCGATGGGATCGCCGTCATCGGCCACGGTGCCGGGGACGAAACCGTAATCGCCGGGGTAATGCATGGGCGAATAGAGGGCGCGGTCCAGGCGGAAAACACCAAGTTCGATATCGTACTCGCACTTGTTGCTCCCTCCCTTGGCGATTTCGACGATCATGCGGACGGATTTCGGCGCGTAGGGCCCAGGATCGATATCGGAGAGCTTCAATTTTCAATTTTAGCACGGGGGTGTGATAGACGATGCGCCTAGCGATGACCACCGGCTAACGTGCATTGGTCTATGACGATATGAGTATCCACGGGGACTTTACACCCATGCTCGCCGGCGAGCAAATACGAAAGCTACGCCCGCGCAATTAACAAAAAATAATCTTTGAACGCGCAACTGGTTGCGCAGATTCTTGCTCGATAACCCTTGACGAATTACTGACCTGCCCTGATAGAATTAAATTACTTCCCCCGGCTTTTCGCAGGAAAAGTTTGCTGACGCATCATTTTTATGACGGTCAAGAAACGGGAGAAGTACTCTCCGCTAGACACCCTCACGACGATTGAGATTTTTGCCTACCGGGCCGTTCTCCTGATTTCATTCCTCATCTACGCCTACAAACACATCAGGGCAGAATGGTTAAGCCCTTGATCCGCGCGGAATTCTAAGGGGAAATCCAGGACAACGACTACTTCCTCCGGAGTCCCACCCACCGCGGCTTCCACCCAGAATGCCGCTCCGTCAGACCGCCCCATCCCTTGTCGTCCGCCTCCTGCCACCAGTGTTATTTGGCGTGACGGAAGGAGTGCGGACTCAGACCTGGAAAGGCCGCGGCCGCTCGGAGCTTTGCTGTATATACATAATTTGTATATACTATGGTTGTGCTCGATTCGGTTGAAAGGCTTCGACTGGGATTTGCACAACGTCGGCCATCTTGATTGGCATGGAGTTAACCCGGCGGAAGTCGAGGAAGCTGTGGGGCGATCTTCCGTGATCGTCCCCGCAAGAGATGCGGGCGGCGAGAAACGCTGGAAGCTTCTGGGGACATCGGCGGCCGGGCGATATCTGGTCGTAGTGTTCACGATTCGGGATCAGCGATTACGGCCGGTTACGGCTCATACAATGAATCAACGCTAAAGAAGGATCTATGGCCCTGAAATCGACAAGACTCCATAAACCCAAGTCCGGTACAGAGGAGACGGACTGGTACGCAAGCCCCTCGGGCCGGCGGCAAACTCAGCGAGAATTCGAAAGGGCGCTGAAGGACGGCACGCTGATTCACTCTTCCGGGCTGCGCACGCCGCGAACGAATCCCGACGTTCTCAAGACGCTGCTAGAGCGTGCGAAAGCCAATGCCACCCGCCCGGTATCGATTCGGCTTTCCATCGCCGATATCGAGCGTGCCAAACACATCGCATCCAAGCGGGGAACCGGATACCAGACCGTGCTCAAAGAAGCCATTCGCGTTGGCTTGAAGCGGGCGGGCTAATTGGCAAAAGAACGCCTGGAGATCGCTCTTCAGGGCTCGGCATAGACGGCTAACGCATCCCGGACAACTTGTTCCCTAAAATGACGGCTCAGATCCATGGGTGTCCTCAAGTCGACTCTCCGGCCACCCAGCAACCCGCTCAGCTCATTCTCGATGTCCGCCAGACGAAAGAACCCGACATGTGCATTCGGCTGGAACTCGACTAAGATGTCGATATCGCTGGATTCGGAAAAACGATCGGTAAGCACCGAGCCGAACAGGGCGAGCTTACGGATACCGTTACGTTGGCATACCTTAGCGACCTCTGCCTCCGGGATTTCAATGTGAGTAACCGTCATGCTCTCCTCAAGTAGGCCTCATGCCTCCAGCGGTTGTCCGGTGGTGCTGGCGCTGGGTTTGATCGGCGGGAACCGATTTCGAAATAATGCAATCGGACGCGGGCGGGCGTATGATGTGAGTGCTCGTTTCGGAAAGCTTGTTTCGGGAAGGATGAGAGCGCCATGGGAAGAGCTGCTTTCGCAATCGTATTTGCCCTGTTTTCGATCGACGCACAAGCCACGGTCGGCGTGCGCGTTATTTTCGGCCTTACCGACCAAGCCGAAGTGAAGTGGGATGGATCGGCCGCTGCGCGCGGCGGGCACATCGCGACAATCGAGCCCTGGCGCTTCGAGGGCAGCGACGCGCTGCGCGGAAATTCGTGGACCGCCTCGACGCACCCAGTGCGCCTTTTCGGCGGCCGAGGGCTGTTCGGCAACACCGCCCAGATACCCCACGTGGCCAACGGAGTGGTGCTTTATCTGGACGATTCGAGCGAGAACACATCGATCGATGTCACGACGGCGCAGGGAAACTTCACCATCCGGTTGGCGGACATTCCCTACGGGAAGGTGGCGAACGCTCTGGGCAATCGCGTGATGGTGGACCGGATTCCGCCCATCACACAGCTCACCCGCTCGTCTGAAGAGCAGGATTATCCGGCGGCCGTCGCCGACAAGAGCGGCAACGTGTGGGTCGCCTACATGGAGTTTAAGCACAATCCGGATCACAACCGCCTGCGTGCGAATCCGGAGCGGCCGATCACCGATTTTTCATCTCTGAAGGCGCCCACCGGCGGAGACCAGGTGATGCTGATCAAGATCGCAGGCGGCCGCGCCGGTGAACCGATCGCGGTGACGCCGGGCGGCGGCGACCTCTATCGCCCGGCGATTGCGATGGACGGAGCCGGGCGTGTTTGGGTGTTCTGGTCGCAGAACGACAACGGTAATTTCGATGTATGGGGACGCGTGGTCGACAACGGCAGGCCCGGCGCCACGGTGCGGATCAGCAACGCGCCCGGTTCGGACGTCGACGCGGTCGCGACCACCGATTCGCAAGGACGCGTGTGGGTGGCATGGCAGGGCTGGCGAAACGGGAAGGCCGCGATCTTCGCTGCCACGCAGAACGGTAGCCGATTCTCCTCGCCGGCCGCGGTCGCTTCCTCCTCTGGTAACGAATGGAATCCCGCAATTGCCGCCGACGGCACGGGCCGCGTGACAGTCGCCTGGGATTCGTATCGCAATGGCAATTACGACGTGTACATGCGCACTTCAAATGCCGGCACGTGGGGCGCGGAAACGCCAGTGGCCGCCTCGGCCCGGTACGAAGCGTATCCTTCCATCGCCTACGATCCGTCGGGCCGGCTCTGGGTCGCTTACGAGGAGGGAGGTGAACGTTGGGGCAAAGATTTCGGCGCCTACGACACCACCGGCTTGGCGTTGTATCAGGGCCGCGCCGTGCAGTTGATGGGTTTCGATCGAAATGGCAGCGCGATCCGGACTGCGGCCGATCCGGGAATGGTGCTGCCGGGAATCGCGGCGCTCCGCGTCGATCTTCGCACTCATCAAAGCGGCCCCGGCGATAAATGGCTGACGCCCGACCCGAACAACGCCAAGACGCGAGCCGACAACGCGGCGTCGCGCAACGTGCAGGCGCCCAAGAACACCAGTCCGCGGCTACACATCGATTCTTCCGGACGCATTTGGCTGGCGGTGCGCAGCAACCATCCGATCTGGTGGAACCCCATCGGCACGGTCTGGAGCGAGTACGTCGTCTCCTACGATGGCTCGCAGTGGACGGGACCGATTTTCCTTTCGCACACAGATAACATCCTCGACAATCGCCCGGCGCTGGTTTCGACCCGTCCCGGCGAGCTTCTGGTCGTCGGCTCGGCCGACGATCGCCGCCACTTCCATAAGGTCGAGAAGTACGCAACGCCCACCGGCATCAATCCGAGTGTGCCGGTCGACCCGTTCAACAACGATCTATACTCCAACCTGATCGCGCTTTCTCCGGCGTCCGGATCGATCAACGTCACGGCGGGACCACCTGTGAACGCTGCCGCACCGCCCGATGCCGGCGTAGGATCTGAGCGGGGAGATGTCGCTCTGTTGCGCGGCTACCGGAAGGGCAACCTGCGCATCGTGCGCGGGGAATTTCACCGGCACAGCGAAATCTCGATGGACGGAGGCAACGACGGCTCGCTGCTCGAACAGTGGCGATACGCGATCGATACCGCGGCCCTGGACTGGATCGGGTGCTGCGATCATGACAACGGCGCGGGCCGCGAATACACCTGGTGGATCACGCAGAAACTGACCGACATTTTTTATAATCCCGGCCAGTTTTCGCCCATGTTCAATTACGAGCGCAGCGTGACCTATCCCGAGGGCCATCGCAATGTGATTTTCGCCCAGCGCGGCGTCCGCGTTCTCCCGCGCCTGCCCGTCACGCAGCCGGAGCAATCCGTCCACGCGCCCGACACCCAGATGCTGTACGCGTACTTGAAGTACTTCAACGGCGTCACCGCGTCACACACCAGCGGCACTTTGATGGGTACCGATTGGCGCGACAACGACACGCTGGTGGAACCGGCAGTCGAAATTTATCAGGGCGATCGCCAGAATTACGAAATGCCCGACGCGCCGCGGTCGAACAACGAGAAAGATTCGATCGGCGGATGGAGGCCGAAGGGATTTATCGACCTGGCTCTGGCGAAAGGCTACAAGCTGTCGTTTGAAGCCAGCTCCGATCACGTCTCGACGCACATCAGCTACGCCAACATTTATGTGACCGGAGTGAACCGCGAAGCCGTGCTCGATGGCTTCAAGAAACGGCATCTTTACGCGGCCACGGATAACATCGTAGCCGACGTTTCGAGCGGCAGGTACATGATGGGCGACCAGTTTTCCACGACGTCGCTGCCGTCGCTCCAGGTGAAACTGACCGGCACAGCGCCGTTCTCGAAAGTCTACATCGTCAAGGACGGCAAATACGTGTACACGCGGGAACCGAAGACGGCCAAAGTGGACTTTTCGTGGCAGGACATGGCGGCCGAGCCCGGCAAGATGAGTTACTACTACGTGCGCGGCGAGCAGGAGAACGGCGAGATCGTGTGGGCGTCGCCGATGTGGATCACTTATAACAAATAAGCCAGTACCAAGGAACGATATGGAACCCCGACAGTTATGGAGGGGATAAAGCTACTGAACCGGTGTCCCGTAAGGAATCAGCGTTTTCACGCGCTCCGACGTCTCGACGCGCGAGATTTTCCAGCCGTCCGCGGTCTTGGAGAGAAAAAAGAACTGTGCCTCATTGCGATCCTGGTAAACATACTCGACGCGCAATTCCACCTGGCCGTCGGGTTGAGGCTGAGGTTCCATCACGGCGATTCCTTTGAGACCGGCGTTTGAATCGCGCAGATACTTGGCGAAATCGGGTGATTCGGACTTTGCCCGCGCCAGCGATTCGGCCATTGATCCGGTGTAGCTCGCCAGATACCTCGCGACATCGCCGTTGCGCGCCGCGTCGAGCATGGCGTAGATGGCGTCCTGCGGCTTGGCTTCCGGGCGCTCCCTGAAACTGGGCAGCCCGAAGCCGGATTTCCGCGCGACCACAGTGCCCACCACGCCCGCCAGAATCAGGATCGTCAGGATCCGCGCCAGTGCCTTGTTCTTCACTTGCCCGCTTCACCCCTGCGAATGATGGTTAGATCGAGATTGCCGTTCTTGTCGACGATCAGCTTCTTGATCTTCGGCAGAATCTGCTCCATCGTTTCCAGGTACAGTCGGCGGCCGTTCACCTCGGACGCTTTGGCGTACTCGGCCGCGACCTCCGTGAATCGCGCCGCATCGCCCTGTGCCGTGTTGGTCTTGGTTTGCTTGTAGGCTTCGGCCGCTTCCAGCATTTGCCGCGCCTCGCCGCGAGCCTTGGGGATCAGGTCGTTCGAGTAGCCTTGCGCCTCGCTCACGATTCGCGAGGAATCGGCGCGCGCGCTGGCGACATCGCGAAAGGCCTCGGCTGCCTCGGGCGGCGGAACGGCGCTCTCCATGTTCACGGTCGACAGTAGCACGCCGGCGCGATAATCGTTGAGAATTCTCTGCGCCTCCGCCCGCACTTCCTCCTGCACGTTCTGCTTTTCGGTGGTGAGCACCGCGTCGACACTCCGGCCCGCGATGCGCTCGGCCAGCGCCGTCTCCACGGCCGCGCCAACGGTGCGCGCGACATCTTCCGTGCGAAACAGATAATCGGCCGGAACGCCGACTGAGTATTGCACCACCACGCGCATGCTGATGATGTTCTGATCCCCGGTGAGAAATTGCGATTGCAGAGGCTGGGCGCGCCCGGTGATCGTGTCCGGCAGCTCGCCGCCCACCACCAGTCTCTGGAGCTGCTGAACTTTGAGCGCGGTGACGCGATCGATGGGCCATGGCAGCGCGAGATGAATGCCCGGCATCACGCGTGGGTTGACCACCGCGCCGAAGCGCGTCACCACCGCCTGTTGATCGATTCGCACGATATAAACACTGGTCAGCAGCCACACGATCGACAATCCGGCGATCACGCGCCGGCGCCGGTTGGGGAGCGGCTGGTCGCCCCCCGCATCGATTGTCTCCGCGTAAATATGGAGCGGAATCGTGGTGCTCACTGATCTACTTCGCGCCTCCGCCGTGCATCAGAACTTTCAACAGCTCGGAATCCGAACTGAGAATCGCCGTGGTCTTGTCGTCGAAAATCTTCTTGTACGACTCTAAAGTGCGCAGGAGCTTGTAAAACGCCGGATTTTTCGAATACGCCTGGCTATAAGCGCGCGTTGCTTCCGCGTCGCCCTCGCCTTTCACTTTTTCGGCTTCCTTATAAGCAACCGAAAGAATTTCCTCCTTCTGGCGATCCGCGTCGGCGCGAATACTGAGCGCCTGCTCTTCGCCCTCCGCGCGATACTGGCGGGCGATGCGCTCGCGTTCGGCGCGCATGCGGGCATACACGCTTTGCTTGTTCTGCTCCGGCAGATTCAGCCGCTTGATCCGAACGTCGGAGACGGCAATCCCGTATTGCTCAAGTGCCGCGCGATCCGTCAGCGATGTGAGCCGGTTCAGCAGCGCATCCGCTCTCACCGTTTCCAGATTGGTCGACACGATTGACTCCAGGTCCTGCGTGCCAAGCGCCGCCGATAGGCCCGACCACACGATATCGTGAAGCCGCATCTCGGCCGCCACCGGATCGCCCACCGTTTCCACGAATCGCTGGGGATCGTTGATCTTCCACGCCACGTAGCTTTCAATCACCAGGTTTTTTTTGTCGCGCGTAAGAAACTCCGACGGCCGCGGATTGTAGATCCGCAGGCGCCGGTCGAACCAGGTCGAGGATTGGAAGGGCCACTTCATGTGCAGGCCCGGTTGGGCGACGGTGTAGAGCGGTCTGCCGAACTGCGTCACCAGCACGAACTCGGTTTCCCGCACCGAGAAAAAGATCAGCCACACCAGCAGCAACAGAGCGGCTGCGCCGGCCAACGGTAAATACTTATGAAAGCGTTCCACGGGGTCACTCCTCATTTAACAGCGCCTCATTCAACAGGACCTTTCGGCGGAGCGACCACGGCCGCGCCGGGCGCCCCGATCTCCACCCCGTCTTCAAGCAGAATCAGGTGCCGCCGGGCTTTGGTCGAGTCGACGATCATTTTCCGTTTGCCCGGCAGAATCTGCTCCATGGTTTCCAGATACAGGCGCGTGCCGGTCAGGTCGGGATTCGATGTATAGCCCGATTCGCGCAGCAGGAACCGATGCGCATCGCCGGCCGAACGGTTCTTCTTACCGAGCGAATAACCCTCCGCGCCCGCGATCAGCGCTTTGGCGTTTCCTCGCGATAATGCGATTTGCTCATTGCGATACGCCTCCGCTTCGTTGATCATCCGGTTCTTTTCTTCGTACGCTCCGGAAACGTCGCGAAACGCGTCCACCACCTCGAGCGAAGGATGAACGTCGAGCAGTTGCACGTGCAGAACTTCGACGCCCGCGCCATAGCGGTCCAGGCGCGCCTGCAATTCGCTTTTGACGCGCGCCTCCACCCGCTTGCGCCCGGTGGTAAGAAGGTCGTCGAGCGAGGTCGTGGTGGCGATCGAACTCAGCGCGCCCTCAGCCGCCGTGCGCACGGTGCTCTCGCCATCGAACTGGCGCAGCAGAAACTCATCCGGCCGCGATAGCCGGTAATGTACGGCCGCGTTCACCTCCATCATGTTCTGATCGCCGGCCAGCATCAGCGATTCCTCGGGCCTCGACTGAAACCGTCCGGCGCGATGCTGCACGTTCCATTCGTAGGCAGCCGGCTCGGTATCCGCCTTCATGGCGGCCGACCGGAAACCGATCTCCACCGTCCGGACCTGTTTGGCCTGAATGCGCGTCAACTGGTCGACGGGCCAAGGGAAGCGATAGTGCAGGCCGGGCTCCTCATAAGGAGTCAGCCTGCGTCCAAATCGTTCGACGATGCCGACTTCCGCCGGCCCTATGGTGTGGACGCCCGACAGGACGATCAACACCGCTGCGGCGATCGCGGTGGGGCGCACGTAGTCGCGCCAGTGCTCGATTACGGCGACGAACGCGTCGCGCACATCGAACGCACTCAGAGTGAGGCGTACGCGATTCCACATCCCTGGAATCGGCGTTCGTCCCAGCCACGTGAACCAGCCGCGCTTCGCCCTCAGCAGGCGCAGCGAGTTGATCATCACGAAAAACGACGAAAGCTGGTGCGTAACCGCCGCGCCGATGGGCGAAAGAATTCCGGTGGCCGCCAGCGCGACCGCGACCAGGTTGAACAGACCCGCGAACAGGATGATGTTCTGCCACGCGGTTGCGACGGCGCGCCGGCTGACGTCGAACAGCTCGGGCAGGTTTTCGAGCGAGTGGCCCAGATAAACGACGTCGGCCGCCTCGGCCGTGATGTCGCTTGCGCCCGATACCGCGATGCCGACGTGCGCGGCGGCCAGCGCGGGTGCGTCGTTCACACCGTCGCCCACCATCGCGACCGTGCGCCCCTGCGACGCCAGTTGACGCACGCGATCCAGCTTCTCTTCGGGAAGCAGTTCTGCTTCCACCGAGGGGATACCCGCTTCCCGCGCGATCGCTTCCGCTGCGCGCCTTCGGTCGCCGGTCAGCATCACCTGATAAGTGATGTCGAGCTTTTTGAGTTCCTCGATAGCCGGCTTGACTCCTTCGCGGATGCGATCGCGCAATAAAATCGCTCCAGCCAGTTGACTTTGATCGGCGACCAGCACTGCGGTTGCGCCCAGCCGGTCGGCGGCGTCGAGCAACGGTTCCGCACCTTCGATTCCGTGTTCGGCCAAAAACGCCGCGCTGCCGGCCCGAACGGTGCGGCCATCTAAGAAGCACTCGGCGCCGCGGCCGGAAAGGATGTGGCTATGTTCCACTCCTTCGATCCTCACGCCGCGCCGCGCGGCTTCGGAGACGATCGCGCGCGCCAGCACGTGGTCCGATCCGCTCTCAGCCGCCGCCGCGAGTCGAACCACATCCGTCTCGGTTCCCGTGAGCGCAATCACGCGCAGGACCTCGAACTGTCCACTGGTGATCGTGCCGGTCTTGTCGAAGAGCACTGTGTCGACCTTGGCGGCCTGTTCCAGCACCGTGCCACCGCGCACCAGAATCCCGCGCCGCGCCAGGCCGCCGATTGCCGACACCATCGCTGTCGGAGTCGCCAGGATCAGGGCGCAGGGGCAGGCGACGATCAGCACAGCGACGGTTCGCAGCCAGTCTCCAGTGAAATAGAATGTCAGCGCAGCGGCCAGCAGCAGCGCGGGCAAAAAATATCGGGCGAAGCGGTCGGCCAGGCGTTCCACGGGCGCGCGCTGCTCGCGGGCTTCCTCCACCAGCGCCACCACCCGGGAAAGCGTAGTCTCGGCCCCCGCGCGCGTCACCTGAACGCGCAGCAACCCGCTGCCATTCAGCGTTCCCGAAAAGACTTCGTCGCCCGCGTCCTTTTCGCGCGGCAATGCTTCCCCCGTGATGGTGCTCTCATCGACGCTCGATACGCCGGACTGGACCACGCCATCGGCCGGAATCCGCTCACCCGCGCGCACCACGATAAAATCTCCGGGTTCAAGCGATGCCGCGTCGACCTCCTGCTCCTCGCCGTCGCGAAGCCTCCGAGCGCGGCGGGGCATCTGTTCCACAAAACGGTGAATCGCGGCCGATGTGCGCCCGGCCGCGTAGGCTTCCAGCCCCTCGCCCACCAGCATGATGAACATCGCTTCCGCGGCGGCCAGATACTGCCCGACAATCAGGGCCGCGATCACCGCGATGCAAATCGCCAGGTCGGCGGAGATTTCCTTCTCCAGAAGTGCGGCAATCGCGTTGAAAAAGATTCGATACCCGGCCAGCACCGTGATCAGTGCCGCGGTGTCGATTCCGAAAATGGTCCTGAAATAGCCGGTCAGATTCAGCAGTAGCAGGAGCCCCACGAATGCCGCAAAGCCGAAGTAACGGAGCCGCTCGGAACGCTCAGAATCCATCGCAGAACCTGTAGGACCGCTTCCTACCGGGTGTTGGTCATAGTATCAGGTTTTTATTCGCGCGAAGGTGTCCAGCCCGCCCAATGTCGCGCCAAAGTGAGAAGTTCCTAATTGGCCAAAGTAGAAAGTTCCTCTTGACAGCCGCAAGGCTGAAGGATGGAGCGAATCGAGATGAGCCAAGAGGAACGGGACAGGTTAGAGTGGC
>Ga0182024_10004234_pt1 | contig 33283 bp, 34 predicted proteins | sample P32metaG_FD_120480 | JGI IMG/M metagenome (GOLD analysis project Ga0182024, IMG submission 120480) | Permafrost microbial communities from Stordalen Mire, Sweden - P3-2 metaG (Illumina Assembly) | ecosystem: Environmental > Terrestrial > Soil > Wetlands > Permafrost | place: Sweden: Stordalen... | reverse complement strand
CGGCGGCCCTCGGATAGCTGTGCATGCGCGTCCCCCGGCATGCATCTTCTTCCCAAGCCGCCTCTTCAAAGCGGACATTTCATGTGCTAATTCGACCGGACATATCATGTGCTACCAACACGGGAGATTCTATTCATTGACACAAGTACCCGGCTGGCGTATGTTCCAGCCAAGAACTCGACTCAAAACTTAATGGTTTCCGACAAACATTTGAGAGGTGTACAAATGGCATATGCTCCAGCCGATCACACGGGCCCCGGGAGTCTCCCGTCTACGATTGCCTTGGGAAAATCAAATTCGAACTTCCGAAGGCGGAGGAAATTCTGGACGCTTGGCCTCTTTGCCGTTGCGATCTCTCTGTCTCCCCTACTTCTGGCGCAAGGGGGAGCGCAGATCACGAGTGTGGACCCGCCATCCGGAAAGGTGAATGACAGCGTGACCGTGACCGGACAGAATCTGGGAAAGGCATCTGTTCCATCAATTTACCTCTCCGATGACAAGGAGGACTTCAAGGCTACCATCGTGGAGCAAACGGACGAAAAGATCGTCATGAAAGTTCCCCAGGTAAAATCAGGCAGCTACCATATTTCTGTTCTGGCGGGGAATACGATAATCATCAAGCCGATTCGATTCACAGTGGAGAATTGAAGCACCGGCCATGCCCGCACTTATTTTTCATGCGTGACGAATGCTTGACACCATAACTTGAGGGGCCTATTGTCTTTGATCGAGGGGTAGCTAGTGTTGGAATCTACATCGAATGGAGGACTGGAATGAAATACTCAGTAATGGTGGCTTTGCTTGTCTCGTGCGCGATCACGCTGGCATTAGGTGTTCACGCCCAGGATGCGCCGAAGGAACACAGCATGACTGGATGTCTGGCGAAGGGTGACGCGCCTGACACATACAAACTGACCGACGTTTCAGTTCCTGAAAATGGACCCAAGTCGGTTGGTATCGTTTCCTCATCCGCGAAGCTGGCGCCGCACGTTGGTCATAAGATCGAAATCACGGGCTCACCAGTGCCAAAAAAAGATGCGGAGGCGGACCCGAATGTACCGAAGGCTCCTCACTATATGAAGGTTACGGCGATAAAAATGCTTTCACCCACCTGCCCTTGATTTCTCTTAGGGCTTAAGTTTTGAGGACTGAGTGGGCCATTGTGTTTCAAGGTGGCCCACTTTTTTTCCCATCCAGCCTCGCACTGGCAGGCGCGTATCCTTCCCTCCGGCTGAACTACTTGGGAGCATTCGAGTCCGAAAGGCGTTTCATTTCTGCCGCAAAATTCCGCGTGCTACAATTTCGAACTCGAGTAAAACCTCATGCCTGATGCGGTGACCACAAACGATCCCTCTCTTGAGGTGGTGTCCCCGGACGGCTCTCGCCGGACGGTGCGCATCACCGAGTGGCCCTTTGCGATGGGCCGTGGCGGCGAAACCGGGAATCACCTCCACCTTGCCGACCCGCTGATTTCCCGGCAGTGCGCTGCGATTGTCTCCGGCAACGGCCATTGCCACATCGAAGATCGCGGCAACCGGCAGGGAATCTTCCTGAATGGCAAGAAAATCGAAAGTCATGTCCTCGAAGAAGGCGACGTCATTTCTTTCGGGCTTGAAGACTCCTACAAAGTTATTTTTCACGCCGCCGCGACTCAGGAATCGATTCAGGGAATCCTTTCCCGCATCGAACACCTTACTGGCGGCCCTTCCTCTTCCGATGGCCTAGGGAAACTGAATCTCCTGCTAGAGGCGACGTCTCTTCTGCACTCGCAACTCCCGCTCGACTCCGCCGTGCTCCATGATCGATCATGCGATTTCCATTACCGACGCCGATCGCGGACTGCTGCTCGAAGCGGATTCGTCAGGGTCGCTTCGCGTTCGCCTCGCCCGCGCTGCCGGGGGAACGAGCTTGCCGCGGGAAAACCTGGCGCCCAGCCAGACGGCGCTTCGCCAGGCCCTTGAGAAGCGGTCCAGCGTGATCACCGAGGACCTCAATCTGGCCGACCTGAAGCTGCAGGGTGCGCAAAGCATCGTGGCGCAGCGGCTTCGCGCCGTCATTGCCATTCCTCTTTACGCGATGCGACGCGCCAGTTCGGCTCAATCGGTTGTTTTGAAGGCCGGCCAGCTTCTTGGCGTGCTGTATCTCGACTCCCGGCGCCCGGCGGCATTTTCCACACTCGATCGCCAGATTCTCGATGCGCTTTCCGTCCATGCGGGCAGCATTCTCGACAACGCACGGCTTGTCGAACGGGAACGCGAACGGCAACGCCTGGAGCAGGAGCTGAGCATCGCGCGGAACATTCAACAGGCGCTCATTCCCCACGGCTTCCGTGACTTTCCCTATTTCGCGGTTTCAGGAATACACACTCCGTGTCTGGAAGTTGGAGGCGACTATTTCGATGTGTTCCCGATGAGCGAGGATCGCACCGCGATTCTGATCGCGGACGTTTCCGGCAAGGGACTCGGGGCCGCGCTTTTGACGACCATGCTCCAGGGCGCGCTTTCCGGCATGACGATCGGCGCGGACCCTGCGCGCGTCTTTAATCACATCAACCGTTTCCTGTGCGCACACGCCGAGGTTGGCCGCTACGCGACCATGTTTTTCGGAATTCTCCACCCCGGCGGCCGCCTCGAATATTTCAATGCAGGCCATCCTTCTCCGCTGCTGATACGCAGCGGAAAAGTGACCGAGGTTTACACCGAGGGCTCTTTTCCCGTGGGCCTCGTACCAGAAGCCGAATACGTTGCGAAAAAGGTTGACCTTGAATCGGACGATACGCTGGTGCTCTTCAGCGACGGCGTGACCGAAGCCACCGACCCCGCTGACCAGATGTTTGGCGATGCTCGGCTCTGCGAAGTGTTGGCCAGCCATCACGCGGCACCACTCGATCAGCTTCAGAAGGCTGTCCTCGAATCCATCGAAACGTTCATCCGCGGGGCCAGCCCTGCGGATGACATTACGCTTCTACTGGTGCGTTATCGTGCGGCAGCGCAGGCCCGAACGTCCTGAACGTTTTCACGCGGGAGGATTGCGGGATCTGCGGACACGTTCCATGCAAGCAACACCTGCTTGTTCCTAGGAACGTTTCTTGATTAGCGTAAAGTGAGTTTCCAATAATGCGTTTATCAGGCACTGAGCCAACTCGTCATTGCGAGTCCTGTTGTCAATCGACAGTTGCCGCGCAACCTAAATGAGTCAGTCACTGCTTATCGTAGACAAGCACGGCGTTGAGAGGCTTTCCGCTTTCGGTTTTTCCTTGATTTGTTATCGTCATAACTTTTCCGTCATTTGAAACCACGAGTTTCGTTGTGTAAAGCAGCTTGCCGCCCTTTTTTTCCGTCGCGTTAATATGGTTTGGATCGACGAGTTTGACAGCGAGGGTATCGGCACCGTAGGCGTCCCCCACAAAAGGGGTGTCTTTGCCATCATATTTAGCGGTGAACGATTCCGGGTGATTGCTGCCATCTGCATCGACGCGCTGTCCGCTGAGTTTGTAGCCGTCACTCGTCGATTCATAGGTTCGTATTTCGCTCTTTAGTGTGTGGGCCGGGTCAAACTTGGATTTTGCGACGTTCAATTTCCAAGTTCCCATGTGCGCGTCAGTTTGAGCAAACACCAGTCCCGAACCGCCTAAAGCCAAAACGACAACGCTGACAACCGTGAAAAGATTCTTCAACAAAGTCCCTCCTTAAATTTCATTTGAGAAAATTCGCTTTGAACCGTGAACTGGTTGGGGCCTTGGGCCGGGTGAAGATCGCAGTATGCTAGGCCGAACGCATGGCAATGTCCATCTAAATTTGGCAGGCAGGGGATGTAATTGCAGGCCAAGTCCTTTGAAGTCGTTATCGGTATCTGGCCCACTGCCAGGAAGAGACGGGAGAATTCGGACCGGAAAGATTGGGTTAAAGTAACGTTGCTCAGCAAATGGAAACTTCAAAGACCATAGGACGCTACGAAATACTCGCAGAACTGGGTCAGGGCGCGATGGGCACCGTGTACCGCGCGAAAGACCCTTCCATGGACAGGATCGTCGCGCTGAAGACGGTAATTTCCGTAGCGCTGGCCAGCTCGCAGGGCAGCGAATATCGAGAGCGATTTTACCGCGAGGCGCGCGCGGCGGGGCGCCTGGCACATCCGGGTATCGTGCCTGTGTTTGATGTGGGTGAACATGAAGGTTTGCCGTTCCTGGTGATGGAATTCATTGATGGGCAGACGCTTGCAGATGCAGTGAAGAAGGGTGCGCGGCTGACGCTCGAACGCGTATGCGAAATCGGCCAGCAAATCGCCGATGCCCTCGCCTATGCGCACCTGAACGGAGTGGTGCACCGCGATATCAAGCCTGCCAATATTCTCCTGACTTCGCGCGAAAAGTACGGAATCGAGCGGCCGAAAATCACCGACTTTGGAGTTGCCAAGCTGGCGGCCGGACAAATTACTACTTCAGGACAGATGCTGGGGACGCCGGCCTTCATGCCGCCGGAGCAATTTACAGGCGCGCCCATTGACGGGCGAGCGGACTTGTTTTCTCTCGGCGTCATCCTCTACTGGATGGCGACCGGCGAGCAGCCGTTTCCCGGCGAGACCATGACCGCGGTTTCCTACAAAGTGGTCCATACCGAGCCGGTTCCTCCGCGAAAATTGAATCCTTCCATTTCAGAAAACCTCGATCGAGTGATCCTGAAATGCCTCGCAAAAAGTCCGGCGGATCGCTATCAGACCGGAGACGAACTGGCCCAGGACCTCGCCGCCATCCGGACGGGGAGCACGACGGGGCTCCATGCCCACGTCCCGCAACCAAAGGCCGGTGAAATCGAATCAGGAGCGACACTCGACATGCGCCCGGCAAATACCGTGCCGTTGCAATCGCCGGCGTCTGAGCCACCGCAAAAGACGATTGCGAGGGCTCCTGCGAAGAAATCTGCAGGTATTTACATTTTGGCCGCCGTGGTGGCCGCAGTCGTGGCGCTGACCGGCTGGTATACGCTGCACAATAAAGATGCCGCAAAGGAAACAGTTCCGGCCACCACTGCAATTACTTCACCTGCTGCGACAGCGCCGGTGGCAACGGCGCCCGCGGCCACCGCTCCTCCAATACCCGCACCACCTCAGCCTGCGGCTCCAGCAAAGACGCCCGTTGCGCCACCTGTGAAAACGACGCCGGCTGTGACACCACCCGTTGCCAAACCCGAAGAGAAGGCTGCGCCGCCACTTCCGGCGATGGTTGATTTTGACCCCAAGGCTCTCGATCCGAAGGAAAACGCAAAACTAAAGATTGATGCCAGCCAAATGCCGGCGAATCTGGATTTTTCCATTGAAATGAATGGGAAGGTTTATTTTCAAAGGAGCATCGCGGGGAACAAAGCGGAATATGACGATCTGTTTGTGCCGCCCGGCGTGCAGGAGTTCCGTGTGGTCGCTGAGAAAAATGGCGTGGAAAAATCATCGAACACGGTGAGCACGGAATTCAAGGCCAAGAAGAAAAAAACAATAAAGGTCGAACTTCGAACCCAGGGCCAGTCAGGCACCGCGGGCATGCCCTCGGACTTGTATCCTGACTCCCAGCTTGTGGTAACGCTAAAATGAATGGTTCGTGACACGCGGTCCGTATACTCCACAAAATGAAGACTGTAACAATGCCGTAACATTCTTTAGGGTATCGTTCCCTTCAGCTTGCACGATCGAAATGCCGGTATCCGAAGTGGAACATCGCGGCAAAGCCCAGGGAGGCGTATTCATGCAATTGGCGATGGAAGAACTCGACGGTGGCGTTACGAAGGTCATTCTGGATGGCCGTATGGACATTGCGGGCGCCGAATCCGTGGACTTGAAAATGAATGTGGTGGCCGGCAGCAAGAAATTTGTGCTTCTCGACATGCAGAAGGTTTCATTCATTGGTTCGATGGGTTTGCGATCTCTCTTCAGCGTGGCGCGGACGATCAAAAGCCGCGGGGGCAAGATCGTTTTGTTCGGGCCTGATGAACTGGTCGAAAAAGTCCTGAAGACCAGCGGCCTGGACGCGCTCGTGCCGATCCATCATGAGTTTCAGACCGCGATCGCCGCGCTGCAATAATCTTCAATGAGACTACGGGAAGGTCCGGCGTGCGATATGACATTGGACCGCGTGAATACAAACGGGGGTGAGGGGCTGACTCTTCGGAGCCAGATGTCTGAACTCGCGCGAATCTGCCCCTGGATTGAATACCTTGCAAAAAGAGACGCGATATCGGAAGAAACTCAATTCGCGATCAATTTATGCCTAGAGGAAGCGCTCTCCAACATCATGCGGCATGGATATGCGGAAGCGCCAAACTGTGAAATTGAAGTCCGGTATTCTATGCCGCAAACGGGAGTTTTTCTTTTCATTATCGAGGATGAAGCGCCATCTTTCAATCCAGTAACGGCGCTCGAGCCGCCGATCCCGGTTTCGCTGGAGGACTCCACCACAGGAGGGCAGGGCATCCGCCTGTTAAAGCATTTTGCCGACACGCTGAAATACGAGGCTACGCCGACTGGGAATCGGTTGAGCATCTCGTTCCTCTCCGCAGCCGGGATGAAACGGTGATTGAATGCAGGACGATGCAAACCGATGCACGGCGGGCATTAAAGATTCACCCCATTTGTAGCACGGAGAGAGATTCCTCGCTTCGCTCGGAATGACAACGATTGGCGTTTTGGTTGTACAAAGTGCGAATCCCGAAGGCCATGATCTGGATTTGAAGCAACGTGGACATAGAACCTACCCGTGACTCCCGCCGCCTGAAAGCTCGCGGACAATCGAGCCGACGAAACTTTTGGCGTCGCCGAAGAGCATCAAAGTCTTGTCCAGGTAGTAGAGCGGGTTGTCGATTCCTGCAAAGCCCGCGCCCATGCTCCGCTTGATGACCATTACGGTGCGCGCCTTGTCAACGTCCAGAATCGGCATGCCATAGATGGGACTGCTGGAATCGGTTCGCGCGGCGGGATTGGTCACGTCGTTTGCGCCGATGATGAGCGCCACATCGGTCTGCGGAAAATCGCCGTTGATTTCGTCCATGTCGAGAAGCTTGTCGTAGGGGATATCTGCTTCTGCCAGCAACACATTCATGTGCCCTGGCATGCGGCCTGCTACAGGGTGAATCCCGAATTTCACATCAACGCCGCGCTTGGTCAGAATGTCGTAGAGTTCGCGCACTTTGTGCTGCGCCTGAGCCACGGCCATGCCGTAGCCCGGAACGATGACAACCGTGCTTGCCGCCGCGAGAATGCCTGCAGCCTCTTCTGGCGTGGCGCTGCGGACTGCACGCGTTTCCTCACCGCCCTTCGCGGCGGCGGTCTCCTGGCCGAAAGCCCCAAACAGCACGTTCGAAAATGACCGGTTCATGGCTTTCGACATGTTCACGGAGAGAATCAATCCGGAAGCGCCGTCGAGCGCGCCTGCAACGATCAGAAGCTTGCTACCCAGTACGAATCCCATCGCGGCGGCCGAAAGACCTGCATAAGAATTCAGCAAGGAAATTACCGTGGGCATGTCCGCGCCGCCAATCGGTATGATCATCATGACGCCAAACAGAAGCGGCACCACCAGGATGATCGGGAACAAATACACGTGATCGGGATGGACCACCAGGTATCCGGCCACACCAACTGCAGCGGCAAGCATTCCAAGGTTGACGAGGTTCTGCCCCTTGAAGGTAATGGGCCGCTGGGGAAGTAGCTCCTGCAGCTTGCCTGCCGCCATCAGGCTGCCCGTAAACGTCAAGGAGCCTAGGATCACCTCCATCGAAAGGACCGACATCATGAACTTAGGCACGTTGGGCGCGCGCAAATAGAATTCGGCAGCGCCGACCAGAGTAACGCACAGAGCACCGAAAGCGTGGCTGAGCGCGGTCCGCTGCGGCACCGCAGTCATGTGAACTTTTCCGAGGGGAACGCCAATGATGGTGCCCAGCACCAGCGCGATGGCGACCCACTTGTAGTCCACGATTCCGCGGTTCAGCAGCGTGCCTGCGATTGCCAGAACCATCCCGATTTCGCCGGCCCAAACTCCGTGACGCGCCGTCGTTGGGGAGCTCATCCACTTGAGAGACAGGATGAATAGCGCCGTCGCGACCAGGTACGTAATTTCAATAATTGTTTCCATCGCTGGGAAAGGGGTCATGGTTTCGGTTTGCCGCTCGCTTTGAACATTTTGAGCATTCGATCCGTGATCAAGAAACCGCCCACAACATTACTGGTCGCCGCGACAATGGCGATTGTGCCGAGCACGGTGGAAAGCGTCGTCTTATGTTCTCCAGCGAGCAGGATGGCTCCCACCACCGCGATCGCGTCGAGCGCGTTCGTCAAGGACATCAGCGGCGTGTGAAGGAGGGGCGATACGCGGCGAATCACTTCAAATCCGATGAATCCCGCCAGCATGAACACGTACAGGCCAGTAATTAGATCGAGGTTCAAGGTTAACTGCCCCCCTTCTGTCCCGCCACCAACGAAGGCAGGGCGTAGAACTCGCGAACCCTGCTGTTGACAATTTCCCCGCCCTGCGTAACAAGAGTGCTCTTGATGATTTCATCTTCCGGGTTGAGCTGCAGCTTTCCTTCTTTAACCATGTACAAAAGAAACGCGGTCACATTCTTCGCGTACATCTGGCTCGCATGGTAGGGCACGGCGGAAGCAAAGTTGAAAAGGCCAATGATCGTGACGCCGTGTTCGACGATTTTCTCGCCTGGAACCGTCAGCTCGCAGTTTCCGCCGCGTTCGGCCGCGAGGTCCACGATCACCGAACCCGGCGCCATGCCTGCGACCATTTCCCGCGTGACAAGCACGGGGGATTTCTTCCCAGGAATCACGGCGGCCGTAATCACAACGTCGCTCTCCCCTACGACCTGCCCCAGCAATTCACGCTGGCGACGGTAGAAGTCCTCATCCTGCGCTTTCGCATAGCCACCGGCGTCCTGCGCGTCCTTGGCTTCGATCGGCAATTCGACAAAACGTCCGCCGAGGCTGTGGACTTGCTCTTTGGCAGCCGGCCGCAAATCGTATGCGGAGACCACGGCTCCAAGGCGCCGTGCGGTGGCGATGGCCTGGAGGCCGGCCACGCCGGCCCCGATGATCAGAACGCGGGCAGGCGTGATCGTTCCCGCGGCAGTCGTCATCATCGGAAACATTTTGGGAAGCGTGTCCGCGGCAATCAGCACGGCCTTATAACCGCAGATCGTGCCCATCGAGGAAAGCGCGTCCATGCTCTGCGCGCGAGTGGTCCTGGGCATCAGCTCGACTGAGAAAGAGGTCACGCCGGTCGCCGCGATTTCATTAATCACGTCCAGTGAGCCCAGGGGCCGCAAGAATCCGATCAGCGCCTGGCCCGGGCGAAGAAGCGCGAGGTCCGGCTTGCCCGTCTGATCGTTTGACCCGTAACAGAGCACCTGGATAACAACATCCGCTTTGCCGAACACCTCGGCCCGGTCCGCGAGAACTTTCGCGCCCTTGGCCACATATTCAGCATCTGGAAAACCAGCTCCAGCGCCCGCGCCTGCTTCGACGACAACCTCAATCCCCGCCTTGGCAAGGCTGGGAATCACCGCGGGTACGAGCGCGACACGCCGCTCCCCTAGATAAGTCTCTCGGGGAATACCGACGATCATGAACCTACCTCCCTGTGGCCCAAACGGCCCGGCACACACGCACAATCAGCGATCTGAAACGAAAATCAAAACCTTCCAATATCGAATATTTTCTTCGAGAGGACCACCCCAGAGTAATGAATGTCTGAAAGAAGAGGTGGTCTGGTTTTTAAACAAATGTAGTGGCATCCGATTGCTGCCACTCATTCCGGATCGTGCGGAACCGCAAACACGAATTTCGATTTTACACGCAAATTTCAGAAAGCGCACCCGAAGATGGCAGCGGATGATTTATACCCTGGTCCGGTGGAAGATTGGCCACGAAACACGCGTCTGAGATTATCCGAATGAACGAATCAGGGCGTCCCGCATTGTTTTCCGGCTTCCCGTCTGCGTGCTGCCCAAAAGCCGGCCACAAGTCCCAGGATTAGACTCGCCAGTATTTCGGCAATGTTCAGCGCTCGCATCCTGCCTGTCGATCCTGAAATTGTTAGGGGAAAAGACGCCGTTGCGACTTCCTGTTTGTCCCGGTTTTTGTCAAAGAACGTTACCGTTAGCGTGTAATTCCCCCCCTCCGGGAATGTATAGAACAGGAATGTATTCGGCAGTTCCGTTACCAGGTCGCAGTTAACGACCGACTTCCCGTTGTGCCCGATATCAATCCCTATGCTCGTCGGGTAAGTCACAGGATCCCGCGTATCGCTGGTCAGGAGGTTGAAGTCGAATTCGATCGGCTCTCCTGCCACCGGCGTCGAGGTTTGGTCCGTGCCCACATCGACAATTTGATCGCCGACGACTTTCTCGAGGCGTTCCCCTCCAAGCCCGTTGGCGAAGACGGCTTCTGCGAGTGCAACTGCCAGGAGAACTGTAAGAATCCGATTCATGTGTCTGATGCTTCCTTTGCCGGTTCAACAAAACCGGCCGGTTCAGCCGGAGCGGCGCGCTGAACGCGAACACTGCCAAAAATCAATATAAGGTTCGTCAACAAAATCGTCTCGAATGAAAGCGCGGGAAGGAAGCCCATTCCCTGCCCGCGGACGTCAACGGCTTCCATGGCCAGCACGATGGTAATGAGGCCGCGTGGCAATATCCAAAGGATTTTTTTCCGTCCAAGCGGATCAACCCGTCGCCACGTCCAGCGGGTTGGCCGCAAAGGCCAGAACCACAAGGCCGCCGAGCAGCCCGAATAGTGTGGTCAGGTTCATGCCAACATGAACTGTATATGCAGGCTATTGGAAAACCAAGTCTACTGATCTGGGCTTTTCCGGTACAATTCCCTGTGAACGAGCGCGAGACAAGGAATATAAAATGATCAATGCCTTCATGCAGGAAGCGATCCGGAAAGCGACGGAAAATGTTCGCGGAGGACATGGCGGTCCGTTCGGCGCAGTCGTGGTCAAAGACGGCCGGGTCGTCGCGAGCGGCGTTAATTCAGTGACTCTCACGACCGATCCCACCGCTCATGCGGAAGTCAACGCCATCCGCGAAGCATGCCTGACGCTCGGCACGTTTCAACTGAGCGGGTGCGAAATTTATACCAGTTGTGAGCCGTGCCCGATGTGCCTGGGCGCGATCTATTGGGCGCGTCCCGACCGGGTTTTTTATGCCGCGAAGGCCAGCGATGCGGCTTCGGCGGGGTTTGATGATTCCTTCATTTATGAGGAATTGAAGCTCGCGCATTCCGAACGGCAGATTCCGTTTGAGCAAATTATGGGCGAAGCGGGGCTCCAGCCGTTCCAGGAATGGACTCAAAAGACCGACCGCATCCGTTACTGAATTTCTGCTGAACTTCAGAGTGAGCGCAAACGTGCGCGAGGTTTTCGTAAATGGAAGAAAAGTATTTTGGGCACTCTGTCCTGCGTAAGGAAGGCCGGAGCAAAGTCACGGGCCGCGCCAAGTATGTGGACGACATCGCCTTTCCAGACATGATTTATGGCGCGACCGTTCGCAGCAGTGTCGCGCGGGGACGCATTAAAGCCATACGCTACGGCGACGGAATTCCCTGGAAGGAATTCACGATCGTCACCGCCGCCGACATTCCCGGGAAAAATGAAATTGCCCTGATGCTGCACGATCAGCCCTGTCTTGCCTCCGAAGTCATCAACCATCCCGAGGAACCAATCGTATTGCTCGCCCATCCGGACAAGTATCTGCTGGAAGAAGCGCGACGCGCGGTGCAGATCGAGGTTGAGCCGCTGCCCGCAATTTTTACGATCGAGGACTCGCTGGCGAAGCGCGTGATTATTTCAGGCGAGGACAATGTCTTCAAGTCTTTCCTCGTGGATAAAGGCGACGTGGATGCCGCGTGGGCGAGCGCCGACGTGATTGTCGAGGGCGAATACCGCACGGGCGCGCAGGAACAGCTCTACATCGAAAATCAGGGGATGGTTGCGATTGCAAATCCCACCGACGGAGTAATGGTTTGCGGTTCGCTGCAGTGTCCTTACTACGTGCAAAAGGCACTGATGCTGGTATTTGATCTGCCTGCGAATAAAATCCGCGTCGTTCAGGCGGAAACCGGGGGTGGCTTCGGAGGCAAGGAAGAATATCCATCCATGATTGCCGCGCACGCGTCCCTGCTCGCCTGGAAGTCCGGGAAGCGCGTAAAAATCATATACGACCGCGCGGAAGACATGGTGGCCACCACCAAGCGCCATCCTTCGCGCACGCGGCATCGCACCGGAGTCACGCGCGACGGCAAGCTGGTGGCCATGGACATCGATCTGGTCATAGACGGTGGGGCCTACGCGACACTTTCTTCCGTCGTGCTCTCGCGAGCGACGATTCACGCGGCTGGGCCCTACGCGTGCCCCAACGTGCGGATTCGTTCGCAGGCGGTCGCTACGAATGCGCCGCCACACGGGGCGTTTCGCGGATTCGGCGCGCCGCAAAGCATTTTTGCGATTGAGCGCCACATGGACCAGATTGCCCGCGCGGTGAATCTGACGCCGGAAGAATTGCGCCGCAGAAATTTCCTCCACAAAGACCAGACGACGGCCACCGGACAGATCATCCACGAAGCCGTGAATTACGAAGGCCTGCTCGATCGCGCGTTCCGGGAAAGCGATTATCACGCCAAGCGCGAACGCTTCGCGCGGGAGAATCCCGGCGCAACCGTCAAGCGCGGCATCGGTTTCGCTTCGTTCATGCACGGCGCGGGGTTTACGGGATCCGGCGAGGTTTATCTCGCGTCGGTGGTTGAGGCGGAGGCGACCTCGGAAGGTGTGGTGCGCATCCTCGCCGCGAGCACGGAAATCGGACAAGGCACGAATACGGTCTTCTCGCAAATCGCCGCCGACGCTTTGGGCATTAGCTTCGACCGCATCGAAATTGCTCAGCCCGATACGGGCGCCGTGCCGAACAGCGGGCCAACCGTGGCTTCGAGGACGTCCATGGTAGTTGGCAAACTGGTTGAGGAAGCGGCGCTCGGGATCAAACATACTCTCGTCGAGAGCGGGTTGCTCTGCGATGCGTGCACCGAAGATGAGTTTGTTCGCGCCTGTGGCCGCTACATCGAAACACGCGGCCCACTGCGTTCGCGGAGCCAGTACGAGCCGCCGCCGGGACTGCTGTGGGACGACTCCACCTACAGTGGAGACGCGTACGGCACCTACGCGTGGGCCGTGTACGTCGCCGAAGTTGCCGTGGACACGACGACCTTCGAGGCACTCGTCACTGATTTCGTTGCGGTTCAGGAAGTGGGCAAGGTGATTCACCCCGTCCTCGCCGCGGGACAAATCGAAGGCGGCGTCGCGCAGGCGATTGGCATGTCGCTCTACGAAAACGTCGTCTGGTGCGAAGGACGAATGGCGAATGGACAGATGACCAACTACATCATGCCAACCGCCGCCGATATCCCGCCCATCCGGGTCTTCTTCGAGGAACATCCGTATCCCTTCGGCCCTGGCGGCGCAAAAGGAATCGGCGAATTGCCGATGGACGGACCCGCTCCCGCGATTGTGAATGCCATCGAGAACGCCACGGGCCTTTCCCTGCATGAAATTCCCGTGACTCCAGAAGTGCTGATGGAAGCCATGACGGAGAAAGTGGTCGCGAATGATTGAGGCCGTCGGCAAAATTGAAATCAAGTGCACGGTGAATGGCGAGCATCGCCAGGTGCACGCCTACCCCATGGCGCGATTGCTAGACGTAATCCGCGAGGAAATGCACCTGACCGGCACGAAAGAGGGCTGTGGGGAGGGCGAATGCGGCGCGTGTGCGGTGTTGATGAACGGGGCCATCGTCAACAGCTGTCTGGTTCCCGCGATTGAGGCCGATGGAAATGAGATTCGCACGATCGAGGGCATCGCCAGTGGGGCGCAGCTTCACGACGTGCAGGAAGCTTTCCTGGAATGTGGCGGCGCGCAATGCGGTATTTGCACACCGGGCATGGTGATTGCAGCCGTGGCCCTGATCCAGCGGCATCCTTACCCGAGCGACGCGGAAATACGCGAAGGGCTTGCGGGAAATCTCTGCCGCTGCACCGGGTACCAGAAAATCTTCTCAGCTGTTGTCCGGGCTTGCCAGATTGCCGGCAAAACTTCTCCGGAGTACCGATGAGGGCTTACCTTCCGGGGTACGATTTGCATGCGCCTGCAAATCTCTCGGAAACTCTCGATCTGCTCGCGCGGGAACCGGGCGTGTGGCAGCCGTTCGCCGGCGGGACGGACCTGATGGTGCTGCTCGAGGCTGGGAAACTTCCGCACAAGCGATTCGTCAGCCTGGCAAACCTCGCCGAACTCCGCGGGATCGAGGTGCGCCACAATGACGTTATTCTTGGTGCGCTAACGACTTACTCTGATGTCCTGCGAAATTCCGTTCTCGAAACGGAATTTCCGTTGCTTTGCTCGGCCGCGCGCGAGACGGGCAGCATCGCTACGCAAAATCGCGGCACACTGGGAGGCAACATCATCAACGCTTCTCCTGCCGCCGATTCCCCTCCGGCGCTGCTGGTCTACGACGCCGAAATCGAACTCATATCCGCGCGCGGCTCGCGATGGATACCGTACCACGGCTTTCACACCGGATACAAAAAAATGATGCTAGCGCCAGACGAATTGCTCCTCCGCATCCGGGTGCCGAGGCGGACCATCCCCTGGCGCCAGTACTACCGTAAAGTGGGTACGCGCAAGGCACAGGCAATTTCCAAAGTATGTTTTGCCGGAGCCGCGCTGATGGAAAACGGCGCCGTTCGCGACATTCGCATCGCGCTTGGGAGCATCGCCCCCATCGTATTGCGCGCCGTGAAAACGGAGGATGCGTTGCGCGGCGGGAAGCTCACGCCGGAAAACATTGCGGTGGCAAGAGACATCCTCGCGCGCGAGATTTCTCCCATTGACGACATTCGATCGACCGCGCGATACCGCCTGCGCGTCGCGCAAAATCTGCTCGAAGAATTTCTCTCGCAGCTCGTCCGATGAAAACGATTCACGTGATCCGAAGCAAGCGCGTCGTGACGCCGGACGGCGTCGCGGCGGCGACCGTCCACATCCGCAATGGGAAGATTACGGCGGTGCGTGGACATGACGATCTTCTCTCCGGCGCGAATGTGTATGACGCGGGCAATTCTGTAGTCATGCCCGGGCTGGTGGACACGCACGTCCACATCAACGAACCGGGACGCACCGATTGGGAAGGTTTTACAACGGCCACTCGCGCGGCGGCGGCGGGCGGCGTCACCACGTTGATTGACATGCCGCTTAACAGCATTCCCGCGACGACAACGGTCGCGGCTCTCGAAGCTAAGCGTACAGCCGCGCGCAAGAAATGCTGGGTGAACGTGGGCTTTTGGGGCGGCGTCGTGCCCGGGAATTCAGGCGAACTTCGCGCGCTGAGCCGGGCGGGAGTTTTCGGATTCAAATGTTTTCTGGTCCCATCGGGAGTGCCGGAATTTGAAAATGTGTGCGAAAGCGATCTGCGAACCGCATTGCCGAAGCTTGCCGCAATGGGTCTGCCGCTCCTTGTCCACTCCGAGTCGCCGGGACCGATCGAAGCGGCGGCCGGAAAAGTTGCGAAAGCCGATCCAAGAAAGTACAAGACGTGGCTGCGTTCTCGCCCACCCGGCGCCGAAACCGGAGCAATCAAAATGCTCGTTCGCCTTGCGCGCGAATTCAGGGCCCGAATTCATATCGTTCATCTTTCTTCCCAGCTTTCAGTACCGCTGATTCGACGCGCGAAAAAGGAAGGTTTGCGCATTACGGCGGAAACGTGTCCCCATTATCTTTATTTCGCGTCGGGCTCCATCAAGGATGGCCGCACATTGCTCAAATGCGCGCCGCCCATCCGCGATGCGCGGAATAGGTGCGCACTCTGGGGTGCGCTCGCCAAGAACACGATCGATTTCATCGTTTCCGACCACTCGCCTTCTCCACCCGCGATGAAGCGCCTCAAAACAGGCGATTTGTTTAAGGCATGGGGCGGCATTTCTTCCTTGCAGCTCGGCCTTTCCGCCATGTGGACGAAACTGAGTAAACGAAATTATTCGCTCGAACAACTAGCACTCTGGATGTGCAGCGGGCCTGCAAGACTCGCCGGACTTGAATCACGGAAAGGTTCGATCGCTCCGGGGTATGATGCTGACATTGTGATCTGGAATCCCGAGAAACGTTTTGTCGTGCATCGGCCCATGCTTTACCAACGGCATAAGATCACGCCGTACCTCGATGAATCGCTTCTCGGCGTTGTGGAAGCGACTTTTGTTTGCGGCGATAAAATATACGAGCGCGGAAAATTCCACGGCGCTCCGCGCGGCGCCTTGCTGCGGCGAGGAAAACGTTGATGGATTTCACCCAGCACATTGATCTTGCAGCCAAACGGCTTGGCGGCCGGGTGCTGGCGGCGAACGACGAATTTTTTGCGCCGAAGGAAAATCTGCTGAAGGCCGGCGTGCCGATCTGGATCGAGGACAAGTACACCGATGTCGGCAAATGGATGGACGGATGGGAAACTCGCCGTCGGCGCACGCCCGGCTACGACTGGTGCATCGTGAAGCTGGGCCTTCCCGGGATCGTTCATGGCGTCGTGGTAGATACCGCAAACTTCAAGGGCAATTTTCCCGAATATTGCGAAATCGAAGGTTGCGCGATCGACGGCGATCCGAGCGCCACGCAACTTGAGGACGCGGCAACGTCCTGGAGCACGCTGCTGCCGAAGTCGCCGCTCGCGGGCGATACGGAAAATCGGTTCGAGGTTTCGAGTGCGAATCGCGTCACGCATTTGCGGCTCAAGATCTATCCCGATGGCGGCGTGGCGCGCTTGCGCGTTCATGGCGAAGTGATCCCGGATTGGGCTGCAATTGCGCGGGCGGGCGGAGAAATTGACCTTGCCGCAGTCGAGCACGGCGGCCTGGTCATTGATTCGAGCGACATGTTTTTTGGCTCCCGCAACAATTTGATTTTCCCGGGCCGTTCGACAGGCATGCACGATGGATGGGAAACGCGCCGTCGGCGCGGTCCCGGCCACGACTGGTGCGTCGTCCGGCTGGGCGCTCCCGGCACGATTCGCCGGGTGGAGGTGGACACGGCGTATTTCAAAGGGAATTTCCCAGAGAGCTGCTCGCTGGAAGCCTGCAGCGCCGGGCGCGACGTCACCGATTCGAGTGAACTTGCCGCCCTCGGCTGGAAGGAAATCCTGTCTCGCACGATGCTGAAAGCCAATTCCTTGCACATCTACGGAAGCGAAATCCAGAATGCTGGAGTCGCCACGCACGCGCGCTTTCACATTTACCCCGATGGCGGCGTGGCCCGCCTTCGCCTATTCGGGAGCCTGGCGCAAAGGCAGGCATAGAGGTGACACTTTCGGAATTCAACGCGCTGCCTCCCGCGATGGCACAGGAAAAACTGATGGATTGCTGTGGCTGTGAGCGATGGGCCGCAACCGTCAGCGCGCAGCGCCCTTTCGCCGATGCGAACGCGCTTTTTGAGGCTGCCGACCACAGCTGGCGCAATCTCGAGCGTGCGGACTGGCTTGAAGCGTTCAGTCAACATCCGCAGATCGGCGAAAAAGCCGCAACCGGATCGGAATCGCATCGCCGCTGGGCTGCAGGCGAGCAGTCTGGAGCGCGCGATGCCGCCGAAGACGTGAAGTTGCGAATGGCCGAGGGAAATCGCTCTTACTTCGAAAAATTTGGTTACATCTATATCGTCTGCGCCACAGGGAAATCCGCCGAAGAGATGCTTGCACTTCTGGAAGATCGCTTACACAATGACCCGGCACGCGAACTGCCGATTGCCGCGGAACAGCAACGGCAAATCACCCGTCTGCGCCTGCAAAAAATGCTGGTCGGCGAGCAAACTTCATGAGCCTCATCACGACGCACGTTCTGGACACTTCACGCGGCCGACCCGCCGTCGGTATCGAAGTTGCCCTCGAGATTCTCTCGGGGAAAGAGTGGAAGCTGCTGGGAAACGGCCTCACGGATTCAAACGGCCGCTGCACAACGCTCGTGGCGGAAGACGGGCAAATCGTTTCCGGCACGTATCGCCTGGTTTTCAACGTTGCGCCATATTATGAAGTGCGGCATACCGAAACATTCTTTGGAAAAATTCCGGTCGTATTTGAAATCGCCAAACCCGAGGCACATTACCACGTGCCGCTTCTGATCAGTCCTTTTGGTTACTCGACGTATCGCGGAAGTTGAAATCCGGCTCTCGCAGGATTATTTCGTGCGGTTGTTCAATATCTTCAGGAATGATCCGGAGTGCAATTCCTCGTTGGTGACCCCAGTCAGATGCTCCGCCTCGGCTCCACTGATCGCACCGCAATTGATCGCCCTCAGGAAATAGTTCAGTAGACCCTGTCCGGTGGCAGCATCATCGAAAACGTCTCCGATCAACGTGGCCTTCGCAGCTTTCTCTACAAAATTTTTCAGCCGTATGGCAGCGGAGTCGAGGCCCTCCAGAAAAAACGAATACACGGCAGCGTACCGCGTGGGGAGCTGCGCCGGGTGCAGGTCCCACCCCTGGTAGTACGCGGTGATCAGGGAATGCTGAATATGGGAGAAGTGCAGCCGCCAGGCGCGATGAACGGCGTCGCGATTTTCCTTCTGCTGGAATAGCGAAAGTTTCTTCCCTTTTTCCGCGCGGTGCGGCGGCGCGGGAAGAATGTTCGTTGCCCCATCGGAAAGCCAGATCCCGGTTCCAGCAAATGCAACCTGCATCATGTTCTTGGCGAAATCGCAGGCCGGATGGTCTATCGTCTGGTACGCCGCGGTGATGCTGCAGCTTGCGGTGTAATCGTAGGTGCCGAAATGCGCGGCGATGCAGCGGCCCGCCGATGCGTCCACCAGTTGCGGCAGGCCCGATTCCCCACGCGCGTTCAGGATTGCCTGCGTGGTTTCAATCATGATCTCAAATCGGAGCGAGTTTTTCTCGAGGCCCAGCGCTGGTTCCAGGCCTTCGAGCAATTTTACGAGCGCGGCCGGCTGCTCCGGGATGACGACCTTGGGCAGCGTGACGACGAAATTTTCCGGCAGGCGTCCCCGAGTCGCTTCGCACAATGTGCTGATGAAAATATCGAGAGTACGGATCGCGCGTTCGCGCAACTCCGGCGAGAACGGCTTGACGCGTATGCCAATGAATGGCGGAAGCGATCCCTGGCCGAGCCCGCGCGCCAGTTCTTCCGCGGCAAGCTTCGCGTGCTGGTCCTCTTCCGCGTCGGGGCGATTCCCGTAGCCATCTTCAAAATCGATGCGAAAATCCTCCACCGGCTCCCGCTGAAGTTTTTCAAGGACACGCCCATAAACCGTCAGTGCCAGCCACGCGGCCCGATTTTCTTTTCTCAGCTTTCCAGGATATTTAGCAAATCGTTTCTCCGCGGCAGTCGCTTGCTTGCCGGATTTAGGCAGCGCCCCGTGACCCGGGAGCCCGGCTGCGCGCGCGAACGTAAACGCGTCCGGACCGTATTCGCCCATCGTTTTCAGCGCGAGTTCGCCCAGTCGCTTGGCGAGGCCCGCGTGGAACAGATGCGCTCCCCCATAGACGACGTGCACGGGTTGGCGACGTCCGGTTTCTCCGGGATAGCGCCGTGCGAATGAGGCGGATGCTCCCACCAAAGCCCCCAGCGCGTTGCGAACTGCCGAATCTGAAAGCGAAGTTTTCATCTTTGAATCCGTTTCTCGAAGAACGATTGCGATATACGGGCGCTTCGAAACTGCCCGCTTAAATTTCGCCGTCTATGTTAAACGGGCATTGCCCCGGGTTCAAAGCCGCAATTCGGCGAGGAAGCGGCAGGTGGGCGGAAACCAAACAATTATATTGGGGAGTTTGAGAACGCGCGGACCAACAGCGTACATGGAGAAATACCACCGCCCACTGCTACTGGAGCAGCGGGCGGCGAGGCAGACTCTTTGGCTTCCGGCCCTATGCCGGAGACCCCATGGATCGCCGCTGTTGGAAACATTCGCGGCAAAACACGGGGCGCCCCTGCGTCGGTCGAAAAGGAACAGTCGTTTCCTTCCCGCACTGCGAGCAGGTGGTCTTGGTCTCAGATCGTTGGACGGCGTTACCTTGGCCCAGGCTCTGGGAACGCTTGGCTTTGCAGTCCTTACACCGCTTGGGCTCGTTTTTGAAGCCCTTGTCGGCGAAGAACATCTGCTCGCCGGCGGTGAAAACAAACTCCTGACTGCACTCCGAACATTTCAGAACCTTATCGTGGTATTCCATACGCTGCTCCGTGGCTCCACGCTGGTGCGGAGCCCGCGGCAACCTCGTCGGAGTCAGATTGTACTGGGATAGGCCGGGGGCAAACTCGGGTCCCACTTCTGGCTCATACGAAGTTGCTTAGGAAAACCTTGGGTCATGGTCCCTGGAAGGGAGCTTTAATCCAGCTCCCGCCGCTGCTTTTTACGCAGCCGCTTGCGCGATAGCGCCTGTTTTGCGCGGCGCTTCTCTCCAGGCTTCATGTAATAACTGTGCTTCTTGATCTCTTTGATGATGTCTTCCTGTTGCACTTTGCGCTTGAAACGGCGCAACGCGTTTTCCAAAGACTCACCCTCTTGAATGCTGACTTCAGCCACCTAGAATTCACCGTCCTTCCGATGCATGTGGCAATGATTGCTGTTAACCATTATAAGTGAGAGACACACCCTATAAGTTGGGTTATTGGGAACCACTTCTAGCGGACCCTCCCACCGAAGTCAAGCTTTGTTTTTGAAGCCCCCAGGCGGGGAAGAGGGGGTATTGGCCCGGGCAGTTTGGGAGTTTCGGGTGATGCTGTAGAATGACGGGGCGGCATTTGCCCTTGGTTCCGGTAGTCCTGGAACAGGCAGAGAGATTCATCATGCCCCTGATGCGCGATACGATCGGAGTCCTACTGGCCGGAGGGCAAGGTGAAAGGCTCTGGCCGCTGACGCGCGACCGCGCGAAGCCCGCCGTGCCCTTTGGCGGCGTTTACAGAATTATTGACATTACGCTTTCCAACTGCATCAACAGCGACCTCCGGAGGGTATTCGTTCTGACGCAGTACAAGGCCCTCTCGCTGAACCGCCATATCCGCCAGGGCTGGTCGCAGTTGCTGGGCCTGGGCGATTTTATCGAAGTCCTGCCGCCACAGATGCGCGTTTCGACGAACTGGTATCTGGGAACCGCCGACGCCGTCTACCAGAATATCTATTCGATTGGCAGCGAACACTCGCGCTACGTCATCATTCTTTCCGGCGATCATATCTATAAAATGAATTATCAGAAGATGATGCAGCAGCATGTGGATTCGGGAGCAGATGTAACCGTGGCCACGTTTGAAGTCACGGCGGAGGATGCGGCCGGCCGTTTCGGCGTGATCGAGACCGACGCAAACTGGCGGATCAACGGCTTTGAGGAAAAGCCGACGTCGCCCAAGCGCTCGCATCTCCATCCCGACATGGTCAACGCCTCCATGGGAGTCTACGTCTTCAACACGCAGCTCCTGATCCCAGCGCTGCTGGCCGACGCCGAAGATCCCAATTCGATGCACGATTTCGGCCGGGACATTTTGCCTCGCATATTCTCGAAATACCGCGTCTACGCCTACAATTTCATTGATGAAAACAAAGTCGGCGCGCAGTACTGGCGCGACGTTGGCACCATCGAGGCCTACTACGAAGCCAACATGGACCTGGTTTCCGTATCGCCCATTTTCAATCTCTATGACAAGACCTGGCCGCTGCGCACCTGGCAGCACCAGTATCCGCCCGTGAAAACTGTTTTCGCCGACCCCAAGCGCATGGGCACGGCCCTCGATTCCATCGTCGCCGGAGGGTCGATTATTTCCGGAGGTCGCGTCAATCGGGCCGTTGTGGGTTATGACGTCCGCATCAACAGCTACAGCGAGGTCGAAAACTCCATCGTGTTTAACCACGTGACCGTCGGACGCCATTCCCGGATTCGCAATGCCATCATCGACCGTCACGTCACGATTCCCGAACGCACGGAAATTGGTTACGATCCCGAAGCGGATCGCCAGCGCTATCACGTCACGGAAAACGGCGTCGTAGTCGTCGTCCGGGAAGAATCCATGATCGAGGAGCCAGAATAGAAAACGAGTCAGGAGTCGATAGTCAAGAGTCGAGAGTTTCCCGGTGCGCAAGGTTTCCTTTTAACTGTTAACTTTCAACCGTCAACTCTCAACTTTCCTTTCTCTCATCCGTGCCCATCTGTGTTCATCTGTGGTTCCAAACGGAGGCTGAATGTCTACGAAAATCGCGAGTGTGCATGGCAGGCAGATCATCGATTCGCGCGGCAATCCCACGGTTGAGGCGGACGTTGTCCTCGAGGACGGCGCGCGGGGACGCGCTGCCGTGCCCTCGGGCGCATCGACGGGCGAGCATGAAGCTATCGAGCTGCGCGACGGCGACAAGACCAAGTACCTCGGGAAAGGCGTGCTTAAGGCCGTTGGCAACGTGAACGGTGAAATTGCCCGCGTGGTTAAGGGCCTCGACGGCGCCGACCAGCGCACGCTTGATCTCCGCATGATCGAAGCCGATGGCTCACCGAACAAGGGAAACCTCGGCGCTAATGCGATCCTGGCTGTCTCGATGGCCGCGGCGCGCGCGGCGGCGGCTGCGGCTCGCCTCCCGCTCTACAAATATCTGGCGCAGTATTCGTCCGACCCTTCGGGCAACACGCTTCCCGTCCCCATGATGAATATTTTGAACGGCGGCGCGCACGCGGATAATTCCGTGGACCCCCAAGAATTTATGGCCATGCCCGTTGGCGCAAGGACGTTCGAGGAAGCCCTGCGCATGGGCGTCGAAGTCTTTCACCACTTGAAGGCCGTCCTGCACAAGCGCGGCTATTCCACGGCGGTGGGCGATGAAGGTGGCTTCGCTCCCAACCTGAAATCGAACGAGGAAGCCATCGAAGTTGTCCTCGAGGCCATTACCGCGGCAGGCTATAAGCCCGGCGAGCACGTCGCGATTGCGCTCGATCCGGCGGCCAGCGAGTTTTACGACAAGGCAAGCGGGAAATACGTCTTCAAGAAATCCGATAAGTCCGCGCGCACTTCGGAACAGATGACAGCCTTCTGGGCCGATTGGGTGCGCCAATTCCCCATCGTGTCCCTCGAAGATGGCCTCGCCGAAGATGACTGGTCCGGATGGAAGCATATGACAGCCGAACTTGGCGGAAAAGTACAACTGGTCGGCGACGACTTGTTCGTGACCAACACGGTCCGCCTGCAGCGCGGCATCACTGAAAAAATTGCCAATGCGATTCTGATCAAGCTCAATCAGATCGGCACGGTAACGGAAACCATTGAGGCCATTGAGATGGCGCGCAAGGCGGGCTACGCCTCGATCGTCTCGCACCGCTCCGGCGAAACCGAAGACACCTTCATCGCCGACCTCGTCGTCGCCATGGGCACCGGACAAATCAAAACCGGTTCGGCATCCCGTACGGACCGCGTCGCCAAGTACAATCAGCTCCTAAGGATTGAGGAGGAATTGGGGCCCGCTGCTCGGTTTCCGGGGCGGGCGGCGCTGGCGCTCAAGAATTGATTGCCCTTCCACAGTACACGAGATTCGTGTACACTATCCCCGTATGAAGAACATAACCCTAAGTGCCGACGACGAACTCATCGAACAGGCCCGTCAACTCGCCCGGGCACAAAAGCGGACCCTAAATGACGCGTTCCGCGAATGGCTTGTCCAATTCACGCAACATGCAGGCAAGGCTGAGGAATACGATTCCCTGATGAAACGACTCCGTCGCACCGTTCGCTTGCATCCGCCTTACACTCGTGATGAAATGAATGAACGATAGGTTCTTTCTCGACACCAACATTATCGTCTATTCATTTGATCAGTCGTCCCAACGCAAGGCCAAAGTAGCCGATCGTCTTCTCCGGCAGGGCCTCCTAACTCGGAAGGGCGCAATCAGCTACCAGGTTGTTCAGGAATTTTTTAATGTTGCCCATAGACGCTCTCCGGTGCCGATGCGCATCGAGGAAGCTGAGCGATTCCTTTCAACAATTCTGCTCCCCCTCTGCGTTGTTCAATCTTCGCCCGCGCTGTTTCATAAGGCACTTCAGCTCACCGACCGATTCCGTGTGCAGTGGTATGACGCTTTAATCGTCGCGGGGGCCTTGAACGCAAAGTGCGGAATTTTATATAGCGAGGACTTCCAAAATGGGCAGAAATTTGACGGTCTTGAAATCCGCAACCCGTTTCTCTAGCCGGTAATGAGATAATCCTTTCGTCGGCGCTGTCAATTGAGACCTTCGCCTGCCTCAGGGGTTTTAATCGTCCATGCCAAAAAGACCGAAACCGATTGTACTGACCGTGCTCGACGGATGGGGCTACCGCGCTGAAACAAAGGGCAACGCCATCGCCCTCGCGCGGAAACCGAACTACGACCGCTTGATCAAGGATTTTCCCAACACACTGATTCAGACTTCCGGTCCGTCGGTTGGCCTGCCGGAAGGGCAAATGGGCAACAGCGAAGTGGGCCACATGAACATGGGCGCGGGCCGCATCATTCACATGGACATCACGCGCATTGACGTGATGATCGCGAATGGCGAATTTTTCAAGCAGCCGTTGTTGATCGAGGCGATGGAGCGCGGCCGCGCCCGCAATTTGCACCTGCTGGGACTGCTGAGCGATGGCGGCGTGCACTCGCACATGCAACATCTCTACGCGCTGCTTCGCATGGCGCGTGAAAATCACGTCGAGCGTGTTTTTATCCATTGCTTCATGGATGGACGCGACACGCCGCCGCACAGCGGCGTCGAATATATCCAACAACTGCAGCAGAAAATTCGGGAGATCGGCTGCGGGCAAATCGCGTCGCTCACAGGCCGCTATTACGCGATGGACCGCGACAACCGCTGGGAGCGCGTTGAGAGAGCCTATCGCGCCGTCGTTCACGGTGACGCGCCGGTGAAAACGGTCGACCCGGTCGAAGCCGTTCGCCGCAGCTATGAACGCGGCATCACAGATGAATTCATCGATCCCATCGTGATCACGGCGAACGCATCGCCGTCCGCGCCGACCGCCGGGCCGATTCGCGACGATGACGCCGTCATTTTCTTCAACTTCCGCGCCGACCGCGCCCGCCAGATGACTCGCGCCATTGCCGAGCCCGGCTTCAAGGAGTTCGCCGATCCGAAACGCCCAACAAATCTTTTGTATGTCGCCATGACGCAGTACGAAAAAACCTGGACCTGGCTGCGCTATGTGATTGCTCCCGAAAGAATCGCGCACATCCTTGCGCAGGTTTTCGCCGAGCAGAACCTCAAGAATCTACGCTGCGCCGAGACGGAGAAATACGCTCACGTCACCTATTTTTTCAACGGCGGCATCGAAAAACCGTTTGGCGGCGAGGAGCGCATTCTGGTTCCCTCTCCGAAAGTTCCCACCTACGACCTGAAACCGGAGATGAGCGCCGCCGGAATCGCCGACGCGATCGTGAAGGCCGTCGAGAAGGGGGACTTCGACGCCATCGTGATGAATTTCGCCAACGCCGATATGGTGGGACATTCCGGTAAACTGGACGCGACGATCGAAGCAGTAGAAACCGTGGACGAGTGCCTGGGCCGCATAAGGCAGGTGCTTCAGCCGCGCGGCGGGGCCTGGATCATCACCGCCGATCACGGCAATGCGGAGACGATGATCGATCCCGTAACCGGCGGTCCTCACACCTATCACACGACGAATCCAGTGCCTCTCATCATCGCCACCGAGGATGGCACTGGACCGCTCAAGCCCGGCGGCTCGCTGCGCGATATTGCGCCCACTCTGCTCGGCGTCCTCGGCCTGCCCGTGCCCGAAGAAATGACCGGCCACGATTTGCGACAGAAGAAGTGACTCGCGCAGAACTGACTGTGCGACCTCCAGTGGCGTAGGGCTGCCCGCCGCAGGCTGGCTTCAGCCCGTCTGCCGGACGGGCAGGCCTGCGCGATTTTAGTATTTATCTTCTGACTTCGTGACCAATCCAAGAATCAATCAGAAAACCGGAGAAATCTCGCCAGAAAACCGACGAGTTGAAGCTTTTCGCCCAGCGTGGCGTCCTTTTCCGGGTCCACATGAGAAAACGCCGGCGTGATCAGCGCCGCTTTCAAGTAAGGCCGTGGTATCTCCTTCTCCAGCCAAAGACTCTCCGTTGAGGGAATAATGTCATCGGTCGAACCGTGCAGGACGAAAACCGGCACGCGCAAGCCGGTAAGTTTTCCTTCGGACGAAATCGCGGCCAATTGCGACTGGTCCGCCTGAATCTCTTCGAGCAGCTTCGGACGCAATCGATCGATTTGACGAGCCAATAGAATATTCATGGTCTGCTGGCTCGCCGGGCTTAATCGGGGAAGCAACGCCTTCGCATCTTCCGGCTCCTCCCAAAGCCAATCGCGCAAGGCATCATGGGCAGCGGTCAAGTCACTCGTGGGGAAAAACTGGTCCAGGTGAGAGTAAACAAAAACCGCCGCGCCGTAGTCGTGCGCTTTGTAGGGCTCCCACCGGCCATCGGGGAGTTCCGCCTGATCGGTTGCCAGAAAGCGCGACACCCTTCCAAGATCATCGTACGCGCCCATCAGGAGCAGCGCACGAATGTGGGGTGCGTACCGGGGATCGAGAGCAGCAAGCAGCGAAAGGCCGCCGGCGAAACTTACTCCCACGACGCTCACCGAGCCCGTTCCCAGACGTTGCTGGAGCCAAACCGTGGATTCACCGATGGTCGGGATCGAAGAAGCATCCACATGATAATCGGCCAGAGCGGCAAGTTCCGGTGTCAGGACAGCAAAACCATCTCCTGCCGCAGATTGCGCAAAACTTACCAGTCGAGGTTCATCAATACCCAGATGGTGAATTCCGTGCACCAGAACCATCCCGGGGGGATTCGCAACCCCTCGCGGCATATAGAGCCGCGCTCGAACCGAACTACTCATGATGGGAAGCGTGACTTCCCGGGCATCCACAGCATGCGCTTCCAAGCGCACAATCAGGCCCGAAGCTTTTGGATCGAGGAACCGGATCAATAATGAATAAGCTCGAATGTCGAATCGAAAATGGTTGACGCCGATACCGGCGAGGATCGCCAGTAGCAGCAAAACCAGGTAATTTTTGAAATTGAAAAATTGAACCTTTGATTTGAGCGATGCAGCGGGTTTCGCGGTTTGCCGGGTGGCGCGAAGGTTCATCGAATTTGAACCGGGCTGCGTGTCAAATGCTCTTGCAAATTACTTTGTGTCGACGCTCGATTTTGGCGCCGTGTATCCCTGACGCGCGTAGACCTGGAATTTCACTTTCTTGCCCTTCTGGTCGAGCACGGTCACCGGGCCGCCATCGGGCGCCACCAGTTCCACTTTAATCTTGCGGTACTTGCCGTCAAGCTCCGTGTTGGACGGCGTGTACGCCAGGCTGTATTGGTTTCGCAAGCTCGCGGCGAGGTCCTGCATGATCGAAGGAATTTCGCCGTCAAAACGAGGGAACCAGGCGCGTCCTCCAGTCATGGCCGCGAATGTTTTCATCTGGTTTTCCGCCTGAAGGAAATTCAGCTGCCCTCCGGGCCCCAGGCTTCCATTTGCATCGGCTTGCAGAAAAAGCTGCTCCCCCACTCCTATGGTAAAGATCGTGGCGTCAGTGGCCCTGATCCGCTTCATGGCCTGATCGAGATTCATCCTACTGAAGGTGTCAATGCCGGAGGCGAGCACCAGGACGGCCTTCCTGCCTTTGACGTCCTGCATGCGGTCCAGAACATCCGATATCGCGTCGAAAAGATTAGACTCGCTGAAGGGCGGGTAAACAAGCTGGTAAAGCCCCTGCATTACCTCCTGGGGGTTGTGAGTGAAATCTACTTCGACATGGGGACGCATATTGAACGTCTCGAGCGCGACCCAGTCGCTCGGTTTGAGGGTGCCCAAAAATGCCGCGGACCAATTTCGCGCATTGGCAGTAAAAATCTGGTATCCCAGCCGGCTGAATTCCAGAAGGAGCACGATCGTGATGGGCGATTCGGTGGGAGCAAAATTTGTGATCGTTTGGACTGCGCCGTCTTCGGAGATCCGAAAATTCTCCTTCTTCAGGCCCGTCAAGTAATTCCCGTTGTTGTCCGTGACCACGACGTCCACGCTCACCACAGGCACGGTGACGGATATTGAAAATCCTGGCGCTGTCTGCGGCTCTGGCGCCGGAGGCTGCTTGTCTTTAGATTGCCCCAGAGCGGCGATTTCTCCCGCCGGTATCAATAGCGTTAGAATCAGGACGCCCAAAACGAATTGGCGAAATAAATTGGTTCGCATGCTTTGGTAAGCCTCCAGGAATCGATCCCTTGCCCGGCGGAGAACCCGCGCACCTCTCCCGGTTGACCGAAACCCCTCCCCTTAAATCCCTGCTGCTGAATCAGGGGGAATCCCTCTGGCTGTGATGCTGCCACGAACGGCGGGGATGTTCAAATCCAGATTTTTCGTCGTCCTTCATCGGGCACACTCGCCCGCATGTGTGGCCGGCAACGCGCAAACGCATGATACGATAAATTTGGCTGAACCATCAGCCGGAGGAAAGCGCAATGTTTCGCCGATTGACGACGACTTTCTGGATATTGACCTTCGCCCTGGGCTGCGCGATTTTCGCGACGGGGACCGCACGCGCCCAGAGTTCCTCCGCGCAACCCGATCTGGTAAAACTAGCCGCCGAAGCCCAGGGATGGCTCGCCGACATGGTGCGGATCAACACGGTGAATCCTCCCGGCAATGAGGCCGTGGTCGCCAAATATATCTCCGCCATTTTCCAAAAAGAAGGCATCTCGAACGAAGTAATAGAAATCGCTCCCGGGCGGAGCATCGTCATCGCGCGCTTGCAGGCCGGCCCGCTGCCGGACCCGGCCAATGCCCTGCTGCTTGTCGAGCATCAGGATACCGTGGGCATCGACCCGAAAAAGTGGACCGTGGACCCGTTCGGCGCTGTGATCCGCGATGGCTACCTTTATGGCCGGGGATCGATCGACGACAAAGCGATGCTCGCCGCCAATATCGCGACCATGGTCGAACTCAAGCGGACCAATGCCCGCATTGCCCGCGACGTCATCTTCCTGGCCACCGATGATGAGGAGCAAGGCGGCTCCGCGAGCATCAAGGTCGTCATTGAGAAATATTGGGACAAAATTGCCTGCGCCTATTCGCTCAACGAAGGCGGCCGCGTGATGGTGAAAGACGGCAAGGTGCAGTACGTGGGCATCCAGGCCAGCGAAAAGGTGATGTACAACGTCACCGTCACAGCCACGGGGACGTCGGGCCACGCTTCCATGCCGCGCCCGGACAACGCGGTCGTTCATCTGGCAGCCGCGATCCAAAAATTGGGGACCTATCAAGTGCCCGCGCAACCCAATACGATTGTCCGGCGCTACTTCGAGCAGCTCGCCAAGATCGAGCAGGACGACGAAATTGCCAAATGGATGCGCGCGCTCGAACAGCCGGAGCGCGAAGATCTGGCGGAGAACCATCTCTCCGAAATGAGCATCATGTGGAACTCGATGCTGCGCGATACGATCGCGCCAACGATGATGCAGGCGGGCGTCCGCGTGAACGTCATTCCCTCGGAGGCGTCCGCGAATTTGAATGTGCGCATGCTTCCGGGCCATTCGATCGACGAATTGATCGGCCAGCTCGGAAAGGTCGTAAACGACCCGCAGATTCATTTTCAGCTTGCACCGGATGCAGGCGAGAACGCCCCGCCATCGGAAATTACCAGCGCGCTCTACCAGACCATCGAAAAGATGACGCCACAGGAATTTCCAGGAGCGATTGCGTTGCCGTTCCTTTCCACCGGTGCCACCGATTCCGCGAGCCTGCGCCTGCACAAAGTGCAGGCCTTTGGTCTCGAGCCGTTTCCTCTAACCGATGAAGATTATTCGCGGGTCCACGGGGACGACGAAAGAATTCCTGTGGATAGCTTTCACAAAGGTGTCGCCTTCCTATATCATGTGGTGAGCGACTTCGCATCGACGAAGTAGCCCGACGAAACCTCACCCCCTTCCTCGTAGAATGGGCTTGGAAAACAAACATGAATTTTCGCAGCGCTAAAATTGTATGCACTCTTGGCCCCGCCAGTAATTCCATGGAAATGATTGAGAAACTAATGTGCGCCGGAATGGATGTGGCGCGCCTCAATTTTTCGCACGGAACTCATGAGGATCACGCCGGGACGATCAAGCGCCTGCGGGAGGTGTCCGGACGGCTGACCAAACCGATCGGCATTCTGGCCGACCTTCAAGGACCGAAGATCCGGACCGGCGATCTGGTGGACAAGTGCCCTATCCAGCTGGTAGCCGGCCAGCGCTTCACGATTTCGACTCGAGATTTCGCCGGCACCTGTGAAGGCGTTTCCACAACGTACAAGCGCATGCCCCGCGAAGTCACCCGGGGCGACCGTATTTTGCTGGGGGACGGGCTCATCGAGTTGCGCGTGCTCTCGACGACGTCGAATTCGGTCCTCTGCACAGTGGTCAACGGCGGTGAACTCGGCGAGCATAAAGGCATCAATTTGCCCGGCGTCAAGCTGCGAATTCCCGCTGTAACTCCGAAGGACCATCAAGATCTGCTCTTCGCATTGAAGCACGGAGCGAACTTTGTCGCTGTGAGTTTTGTTCGCAGCGCGAAGGATGTTCTGCAAGCCAAGGCTGCCATCACCCGCGCGGGGATGAGTGTGCCCATCATCGCCAAGCTGGAAAAGCCACAGGCGATCGACAATCTCGATGAGATTCTGAGCGTGACCGATGGCGTAATGGTCGCGCGCGGCGATCTGGGCGTGGAGATGAGTCCGGAAAAAGTGCCCGTGATCCAGAAGTTGATCATCGCCAAGGCCCGCGACGCGCGGCTCCCCGTGATCACCGCCACGCAAATGCTCGAGTCCATGACGCAGAATCCGCGCCCCACGCGCGCCGAAGCCTCCGACGTAGCCAACGCCGTCTTCGACGGCAGCGATGCGCTGATGCTCTCCGCGGAAACGGCCGCCGGAAAATATCCCGTCGAAGCCGTCGAGATGATGGACCGCATCATCCGTGAAGCCGAGTCCAGCAATATGCAGGTCCTGCGGCCATGCGCGATGCAATTCAACATCGCGGAAACCGCCGCCGAACTGATCTGCCATGCTTCCGAAGAGCTGAAGATGAAGGTGATCGCCGTATTTACCGAGACCGGCTCGACGGGCCGTTTGATTTCAAAGCACCGCCCGCGTCCCCCGATCATCGCGTTTTCCACGATTCAAGAGACGCGCCGCCGGCTCTCGCTCTACTGGGGCGTCGTGCCGCGGACGATCAGCCAGGTCAAAAGTATCGAGGACCTCGTGCAGGCCGCCGAGAAACGCCTGCTCGAAGAAAAGTTCGTCCAGAACGGCGATATCGTCGGGATCGTGGCAGGAACGCCGCTCTTTGTCGGCGGCACGACAAACTTCATGAAATTTCACGTCATCGGCAGCAAGGACGAAGAACTCTGTCAAACCAAGAAATAACGCGCGCCCGAAGCACTCTCGGCATTCACTATCACGATCAACCATAAATTCAGAAAGTCAGCGGCTAAAGCCGGCCTGACTATTCTGGGTTTGTGTCACGGCTGAAGCCGTGACCCACAAACATCCTTGTGTCATCCTCGAAAATCTGAAGTCAGCCTATAAGCTGGATTTGTGGGTCGCGGCTTCAGCCGCGACATAGGAGGTGACTGCAACGGGGGTTTCAACCCCTGGCGCAGCGGGATTTTAATTTATTTGGTCGCGGCGAATCAATTCACCCAGCGATCATCGGACTTACCCGGCGGGTCATTCTTGTGGTCGCGCATATACACTTCAAATTTCCGCCGCGTGCGCCGCCGCTTCCAATCCAGATAGTCATTGCGCACGCGGTAAAGAAACAGCCCACGCCGAAGATATAAGTAACCCACCAATGCGCCGCCCAGGTGCGTCACGTGGCTGACGTTGTCGCCGCCCGTTCCCAACGTCATGAAGAATTCGATGGCGATGGCCCCAGCGACGTAAATCTTCATGGGAATCTGAACTGGAAATGGAATCAGCCAGATCTGGCGATCCGGGAACATGATCGCCGCTGCCAACAGCACGCCATAAATCGCCCCGGACGCCCCGATCGTAGGAATTGCCACCGACAAGCCTGTGCCATGCGGATCGAGCATGGTTTTCACCAGGACGTTGATGAGTCCCGCGCCAATTCCGGTTAGGAAAAAGTAGACGTAGAACCGATGCGTGCCCCAGGCGCGCTCCAGATCCGAGCCGAACATCCACAGGAAAAGCATGTTGAACAGGATATGCAGGATGCCGTCGTGCAGAAACAAATAGGTCACCGGCTGCCAGATCCTGAACAAATGCGTAACTGCCAGCGGGACCAGGCCGAATTCGCTCTGAAACCATATCGTCGCTGACGCGGGAAAAAAAAGTTTCAGGAGCGTTTGCACCAGGAAAACGCCCGTACAAGCGATAATGATATTGCGAATGGCAGGCGTCAGCGTCCCGCCCCAACTGAAGCGGTAGCCCGACGATCGCGGGTATCGAGGACCTGAGCCCATTGGTCTGAGTGTAAGCGGGCAGAGGCCGGGAGTCAAAGTGTGAGGGGGGTAGTGTATGGCGACGGCAAAATGCCCCCTCCCCCCTGCCTGAACGATTGTTGGCCTGTTGAGAGCGGCGATGGGCCGTTGCGGGTGGGCGGAGCGAGAAGCGCGAGGGGCGGTAGGAGAGGCGTAGGGGCGCGGGGTTGATGGCGGGCTATTTCGGGCGTAGATGAGGTTTTCATTTTGGGGGCACGTTCGGTAGGGTGCACCATCTTGCTCAATGGATAAGACCAGCATAATCCTTAGCATCATCACGGTCATTGCAATAATAGCTGGGCCTATCGTTGCCCTTGATCTGCAAAGGCGATTGGACGTGGGCCGCGCAGCCAAGGATAGAAAGATGTGGGTCTTCAAAACGCTAATGTCGTTTCGCGCGACTGCTTTGTCGCCTCACTTTGTTCAGGCTTTGAACTTGATTGATGTTGAGTTTGATGGCAACAACGAGAAGGAAAAGGCAGTTCGTAACGCATGGAAGGTATTATTGGACCATTTTGGCGATCTTAACGCCCCGGCCCTTCCCGCAAACGCGAATGACAAGACCGTGTCTCTAACGACTAGTTCTTAGACCGCGTGAAAGAGTTGGTTGTGTAGCCAAACTTTTTGCGTGCGGCTTTTCGGTCGAACTTCCAGTTGATTGTGACGCCAACGCGGTTGATCCGGCGATTCCACGCGCG
>Ga0182024_10004233_pt1 | contig 33287 bp, 30 predicted proteins | sample P32metaG_FD_120480 | JGI IMG/M metagenome (GOLD analysis project Ga0182024, IMG submission 120480) | Permafrost microbial communities from Stordalen Mire, Sweden - P3-2 metaG (Illumina Assembly) | ecosystem: Environmental > Terrestrial > Soil > Wetlands > Permafrost | place: Sweden: Stordalen... | reverse complement strand
CCCGCCGTGACCGACGATCGGTCACGCGATAATGCCGATGCTTAGGAAAACCTCGCCGGGCAGACGCCTCCCAAAGCAAGTGCGCTACCAGACTGCGCCACGCCCCGTGTCAAGGATTGCGCGGGTTATACCGGATTCCGGGGGCGGAGGGCTACCGGGACGTGCGCCGAGGGTCAGGTCGGGCGTCTCGCGTTCACGCGGATCACGAACGCGAGCGCGAGGCCGAGCAACACGGGGGTTAGAATAGCTTTGATCATGGGGCACCTCCTGTGCGTCTTCAACGAGAAGGCGAACGCGAGGGTTCCGCGCGAGCATCGCGGCTTTCAAATGCGTCCGCGCGCGCGACTTGCTCTACGAAGCGCGCAGCTCGGTGCGGGCGCGGCGCGAGAGGTCGGCCGCATCGGCGGCATCGCGATGCAGCAATTCGAAAGTGCAGCCGATCAACTCGTGGCGCTCGAACGGAGCGGCGATGAATTCGTCGATGTCGGGGTTGCCGCGGCCGCGCCGGATGCCGCCATCCTCGATATAGAGCGCCTTCAGCCAGGGCTGGCGCGCACGCGCCCGGCGCATGGTGGTCGCGCCGTCGAGCGAGCCGGGCAGCCGCGCCGCCGCGACGGCCAGCGCGAAGCGCCGCGCGCCGGTCGCGCGCAACGCCGCGAGCCCTTCGGCCGCCACGGTCACCGCGAAACCCTCGTCAGCGAGAATCCGCGCGACCTGCTCGCGCCGGTCGCGATCGTCGATAACGACGAGGATCTCCTGCCCTTCCGGGTACATCCACGCACTCCTGGCCAATCAAGGCCGTAACCTTTGCTCTACCTGTGCCGGTATCGGATATGTTGATTAAATTTTCCACTCTTATCGTTTGGGTTTTGGTAGTAATTTATCGAAATTATAAGATTTAAGAGAAAGTTAAATTCGAGATTTACTTTTCATTTATCATAAACATTCGCACTAATTAATGCGCCGGCAAGATGATCGCCGCAGACTGGCGGAATGGTCGACGCCCCCATCGATCCGCCGCGGCACGCAGCCGCCGCGCTCTACCCTTACGTCGCGCCCGTGCTTCGTCATGTAGGCTGGTTCGCCGTGTTCCTGGTGCTGGCGCCGGTGATCGGGCCGCGCGGCTATGGGCTGTTCATGCTGGCGCTGAGCGGCATCGCCATCGCCGAGGCGCTTTTGGCCGAGACGGCGTGCCAGGCTCTCGTGGACCTCCCGGCGATCGAGGAGCGGCATTGGTCGACCGCGCTGGTGACGCTGTTCGCCGCCGGTGGCGCGATATGGCTGGTGCTCCACGCTGTTACCGGCGCGATCGGCGCGACGAGCGACGAGCCGGCGCTGCGCGATATGTTCCAGTCGCTGGCGATCCTGCCGTTGCTCGGCGCGCTGACCGTGGTGCCGAGCGCGGCGCTGCGCCGCGAGGGGCGGCAGGCCCCGCTCGTCGCCGCGAGCGCCGCGGGTTTTGCCGCCGGCGGCGGCATCGCGGTCTCGCTCGCCTGGGCCGGCGCCGGGCCGTGGTCGCTCGTCGCCCAGATCATCGTTCAGCGCTTGGTCGAATGCGTCGTGCTGTGGGGTATTCCCGGCGAGCGCATCGGGCTCGCCTGGTCGCGACGGCATTTCGTCGACCTCGTCGGTGCGTTCGATCGCCGTGCGCTTGGCGCCGCGTGGCCCGCTGTGAGCCGTTATGGACCCTGCTTGGTGGTGGGATTGACGCTGGGACCGGCCGCGACCGGGCTCTATATGCTGGCCGGGCGCCTGGCCGAGGCGCTCGCCGACATCTTCCTCGCCGGCGAAGATAGTCAAGCCCCGCGCGAAATCGTGCGGCGCGCCTGCCGGGTGGCGCTGCCGGCGGTGCTGGCGAGCACCCTGCTGGCGATCGCCTTGCCGCCGCTTCTCGATCTGCGCTGGTGGGGCGCGGTGTTGCCCGCGCAAATTCTGCTGCTCGGCGCGATCCCGAGCGCGATCATCATGATGCGGGTAGCCTGCGCCGCGCCGCGGGCGGACGAGCCGAGCTGGCGAGCGGTGCAGGCGCTGGGCGGTGTCGCCCTCGTCGCGCTGGCCGCGCGCTATGGGCTGATGGCGGTCGCCACGGCGAGCGTCGGCTGGGCGACGGTGATCGCGCTCACTAGCCTGTGGCCGATTAGACGGCACTTCGAGGCGGATTGGGATGCGGTGCTTGCCCCCATTGTCCGACCGTGCGGCGGAGCCGTGATCGCCGGCTTCATCTTGTTCACCGCTGCCGATCCGGTCGGCTTGGCGCTCGCGCCGGTGCCGGCGCTCTGTCTGCTGACCGCGTCGGGATGGCTGGCCTATCTTCTCATCCGCGGCGACCGGCGGGTGTGTAGCAACCCGTGGCGCAATTCACCTCCGGAATCGCCGGGACGGCGCAATCTGACACCATTGATCCTTGCGCTTGCTACTTGCGGAGTGAGAAAACGCCGCGAAGTAGCCGCCGTGGGTCGAATCAAACGGCCGTCAGCGTAGGAGCTCAAGAAACGGCGCGATTTAGTATGGCGCGGATCACATAGGTGCAAAGGCTAAATTCTTATGTGCGAAGGTCATTTTTGAAAGCTAATATCTGCCGTCGTTGAAATCTCAGAGGATTACGAGATACTTTTATCCAGGTGTAAAAAGGAAGCAAAGTGGGCGAGATTTTTCGGAAGGAATACCCTGCTAAAATTCCCCCTTCACCGGTGAACGGTTCACTTCGGAGACATCTGGACGGACTAAAATTGAGCTTTTACATCCGTATTTCTTGGCACGTGAGTTCAGCCGCTGCCGGGGTGTGCTCGATATTGCGCCAGGCGAGGGCTATGGCTCGACATTAATCGCTCAGGTTGCTGGTCAGTAGTCGGGGTCGAGACACCGCTGCCTTTGCGCCAATCTTTGAGCGACGCGCGAAGACTACTTTGAAGGCTCGGTAGGGCTTTCTTGGGCGGTTTACGCCGTCGCGCTGGCCTCGGCGCGGCCGGTCGCGTTGTCTGCCGCAAGCCTCTATATCGAAACCAGCGGCGTCGGGCTCCGTCTACATGAAACGGCGCAAATTCGGGCTGCTAAAGAGCAAGAGGCCGGGCGCGGCACGCCGGGCGGTTTGGCTCCAGGCGGCGACTGGCGGATGAGGATGAGCGGCCGGCTAGACTAGCCGGCGGAATTGCGGCCGTTACCGAGTTGTCAGCAGCCGCTTTCCCCGAGCGATCGACGCCAGCTCGGGTATGTCGTCGGCCATGCGCGTCGCCACGTTCTGGTAGGAATACCAGTGCTCGATGTAATCGAGCGCATGCAGCGCGCGGATTCGGCGCAGTTTCTTGCTGCGAAGGAGGCGTAACACGCGGTCGGCAAAATCGTCCGGCGTGTCGCCGACTTCGAGGTACTCCGGCCAGCCGACCATGCCCTGCGAGCCGGCCGTGGTAGTGGCGACAGGCACGCCGAAACTCATGGCCTCGATGATCTTGCCCTTGACGCCGCCGCCGAAGCGCAACGGCGCGACTGCCACCGTCGTCGTTTGGTAGAGGTGGCGTAACAGACCGTCCGAGACGTAACCGGTGACGATGACGTTGTCCGACTGCAGCGCGGTCACTTCGGGAGGCGGCGACGATCCGGCGAGCACCAAGGTCAAGTCGGGCACATGCTTCCTGATCTTGGGCATGATGTGATTGGCGAGCCAAAGCGCCGCATCAACATTCGGCCGGTGGCGAAAGCCGGCGACGAACATGATCGTTGCCGGGGCACCCGCGCTGCGCCCGGCCAGCGATCGCGTCGCCTCTATCTCCTCGTTCGGGTAGATATAGATCGACAGGACCTTCGCCGTCTTGTCCGGATATTTTTCTTCGATGAGGGCGACTTCGTCCTCCGCCGGGTAATAGATAATGTCCGACGCTTGCCACATGCGCGTCTCGATATCGCGCCATTCCGCGATATCCTTGTGCAGCGCCAAGTCTTTCGTAATCTCGAACTCTCGCTCCAAACGCACGTAGTGCAGATCGTGCCCGTAGAATAGAATCTTGGCTGATGAATTTTTCCTGATGTCGCCGATATATTTGATTCCGATATGCGCCCGGCTGACGAAGACGTAATCGATATCGCCGCCATTTTCTTGAATCCAGTTGGAAAATCGATCGATTAACTGAGGCCCGTAGAGGACCTCGACCCCGATTTCCTGCAGGGCTTTGGCGTAGTCGCGGTCACGGTAAAGGTTATCCGGCCAGAAGCTGACCTGGAGCCCGCCATCGACGAACATGCGGCAATATTCGAACAGCGTCCGCGATCCGGCGTCGCGGTCGAATTGCGGGACATAATGATCGATGACGAGGATATGCTTGCGCGATCGGCTACGGTCGCGGGCCAGGAAGACGTGCTGGGCGTCGCCGAATTGCTCCAGCGACAGCGTCGCGTGCCACTTCGACACGAATTTGGTCTGATTTTCAATCTGGTACGCCTTCAGACCGACGGCGACGTCTCTACCGTGACTGACACCCTCGTGGTGAATCACCATCGAAAACGGCGAATACAGCGTGCGAAGCCCCCGCGCACGCAACGTGAACGCCAGGTCCGCGTCTTCGGAATAGGCCGGCACATAACGCTGGTCGAAGCCGCCCAGTTCCTCCCACAGACGCCTCGGCACGGCGATCGAGGCGCCGGAAATGTAGTCGACATCCTTCAGATAATTGAACTCAGGCAAGGTAGCGTCTTGAGCGCGGCCGAAATTCCACCCGCTCCCGTCGTTCCAGATGATGCCGCCGGCCTCCTGCAACGAGCCGTCTGCGTTGAGCAATTTGGAGCCGACCAGTCCGACGCCGCTGAACTGCTCGAACGGGGCCAGCAGGTGGTCCAGCCATTGATCCAGGACGAAAGTGTCGTTGTTCAGCAAGACGATGTACGTGCCGGCGGCCCGCAGCGACGTGCGATTGCAATTGAGCAAAAACCCCCCGTTTTGTTCATGTCTTACATAGCGCACGACACCGCTTACCGCGGAAAACACGCGGCTCGTCTCGTCGGTCGAGACATCGTCGCCGATGATGATCTCAAGCTTGCGGAGGCCCTTGTGCTCCAAAAGCGCGAGCACGCAGGCGATGGTGTAGGCGACCTGATTGTATACCGGCACGATGACCGAGGCTTCGATCGGGCGTTCGTCATCGGCGTTCTCGGAGAGATGGTGCATTCGGGCAATGAGCCGATCGAGCTCGTCCCATCTTGCATCGGTGTCAGGCTCCAGTGAGTGCAGGCGATCGACGATATCGAAATAATCGATGACTTTTCTCGCCGCACCCGCATCGAACTCGGCAGTGAGAAAAGCGGCGACATCGCGCCGTGCCAGAGGGACGCGAAACGTCGTACCCGCGGGCGCGCCGCCGACGAATCTTGACTGTTGCGGCGCGGCGACTTTGACCGGGGCGGCCGGTTGCCATCGTGCCGCCGCTGGATTGCGCGAGAGCGCGTGGACTAAAGGGGCCTGACCCGTCTCTACGCAATCCGGGAAGCGGTTTAAATAATCGTCATTCGAAAATGCCGGGTGCGGGTCTCGGCCTTCACGGCCGCCGTGCAGCACATAGTGACAGAGGGCGTTGACTTCCGTTACGCCGACGTCGGCGTAGCGGCCGCGATACCAGGAGGTGCTGAACAGGGGATTGGGATCGAGATTGTCCTTGTCGCCACCGCGCAAGAAATGGCAGAGCGGCTCCTCTTCTAGCCCTGCGACCATTTGCGTCAGCCTGTACCAGGCGGGATCGAATAACGGGTGAGGCAGCAATCCGTGCGCGCTGCCGTGTTCGACGTAGTGGCGCAACGGGCAGACATGCGCGTCCGGGTCGTCGGTTTGCGACAGATACCAGTTGGGATCGAACAGGGGATGCGGGCTTAACCCCGCGTGCGCGCCAGTCTCGATGTAGTGCCGTAAGGCACAGGCGGCGGCGTCCGGATCGGCTGTCTGGGACAGATACCATGCGGCATCAAAGATCGGGTGCGGGCTTTGCCCTGCGGCGGCGCCGGCCTGCACATAGTGCAGCAGCGGGTTGGCTATGTTTTCGGGATGCGGGGTTTGCGATAGGTACCAGGCGACATCGAAGAGCGGGTGGGGGCTTCGCCGCTCATCGGTCCCGTAGGTCAGATAATGTTCGAGGGCATTGACGCCTTCCGCGGCGACGTCCGGGTAGTGTTGACGATACCAAGCGGTATCGAACAGCGCGCAAGGATCGAGGTTCTCCGCATCGCCGTGCTCCAGGTAATGCCGGAATGCATCGCCCGCGGCCTCGTCGGGCTCGTCCTCCACTTGGCGCAAATACCATGCGGGGTCGAACAAGGGATGAGTCCGGGACGGCTCCGACACCTCGTCGACCGCGGGCGGGCCGCCGACCGCCGCGATGACCAGTGCCGGGTCGACGGCATAGCCGACAGCCCCGGTCATCCGTTCCGTCAGCTCCTTCCCGGCATAATACGGGGGCGATGAGGCGCAGCGGATGGCCCGAGAAAAGTCCGAAAACCGAAATTCGACGGCGGTCAATTCCGTTTCCCGCGCCGACTCGGAGTGGCTAAACAGAATGAAACCCTTTCCGCCCAGCGGGAGATCGGCCCGGTCGAAGAAATGAACCAATGACACATGCGCCAGCGTGCCGTCACCGTAGCGGGCGACGACGGTTTCCGGGCCGCTCGCCTCCGACCAGGCGGAGACCGTGCCGCAGATCACCCGGCATCGCGTTGCCCGATGGTATCCGTGGTAGTCGATCTGCCCCTCCAGGAACCGCAGCTCGGGAGCAACGGCGCCGGGTTGCTTCAGTAGAAGCCGCAGCAGGGCGCGCCTGTTCTCGTCGACCGGCGGACGGGCCAGCAGCGTGCCCACGGCATCCAGCAGCTCGCGCTCGCCGGGGGGGATGTCGGCCGGTGCGACCGACAGCCGGGCCGATATCTCCGCTGAGCGCAGCTCCACCCAGCAGAGTTGCTCTGCGATCTCCATCGAGCTGCGCAGAAACAGAACAATTCCGACACCGCGCGCATCGAAGTCCGAGCGGTCATAAAAGGCCGCTGCCTCGACCTCGATGCCGCAATTCTCGAACTGGGCGAGGACGGTCGGCCTGCGGCTGTCGTCCCAGGCCGCCGCTATCCAGCCGGACAGCAACCAGGCGCCAGCGGGGTGGTGGAAACCGTAGATGTCGATGTGCCCTGCCAGCGGTTCGCTAGCCGGCTCCGCCGCAAGATCAAGACCGTCCTCCGCCTCGCCATATCCGTCGAACGGAATGTCGTGATCGATTTCCAGCGCGCTGCGAAGACTGATCGCCTCGAACGCAAAAGCCGGGATGGTGGCATCGGCACCGTTTCGCGTTCCCGCGACACCATCGGGATGGTCGAACTGGACGAGGATCGCTGGCTCGTTCGCGATGACGCTCCACGGCAAGACGCATTCGAGCGACGAGGGGTTGCGGATTTCGAATTCGGCAACGCGAAAACCGTTGACCTCGACGCGAAGGCGCCGCGAAAACGCCGAGCCAAGATGCGGCTTTAGTCTCAATCCCAGAATATACGCGCCCCGCTTCTCGGGACGAGGAAGCTGAAGTGTGCTGTAAAAACCTGTCGTCCAGCGATTGTCTTCGTCGGCGGGCAACCAGCCATCAAGACAATATTGGTTGCCGGTGCCCTGCCGGCTAAATTTCAATGTCAACATTAAAGCGAAACGTCGGTCATTCCGAGTATAGCCCGAACCAGCGCCGCCCGGAGCACTCCAAGAAATATAGCTTCGGGCAATTGTGTTTCACAATTTCGGCTGCTGTCAATCCGCCACCGGTCCCGGGTGACAAGAGGTTGCGGCAAGGGACAGGTTGATCACCGTCGCCGCGAAGACGTGGCATGCGATGCTTTTTCAGTAATCATAGGAGATGCACGTTATAGCTGTTAAGGTTTATTGCATATTTGAATATCTTGCACCTTTCCGGTATCGTGTACAAATAATCATATGTGATCTCGGTTTGATAAGGCCAATGCTCAACATTGTGATCCCGATGGCTGGCCGTGGTAGCCGGTTTGCCGACGCCGGCTACACTGTGCCCAAACCGCTGATACCGGTTCATGGAGTGCCGATGATCCGGCTGGTCATCGAAAATCTGCGGCCGACGATCGCCCATCGCTATATCTTCATCTGCCAGCGGGCGCATGTCGGCGAATACGATTTGCGCAGCCACCTGACGCGCTGGGCGCCGGGTTGCTCGATCGTCGAGTTGGACGGGATCACCGAGGGTGCCGCGTGCACGGTGCTCACCGCCCGCGATCTCATCGACAGCGACGAGCCGCTGATGATCGCCAACAGCGATCAATACGTGGATGCCAAGATCGACGACTATCTTGCATTCATGACCGAGGAAGGCCTCGACGGCCTGATCATGACGATGCAAGCCAGCGATCCCAAATGGTCGTTCGCCGGCCTCGATGAAATTGGCTTGGTCGAGCGTGTCGTCGAAAAGGAGCCGATTTCGACGCATGCCACCGTCGGCATTTACAATTTCCGCACGGGCCGCTCCTTTGTGAAGGCCGCCGAGGACATGATCGGCAAGAATCTGCGGGTCAATGGCGAGTTCTACGTCGCCCCGGCCTATAACGAGCTGATCGCCGCGGCCGCCCGGATCGGCGTCTACGATATCGGCTCGGAGGGGGACGGCATGTATGGCCTCGGCATTCCCGCCGATCTCGACGCCTTTCTGGCGCTTCCATTGTCCCGTCGGGCTACGGGTGGGTTCGGATGATCGTTCTCAGCCATCGCGGCTATTGGAAGGACCCGGAAGAGAAGAACCGGCCCGTGGCGTTCCGGCGCAGCTTCAATCTCGCCATCGGCACGGAGACGGATGTGCGCGATCGCAGCGGCGTGCTGGTCATCTCGCACGACATGGCTGACGGGGCGGCGATCACGCTGGAGGCAATGCTCGACCTGCTCGGCGGCCGCGATCTGCCGCTGGCGATGAACGTCAAGGCGGACGGGCTCGCGCGCGACTTGCTGGCCGCGATGCGGGCGCGCGGGCTGTCGCGGTGGTTCAGCTTCGACATGTCGGTGCCAGAGATGGTCGTACAGCTGAGGCTGGGCCTACCGGTGTTCACGCGGATGAGCGAGTACGAGCCGTCGCCCGCCTGTTACAGCGAGGCCATTGGCGTGTGGCTCGACGGATTCCGCTCGGTGTGGTATTCAGCGCAGGCGATCGAGGGGCTATTGCGGGACGGCAAGCAGGTCTGCATCGTCTCGCCGGAGCTGCATGGCCGCGACCATCAGGAGCTTTGGGACTTATTGAAATCGTCCCGGCTTGCGAGCGCTCCGACGTTGATGCTGTGCACCGATTTGCCGGAGGCGGCGATGGAGTTCTTGCGGGGCTGACCATGATTCAGGCCATCGTTTTCGACATGGACGGCGTGCTCATCGAGGCCAAGGACTGGCATTACGAGGCACTGAACCAGGCCTTGAGACTGTTCGGCTTCGAGATCAGCCGCTACGACCATCTGACGACATTCGATGGGCTGCCGACCCGCCGCAAGCTTCAACTACTGTCCGCAGAGGGCGATCTGCCCGCCGAATTGCATGACTTCATCAACGAGATGAAGCAGCGCTACACGATGGAAATCGTGGCTTCTAAATGCAAACCGCGCTTCGTGCATCAATACGCGCTGTCGCGTCTGCGGGCGGAGGGCTACCGCCTCGCGGTGGGCTCGAATTCGATCCGCAGCACGATCGAAACCATGATGCGGCAGGCCGAGCTTGTTCAGTATCTCGAGTTCATGGTGTCGAACGAGGACGTGGTGAAGGCGAAACCGGATCCCGAGATGTACAACCAGGCCATCGCCCGGCTGCAGCTCGCGCCGGTGGACGTGCTTATCGTCGAGGACAATGAAAACGGCATCCGCGCGGCGCGCGCCTCGGGCGCTCACGTGCTGCAGGTGCAAAATGTCGACGAGGTAAGCTACTTCAACATTGCACGGCGTATTGTGGAGTACAATCAGTTGGTGTCGGTGCGGGCGGCGGTTTGACATGAAGACGTTGATTCTTGGTGCCGCGCCGCTGCCCAACGATGAAGGGGCGCCGCCGATCTGGCTGGCCGAGCAAAGCGGGGAGATGCTGGTCGAGCGTTTCGTGCGCGTCTGCGTGGGACTCGGCGGGCAGCTGATCTTCGCCGTTAGCGCCGAGGACGTGCGGCGCTACAGGCTCGACAGCGTGATCTCGCTCGCCGCGCCGGGCTCGGCGTTGGTGTCTGTGCGAGGTCAGACGCGGGGCGCTGCCTGCACGGCGCTGCTGTGCGTCCATCATATCGATCCCGACGGCGAACTGCTCATCCTCAGCGGGAACGAAATCATCGACACGAGCTATATCGGGCTCGTCACCGAGTTCCGGAACCGCGGCCTCGATGCCGGCGTGCCGGTGTTTCACGCCCTGCATCCGCGCTATTCCTATGTCCGGCTCGACGAAAACGGGTTCGTGGTCGAGGCGGCGGAAAAGAACCCGATCAGCTACGACGCGATGGCGGGGTTCACCTGGTTCCGGCGCGGCGGGGATTTCGTGACCGCGGCACAGGCCATGCTCCGCAAGGACGCGCAGGTGAACGGCAATTTTTTCATCAGTCTGACGCTGAACGAACTGATACTGCAGCAAAAGAAGATCGGGGTCGTGCCGATCGACGCAAGGCAGTACATGCCGCTGAAGTCCCGCCAGCAGGTCATGGCCTACGAACGCGGCGCTTTTGAGACTGGGACGGTATGAAGCACGCTCGTCTGGCGGACATGGTGAAAGGCTGGTTTGTCGGCGACTTCGAGCCGTCGGTCCTGCGCAGCAAGGATTTTGAGGTCGCGGTCAAGCATTACCGGGCCGGCGACCGCGAGGACGAGCATTACCATCGCCTCGGCGTCGAGGTAACGCTCGTCGTCTCCGGCAGCGTCACGATGATGGGCCGCACCTGGGAGGCGGGCGACATCATCGTCGTCGAGCCGGGGGAGGCGACAAGCTTCACGGCGCTGACCAATGCGACGAATGTGGTGGTGAAAGTGCCGAGCGCCGTCGGCGACAAATATCTCGGACGGCCGCAGGGTTAGCACGGTCCCGCAACACCGTGGGTCATCGACGACATCGTTGAAGAGCCGGCTAACGGTAACCGGCGCATTGGTAGGCGACCGTCATCGGGCTCGCGGCGATCGGGTTGTTGTCGTGGAGATTGTGGATCGTCAGGCTCGTCGTTGTGGTTTGCGGACGCAGCGGGCGGTCGGGGTTTGTCTCGTTGATCAGCTGACAGACCGGCGGGTTGTTCCAGGCGGTGGCGAAGATCAGCGTGCATAGTCGGCTGGCGAACGACACCCGGCCGACATTGTCGTTGCCGGCAACCTTTGGGGCGATGCCGCAGTCGCGGTCCAACCTTAGCGGGGTGGCCGCCGGGCCGCCGAATTCTATGTGAGGGCTTCGCGGCAGGTAGCCGGACGCGACGAATGTCTGCGTCGCGATAGGGTCGCCGTTGACCTGCACGGTGCCGCTGCCCGCGGTCGTAAGATTCAGCCCGATATTGTTGCCTGCGCCGGTGGGCGCGAGCCTAGCCGCCGCCGTGCCGTTTTCGGCCGAGCAATCCGGGACATGTGCGGCGCTGCAGCTGCTGTTGGTCCATGCGATCGCCTGCCCTCGGCTGTTCAAGATCAGTGCGTTGCCGTCGCCGAAAATGCCGCCGTCCAAGCGTATTCCGTGCTCCCATTCGAGGTCCGCCTGAAGCGGCGTGTGCGGTATGGGGGAGGGGGTTTGGGGAATTCCACCCCCCAGGTAAATGCCCCGCCCATATCGCGCGATGCTGTCGGGCGCGACCAGCAGGCCGTTATAGAAGCGCGGGACGACGCCGAACGACGTTTTTATGGGGTAGTCCTTCGCCTCGTAGGCATAGCCGTGGGCGTCGGTCGCGATGGCATAGGACAGATTCGTTCCCCAGGCGCGCCCCTGAGCGTCGGGCGCGCCGAGCTCGGCGACAAACTTGAACGAGCCGACCCCTAGTGCAGCTGACGAACCCCAGCCGTAATCGGCGGCGCGGTTTGCCGTATTGATCTCGCTGGTGACAAATCCTGGCTGGTTGACGTGGCCGATGACGATCTGAGTCAACGCATCCTTCTTTATTGTCGTCGGTGGTGCTCCGACGACGAGGACCGCGGTCGAACTGACAACCACGTTGACAGCGCCCGACCACCATCCGCCGGTGGGGCCGGCACCCTGGATGTTGACGATCTTGCCGACATTGTCGCTCGCAAAAATCGGCTCTTCCGAGGTCAGAAGACTCGTTCCGGCGGCGATCGCGGCGTGCACGTAGTAAGCGTGGGCGCCTTTCTGGCTGCCCAACGGGCCCGTGGTCGTCACCCAGATACCGATACCGGCGACGCCGTCTAAAGACTCGAAGGTGGAATCGAAGACGACGCCGGAATCGCTGTTGCGGCCATGGCCGGTTACTTCGCTAGTATATTTAAACCATATAGGATTGTTGCCATTTTCAGAGCCGTTATAGGCGCCGAACAGGGTGAAGGTCTCGTTCCCCTTGGTCGAAAACCGCGTTGTCGCGTGGATGAGTTCCTTTCCATTATAGGTGTCAATATGCATGCCGGCGAGCCAACCCCAGCGGCTACCGTGGCCGACAAGCACGCCGTTATCGTTGACCACATCGAAATACTGCTCGTTGCCGCCGTGATCGGTCCCTTCGACGGGCTGGGACATGTAATAGGTGCCCGAGCCCAAATGGATGGTGACGGTGCTGCCTTTGGGGATCGCCGCCTTCGCTGCCGTCGCGGCCGATGTCAGATCCGTGCCCCATTCGACGAGCGCCGGCTTCTGAACCAGGGTCTGCGTGGCCGGATCATGCAGCACGATATCTTGGGGGCTGTTGACAGCATCGATGGTCGTAACGAGATCGCCGTTTACGCTACCCGCCCCTTCTATGGTGATGCCCTTTCCGACATCGATTGCCCGAAACAAGGGCGTATTGACTGTCAGGGCTTCCTCGCCCTTCGCGATTGAGGCGACAGCATTGTGCGTCTGGCCGTCGGCCTGTGCTCCGTAATCGCTGAGATTGATCCAGGCGGGTAGTGCCGGTTCGGCAGAGCAGACCTGCGTAGCGTGGGCGGCGAGAAGGGCTATGGCTACGAGCGCGGCGATAGCGGTAGAGAGCTTCATGCGGGCTCGGGACGCTATCGAGTTGCGCGCGCAGTGGCGTCCTCGCGGAGCGCCTCCGAGAATTGACCATCAAAAGGTTCCGGCAGCCGTTCCCTGATGTCCTGCTCCAGAAGGCTGAGGGTCTCGGAAGGGGTGAGTTCCACCTCAGGGTCTTGCAACTGGCCGAATACCAAATTGCTGCAGAGTTTCGCCTCGACACCTGAGAAGAACAACGTAGCCGCCAAGGTCGTGTGGGCTGCGTAACCTAACGGCACCAGAGGAGCACCAGCGGCGTTGAGCGACTTCTGTCGTTCGAACGCGCTCGCGTAAATGTCCATCAGCGGTGGCGTGCCGATCGCGAACTGGTCGCCGACGAACAACTGCGAGCCGCCGTGAAAATACGATCCATCATCGGCGAAGACTGCGCGCTGCCGCGTCGACTGGGCGGCCAGCTCATGCCAATCATCGTCGGTGACTTTGTGAATGACCTTGTCCGGGCGCAACCGGATTTCAAGATCGAAATCCGTGTTGGCCGCACGCACAAGCTCGTGAGCGCGGGATATTTTGTAATATTGCTTTTGCGCATTGGACCAGCCGCGGAATTCGGATGCAAGATCGTCTTCGACCACGACGTGCTCGGTTCCATAGAAGCTAGATAATTGCGTGTCGGTGATCGCCTCGTTCGTGGCGAAAAGGCGCGGATACTTCGCCGCTAGGAAGCGAACGTCGACCTGGCGGCAGGCAGCAGCGTAGGCGACCGAGAAATTTGGCAACAGCGCTTGATGTTGGGCATGGACGAGGTGCTTCCGCCCGATCCGTTCCCAAGTGTGGACGAAGATCTTAAAATTGGCGGTCGGCAGAAAGGATTTCTGCCAGCTGGCAAAGCTATAGCGATAACCGCGCAATTGACCGGCGATGCATAGTGCAATGCGGGGCCGCCTCCTGGTCGTCCGCAGTGGGGGGGGGGCTACCTTCCTGGGATCATGCGCGGGGACCGCAGCAAAAAGCGACGTTAGCGCGGCGAGGCTCGGTTCTTGGCGCATCGCGTGCAGCAGCTTGTAGAAGCTCCGAATATCGAACCGGTAAGCCAATGCCAGAAGGGTGCTGAGTCCGCCAGGACGGGCCTCGTTCCAGGCAGTGCCGTTGATCATGGTCATTACCGCGCGCACGATCTGCTCGTGCGCGCCCCACGGGCGCGCTCCGGGATAGCGGTTGAATGCAAGTGAAAAGCATAGCGCACTGAAGCCCTGGGTGATGAGATCGCGTAAACGAGCGACGCAGTCCTCTTCGGGCAGGAAATAGCGTCGAGTCAGAAGGCTGACCGCGGCGAGCAGGGGAGCTCGCGACCCCCGATCGGCTGGGTCTTTGGCGCGGAGTCGTTCGATCGCGGTCAGCGCGCGCTCTGGCGGGTCGGTATCCTCGTTGCTGAGCTGGATCAGCAGCGAGACGATCCCTGGCACCCAGATACTCGGCGCTTCCGTATTGAACGGCTCGTCAAGTAGGAGCTCGGTGACGACCTGCAGCTGACCTTCCGAGATCGGACAGCTGGCAATCCGACACAACTGGTTGATATGCCGCAGATGCTGGTAGCGCTCGTACGACGGTACGGTGAGCGCGAGGGCGAGCGCCGAGGCTCCGTCATCTCGCGTCAGCAATACATCGATCGCATCGTATTTCACGGCAGAATCCGAGCGCGGTGCCAACGCCAGCAGCACCTCCTCGGCCTCTTCAAACCGGCCGATGCGACGCAGGAGATCGCGTAGCGCAAGCACTGCCTCGCTACGCGCGGGATCGCGCTCGACTAGCTGGCGCCAGCGCTGCTCGGCCAGATCAAGTTCGCCGCGACGCTCGGCGGATTGCGCCCACTCGCGCCAGATCGCCGGGGGGACCTCGTCAGGCCATTGCTCAACGATGGCGTCGAGCGCCGCGTCGGCGACATCGTGAAGCCCGGCCCGCGCCGCTGCCAGCGCCCGGCGCTCCTCGCGGATACGCGAGCTGCCGCATGTCTCGACCAGCCGGTTCCAGTATGCCGTGGCAGTATGCCAGTCGCCGCACGTCTCGGTCGCGAGCGCGATTTGTTCGAAAATCTCCTCGTCGGGGCCGAAATGCTTTTCGGCCGCGTCCGCGGCGTCCTCCGCCTCGGCGAGACGGCCGGCGGCGAGAAGCGATCGTATCCGGCCGATCCAGGCGCGCCGATGGTCGGGATGCTTACTGATCAACGCGGTCCACCGGTCGGCGGCATCGTCGAACCTCTCCAGCCGCTCGGCAGCGCGCGCATAGCCATCCCAGACCCCAGCATCGTCTGGGAAGTGGCGCAATGCCTCTGCCGCCACCCGCTCGGCTCCGGCGCTATCGCCAAGCCGGTCAAGGATCAGCGACACAAGGTCGGCGCGGACAAAAGGTACGCCGGGGCAACGCTCCATCATATCGGTCAGCCGTGCATGGGCTGCCGCCACATCGTCACGTGCCAAGGCCGCCTGGTAATAAGCGCGGGCGATCCATACCACGTCATCGGCGTGCTGCAGGCCGACCTCGAGAATGCGCTCCGCCTCGGTAAGCCGGCCGAGCTGGATCAGCCGATCGCCGGCGCGGGCATAGGCGACCCAGCCATCGGGAAATGCGTCCCGCGCAATGCGGTAATATTCCAACTCGCTTTCGGTGCGTCCCGCCGTGACGGCCTGCTCGGCGGCCGATAGCAGTTCATGCAGCGTCCACGGCACCCCCTCTAATGTCTCTTCTGGAGACGGCTCGCCCCCCGAAATAACATCTCCGCCGCGGGACTGCATCACCGGCTTTCCCCGGATAACAGCGCGAGAGGGCGCTCTGGGTCGCCCGGAGGGGTAGCGCGAAATTTCTCGAAGCTCTGGCGGCGGGCGAGCTTCCCGCTCGTCGATTTCACCAGGAAGCCACGCGGCAAAAAGCGCACTTCGGCCGGAAAGATCCCGCACAGCGACAGCACGCTGTTGCCCACCTTGCTCTGCAATTGCTTAAGGTCGGTTACGCTGCCGTCGGGCTCGGCGAGCACGAACAGCTTTTCTGCCCCCGATGCCTGGTCGTATTCGGCGCCGACGATGACCCGGCCGGGTGCGATCCCGGGCAGCTCTGTTATGGCGTATTCCAACTCGTGCGCCATGAGGTTCTTACCGTTGACGATCAACAGGTCGTCGACCCGCCCGGTGACGAACAGCTCCCCGTCCTCGATGCACCCCAAATCCCGCGTCGAATACCATATTCCGTTGAGGCGCTCGGCGGTGATCTCCGGCAGGCGGTAATAACCGTCGAACAGACACGTCGTGCTGATGCGGATTTCCCCTAGCTGTCCATCCGGTACGGCGTTGCCCTCGGTATCGACGATCTCGATGCTCACCCCCGGAAGCGGAACGCCGGAAGACAGATACCCCGTCGTTGCCTTGCTTCTGCCGGGGCGCGCCGGGCGGCCGGGCGGCGACTGGGTCACCGCGAACACATTCTCCGCCATCGCGTAGCAGACCCGTAGTTTGGCAGCGTCGATCCCGGCAGCCTCGAACGATTTTAGAAAAACATCAAAGGCCGCGCCTCGGCAGGGCTCTGAGCAATTCGTCATCAGCTTAAGCGACGATAAATCCCACGTCCGACTACCGGCGCCACGCGCCAGGTGATGAAAGGCGAAATTGGGCAGCCAGGTAAATTGGGCCGATGTCTTTTCGATATATTCCAGCAGCATTTGCGGCCGGCGCACCCATTCTAGCGCGTCAAGGCTGACGATCGGGCAGCCGAAGATCGCCGGCAGCAGAAAGCTCGTGATCAAGCCCATGTCGTGATAGAGCGGCAGCCAGCTAACAAACGTGTCGCCCTCGGTCGCGCCGATCGCCGCTGCGTAGAGGTGCATCTGCTCCGTTACCTGGGCATGCGTTAGCATGACGCCTTTCTTCTGCCCCGTGGTGCCCGAACTATGCTGCAGGAAAGCGACGCCATCTGAGGACAAATGCTGGAGGCGCAAGTCGATTTCATCCGCGGCGGAGGAGTCCGGGAATTCGTCGACGACGCAGGTCGGCACGCGGTCGGCAGGCACGCCAGATGCCGCGTCGAGCGAGGTAATGACCGCGCCCGGGCGTATTCGGTCGAAAAGCTTCTGCATCGAATCGTTGAATATTTTCGGATCTTGTTTGAATGTCAGCGGCGGCAGGAATGTCGGGATGAATCCATGGATGACGCATCCGATAAAAGCCGCGTATAGAAATACCGAATGGTCAAGAACGATGGTGACTACTGATCCCTTCGCCGCATTTTTCCTTAAGAGCCAGGAACCGATCTGGCAGGCCGAGGCGAAAACAGCACGATTGGAAAGATCGACTTCTTGCCCTCGCTTGACGAATAGGCAAAATCTATCGTCTGGCTTGACGGCGAGGCGTTGAATGAACGCCTGAAAGACATTTTCGCTGCGTGTATTTTCGACCGTCAAATTTGCTCTCCGCGAAATATACTCTTGCCGCCTTACCGCCGCGCGGGCAACCATTGGCCGTCTTTATATCACGCACTAGCGACCGGTGCCATTAGCGGTCATGATGGCCGTGGCGTTGTATAAACTTTGTATTGCTGACGATTGTGACGGTCAGGAAGATGTTCGCATCCGGGATATGGGATCGAGACGATGACGACAGTGGCGGTTATGGGGTCGTGCGTGGCGGGGATGCCGCGGCTCTTTCTGAACGAGCGCGGCATTAAAACGATGAACGTTGCGGATGTTTATCGGAGCGAGCATTTCGTGCGTTACTTCATCGACGAAGAGCCGGGACTGCCGAGCGCCGACGAATTATGGTCAATGCTCGACATCTCTGCAGAGGAGACTGTCGAGCAGTGGAACAAGGTGTTGGAACTGTACCCGCAAACCGCAGGTGCTCGTCTCGATGCACAGCAGACTGGCGCGCCTCTGATGCACAATTTGCAGCATGAGAATATTGACATAATCCTAATGGACAATTGGCATGACTCCAATACGAATTACACGGTGATGCGGGACACGAATGGGGAATTTGCTTGGGGATGCAACACGCATATTCCATTTTTCAAGCCGGAATACCAAGAACGACTGTACTACAAGGATGTCCAGCCGGCAGCGGAAATGGCTTCTAACTGGAACAAGATTGCCCGATTTGTCCGCGAGCAGCAGCCTTACGCCAAGATTTTCATGATCTGCGGGCATTATGTTACCAGCTGGGAGAAGAAGGAAAGATTTCGCCTGCTGCGTGACTTTTATCTGCGGTTTGTTGAACTGACGCGCGATGTCGATATTAACATCGTGCCGCCGCTGCATTTGCCGCCGGGCGCCCTCAAACTGCCGGACGAAGCGCATTATGATCTCAACGTATATCGGGCAATGGCCGGCTATATTTATCTGGCGCATGTCGCGCACTGGCCGGATTTCGGCCGGACCTACCAGCTCCCTTCGGATGTCGCTGCGTTTTGAACAGTCGTCGAAAGGTTGACCCAGGATGGCATACCCGTCACTGAAGTCGGTGATTGCAACGATACTCGAAACAGAACCAGATCAATTATCGGAGGAGTCGGGCCTCAACGACACCGAGAATTGGGATAGTTTGAAGCAGTTCTTTATCATGGCGGATATCGAAAACGAGTTTCAGGTCAAATTGACTTTTGAGGAGATCGAAGGTGCGACCAATGTCGCGGAGATTCGGGCGGCTCTTGCCGCTCACGGCATTGTCGTTTCCGATTGAAGGAGTGGGATCGCGCTGGCGGTTGTCGGGTGAACGCGGTTCGATAGCGCGCATGCGCCTGAAGGACGTTCGGGATGTTTCTTGAATTACGCGAGTCCTTCTCGTCGCTGGCGCAGTGGAGCGCGTGGTCGAGCGCTCTCTCTGTTCTGAATGATGCAAAATACATCGGCGAAGCGGCTGGAAGCATCGGGGCCAGCGGCTTTATCGATCCGCTCTTCGGCGTCGTTTTGCCCGATGAGATCGTGATCAACGGCAGCAACTACCGGGAGTCCATCACCGCGAGAGGCATGAACTGCCGTTACCGGGCGCTTCTGTCGCTGCTGCTCGACCATATACTTTCGAACGGTTGGTCGTCCGCGGTTTACCTCGGCGAAGACATGACGCCATTTGCCGATTTATTGGGGCAGCGGTTCGCGCATGTCATCCAGAGCGCCTTTCTTCCCAATCCCGTGTTGCGCATGAGATATCCGCAGGTGCGACATGAAGATCCTCTTGCGCTGTCGTTGCCCGACAGGAGCTTCGATGTCTATCTGGCGCCAGATATCATGGGATATACGCCGAGCATGGAGAGATTTCTCCGCGAAGCTCAGCGGATTTTACGCCGGACGGGTGTTCTCCTGGCGACGTTCCCGTTCCGTCACGGCGAACCGGATACATTGGTGTTGTCGGAGGCAACGCCCGAGGGCGCGGTCGTGCATCGCATGCAGCCGGTCTTCGACGTCAATCCGCTGTCCGGGACGCGAACCCGGCTGGCTTACTTCGTGCCGGGCTGGGACATTCTCGACGTCGCCCGAGAGGCCGGGTTTAGATCGGCCGAGATCGTCGTCCAAAGTTCACGAACCCATGCGATCCTTGGCGAGGAAATAGCTGCAGTGTTCGTGCTGAAGGCGACTGTCTGAACCACGCCGGGTACTGGGAATTACCGCTGCGGCCGGAGCGAATAATACGGGGTATGACCGGCCATTTCGCCAAAGCGTGGCGGTAGTCGTGTCCGGCACCCGACGCCGAAATTGCGGCGTGAGTCCATTGAGTACGAACCGAGTTGCGCGGTATTATCTCGCAAACGGCACGAAAATCGCGTATCCGCGAATTTTCGGATCAGCGATCCTTACGCTGCCCGGCTTCTCAACGATCTAGGGAGGCGGTAGTGTAGGGAGTAACGCGCGGTGCGCGCGCTACTGGCGTTATTCTTCGTGCTCGTAGTCGGGGTCATTGATCTCGACAAAGCGGCCCCGAGCATGATCGTACCTGCGACAAAAGGCAGTTCTCCGCCTCACACCTTGGATGTCTTCATACTCGACCCATCCCAGGACATAAATCCAAGCTCCTACGCCGGTCATAATGCCCGATGCGGTGAAGACGTCGATGGGTTCGTCGCTCTGGAAAGACAAGGGAGACGATTGCCCCGCCGCGAGCACGGCGGTCGATTTGAGGCCATCTCGTCCCTCATACGGACGTTCCATGGGCAGCGGGCCATTTGTCCAAAAGACCTCGCACAAAGTCTCTGTGATTTTTGCATCCGTACCGCCAACATTGGCCATATAGCATTGCCCGCTGACGAACTCGCGGGGGAAAAACGGCCTTCCTCCGTTCGTCCGAACAACAATATTTCTGACCCGTATTTTGGGACGCTTGTCCGCAATGAACTGCATACGGCTTACAGCATGCTGTTTTTCTTGAATATCAGTTTGCCTTCCGATGATGAGCATTTGCTTTTCAGCGATATCAGTCCATTCGCCCATCTTAGTAGTCTGAGCTACAGCGGCGTCGGCGGCGGCTTTGGCGGCCTCCGCCGCAATTTCAGCAGCGGCAGCCGACTTCTCCATATGACCGGCATGTCTTTCGGACGCCAACCACAGCCGACGCGTAGACCACCAGAGCGTGCCGGTGAAGGCGACAAGCGCGAGGGTTTCAAGAACGATCCAAAGATCGTGATGGTCCTCGATCGATCGCGAGAGTTTTCCCGCGAGGACAGCGATGCTATCGCCGGATTTTTGTTCCTGGCTGGTTTGGCGGGGCTGGTGACGTTCGTGGTAGTCGTGGAGTGGCGCATACGCCATCCAAATCCCCGCGATCATAGCGGCAAGCGCCGATAAGATCGCGGCCCGGGAGCGCCACACAGGTCTACACGTCAGCCAGGTCTAGCCGCTCCCGGCCGATTGCCTGCATGACGGCGATAAAGAACGTAGCCGGAAAGGTGCCTCGGCTCAGCTTGTTGGCGACGGATATCTTCGTTTCCTCGAAACCGCGCTCGCGGAGCTTCGCGGCCAGTTCTTCATAGGTCACGTCGGCGCGTTTCAGCTCGGCCTTGACGAAGCGCTTCATGCGCTCGACCAGCTCCCGCTCGGCGGTTGCGATGTCCATGCTGTCTCCGGTTCGCGCTTGTGCGATATAAAATAGCATAAGCGCGAACTTTCTTGTTTACAAGGCCGTCGAATTATCGCATATTCGCGAACGTTATTAGCGGATACGCGAACAAATGCCCCAACACTTCCTTCTCAGCAAAGAGGCCCGGACGCTCACGCTAGCGTCCGTCGCCCGTATATCTGATGAGGAAGCCGAGGCGGTGTTCCGCAAGATCAGGTGGGCGAGCAACGGCGGTATCCCGTTCTGCCCGAAATGCGGTTGCACCATCGTCTATGACTGCCGCCGTGCGAACGGCACGGCGCGCTGGCGCTGCAAGGCTTGCCTGCATAGCTTCTCGGTGACGAGCGGCACGCTGTTCCACTCCCGCAAGATGCCTCTGCGGTCCTACCTGATGGCGATTGCGATCTTCGCCAACGAGGTCAAGGGCAAGTCCATGCTCGCGATGGCGCGTGATCTCGGCGTCGCCTACCAAACGAGTTTCGTCTTGGCCCATAAGATGCGTGAGGCAATGTCTGCCGAAGTTCGGGCCATCGGCACGGTCGGCGGCGAGGGCAAAAAGGCTGAGGTCGACGGCGGCTACTTCGGCGGCTACGTCAAGCCCGCGAACCGCCGTGAGGATCGCAAAGACCGCCGGCTCCGGGTAAACCAGTCGGGCAAGCGCAAGGTAGTCGTGGTGATCCGTGAGCGCGGCGGCAAGACGCTGCCCGGCGTGTTCCGCAACGAAGCCGACGCCCTCACCTTCATCCGCCAGCGGGTCGCGCCACAGACTACGCTCTACGCTGACGAGGCCGGTTCCTGGAATGCCCTAGCGGCCCGGTTCACCCTGCATCGGATCGACCACGGCCAAGCCTACAGCCTGCAAGATGAGGCGCAGACGCATACGAATAACGCCGAGGGTTTCTTTAGCCGGATGCGCCGGGGTGAGATCGGCCATCACCATCATGTCGCCGGGCCATACCTCGTGCGGTTCGCCCAAGAGGCAGCATGGCGCGAGGATCACAAGCGCGAAGCCAACGGCGCGCAAGTTGACCGTATCGTGGCCCTAGCGATGGCGAACAAGCCGAGCGTCGATTTTTGCGGCTACTGGCAGCGGAGCCGGGCAGCTTAGGGATGCGATCTAAGGTAGGTTGATCCGGCTTCGGTTATTCCTACAACAAACGGACTATCAAGACGCATTTCAGGAAAAAACCTAACGTACTCTGGCGGCATACTTTCCATTAAGTCTTCAAAATTCGCCAACCTGATTGGATCTATTTTACCAAAAAGCTCTCTGACAAAATTTACATCTTTCCCTTTATCCTGGTCACCATCGAAATACAGACTGCCATCACGCCCTACAATCAGTTTATGCACAGAGAACTGTTCCTGATATTTTCCGAGCAGGCGCAAAAGCTTTGTTTGCGGCGGCGACAGCGCCGAAGCTCCTGATCTCGACGCGCTCTGCTCTGCATTAACCCTGGCCTGATGCTCGTCATTCCATGCCGCAAAGCCTGACCAAAAAACGCCGACAACAATTAACCAGATGAAAATTAGGCGGCGGCGCGGGAGAGCGTCGAGCTTCTTCCGCCCCCACGGCCAGAACCACGTAATCAACCGATCAGCGAGAAACGGCCCCGCGCTCATAAACGCGAGCCAATGCTCAGGGAGTAGGCCGAGGTATTGGTAGAAGCTCGACATCCGAAAATTTCAAAGACAAGCATGCCCGCCCTCGCCTATACTGTACGGCGAGTGGGACGGGCAGCCGTTATCTCCGATCGGCGGGACTGGTCCTCCCCCGATCAACCTTCAGTCTAGCATGAGCAATGGCGCGCCAGCGAGCGCGCCGCCTACGCGATATGACCCCGCATCAATAGGGATGCCGCTTGTAAAGATCGTGAGCGGCTTGAATGGTATCGAGCGCTAGTTCCTCGGTGCTTTTTCCGTCGATTTGTTGATCGGTGAGGCCAAGCGTATAGAGCGGCGTCCTTGGCGCGCCGCCGAATTTTTCGTTGCAGATTTCCGTTAGCATTGGAACGATATTAATTATATCGCCCCAGGCATTAACAAGGGCGTGAAACGCCGCATCGGTTCCACCGTAGGGTGGCGCATTGCAGCGTGGATCGCCGGCATCTGCCGAGGCGACGGACATGAGAACGGAAATTGCCAGGGCGATTGTTGTTGGTTTGAGCATGAGCGAGCTTCTCCCCGCCGGCCGGCACGTTACAGACAACTACCGGGCCGGAGCAAGACGCCCCGACCCCGTGCCGCTATCCTAGGTGGTGTCGAGTCACGCTAGGAGCGCACTTATGCGGAGCTTTGATCCCGCCACTCTACCTATCGGCATCCCGTGGTGTCGGAAGGAAAATTACGACGCCTTCCGAGCGATGCTCGAAGACGGCAACCATACGCCGAAAACTTGGGAACTTTTCGCCAAGCTCGCCGAAAAATTTGAGCAAGAGTGCCAGGCTAAGGGGAGCGTCGTCTTCCGTGTAGAGATTGATCCTCACACATTCCCCGGCTGGTGTGACTTCCATGGCCACCGGATCAATACCCAAAGCTGCCATCTGTTCGCCACCGAGCGGGTTCTCGGCAATGCCAAGCGTCGCTTGAGACGGCAACTTGAGGATATCTGAAATCGCTAGATCGATGGCTGGCATGGCGGCGCGCTCTCGGCTATACTGCGGGCGCGCAGGCCGAGTGCATGATCGATCACGAGCAGACGGGCGAGCCGCCAAGCAAGCGCCCGTCGCCTCGCGCATTATCCCCGATCCTGAGTCGCGCGACCAGCCGATATCGCGATGGTCAAATCAAAGTCCGGCTCAATGGGCGCGAGCCTCCAGCGCACGGCGCGCCCGTTGCCGATCTTCTCCACGCGCCTCTCCCGCTTCATCTTTTGGAGCGCGACGATGAAGCGGCGGGCGAAGTCCGTGCGGATCGCTTTGTCCGCTCGCGTGATGCCCTTGTCCTGCATCGCCTCGGCGGTCAGTTCGCCCGTCGATACAGAGCCGCGCTCGCGAAGGCCATCGTATATGCGGCGCGTCAGTTCTCCCCGCTGGAAATAACCGGAGCGCTTGGGGAAAGCCGCCTGTGCTGGAATATCGCCCGGCTCCAGGTCCGGGGCGAAGATGCGCAGCACCGCGTCCAGGTGCATGAGATCAGCCCGAAGCTGATCAATCTCGCGCTCGCGCTGGAGGATCAGTCCGGCTGTTTCGGATCGCTTGTGCCGAAGCGCGGAGACAACGTGAGGCTCGGCCATCCCGCCATTTTCGGCTAGAATGCGGCCGGCCGCGACGACGGTTTAATGCCGTTTGCTAGATAATACCGGAGTTGCGGAGATGACAGATACCTAGGCATAGTCGCAACGAGGCGTTTGTAATGAAAAGCGATTCAGGATGATTAATTTCCGCTGCCGGTATTATTTGGGATCGCGACCATGCAAATTCAATAAATTGGATGGTTCCGAATGTCCGTCGTGCCATCACGGCTCGGAGTTTGGCGATCGTATCTTGTTCATAAAGCTCGATGCGATCGGCGATGTATTACGCAGCGCGAGCTTGTTGCCAGCGATTATGGCGAAACATGATCAACCCTATATCTCCTGGTTGACCCGACCGGAATCGGTAGAATTAGTGAAGATAATGAAATACGTCGACGAAGTCATCGAGCTCTCTGAAGCGGGGATGGCGCGAACGATGGCGGGGGGCTGGGATTACGTCTATTCGTTATCGAACGATTTGACGAGCGCGTCGCTGGCGACTTTGGCGTACGCGACGAACGAGCCCGTTGGATACTTTATGGACCGCGGCATCATCACGCCGTCAAACGCGGCTGCTCGCTCATGGCTGGAAATGGCGGCGTTCGACGACGTGAAGCGTCGAAACGGACGATCCTACCAAGAGCTGATGTCGGCGATAGTCGACGCACCGGACGAGCCGGTGCCGCGACCGGCGCTTGATGTTCCACAGTCCGTCCAGACAGCGGCTGGGGCCAGGGTCGACGCGCTGTTCGCCGGCGCACGGCGCTCGCGGATCGCGATCAATCTGGGGTCGGGCGGCCGGTGGCCGAAGAAGATGCTGGACGTGGACCAGGTTATTCGGCTGGTCGGGCTGTTGCGCGCGCGAATTGACGGCGATGTTCTGCTCGTGGGCGGGGCAGCGGAACGCGAGAAAGCCGCGCTTGTCGCGGCGGCCTACAGCGACGACGCTCATGTTCAGGCAGCACTGACCGACAGCTCGATCGCGGAATTCGTGGCGATCCTGATGCAGGTCGACGCGCTGCTCTGCGGCGATACGCTGGCCCTGCACATCGCCACGGCGGTCAATCTTCCGACCGTGGCGATCTTCGGGCCGACAAGCATCGCCGAGATCCCGGAATTCGACGGGCTGATCGTCAAGACAGCGACGCGAGAACTCGATTGCCTCGGCTGCTACGGCGATTGCAGCAAACCCAAGCACTGCATGTCGCTGCTGGAACTCGACACGCTGGTGGGCCTGATCGGGCGCCAGCTGTCCCGCCAGGCTCGGCCGCTCATTGCCGGCTAACACATTCCTGCGCCGCGACAATCAAGCAATGGCAAGATGGCGTCATTTATGCGAGATATGTTCGCGTGCTATAATGTCGCCGCAGGTTTTGGTCGCTCGATTGAAGGAAGAGTGGTAGCAACGTGAAGACAATGGGATCTGTCGCGCTGCCCGGCGGGCGAGTTCCGTACCGCTGGGGCGAAATTCTCCATTTTACCGAGGGCGGCAATGCTGTGCCCTTTTTCGGCGACGGATGGTCCAGACCCGAAGCGGGAATAGTGTGGACGCAGAGCCAGAACGCGCGGCTCTCGTTTTCGATCAACCCGCCGAAGTCTGACGTTTTACTGATCATCAGCTGTCTACCGTTTCTTGTCGAAAAGCAAATTCCACACCAGGAGCTGCATGTATATGTGAATTTTCTGCGCGTCGGATTTAGCTTGATACCAGGGCCGGGCGAGGTGGAGTTCCGCATTCCGGCGCGCGTGTTCGGCACATCGGAGCTGGATATCGACTTTTACCTGCCGAAGGCGTGTTCGCCGGCGGCAATCGGCACCGGACAGGACGTTCGCGACCTAGGGCTCGCGGTTAATCAATTCGTGATGTTCGAGAACTGAGTTAGCGCGATACGAGGGGCGCGGGTTCAAGAAACCGTGTGTGGCGGTCCGCGCCTTATCTGAGTCTAATAGGGCTGATCGGCGACGCGGCTGTTGGCCGACGCTGTTGCCTCTTGTCGGTGCCGCGTCGCGCCGTCATCTTCTCCGACCCCCGGCGTCTGCAGTGATGAATGTGCTAGCACCTCGGTTCCTTGGGACTACGCGTTGCGGTTCGCTGACGCTAGCTCGAACAACCCCGAACGCGGTGACGCTCGCGCGGCGATTGCCGTCTGCGGCGGTCATTCAGGTTCATGCCCCACGGTCCCCCGTGGTGCCGTCGTGCCGCACCCTTCACCAGCAGCCCCTTCTATCGGTGCACGATTAGCAGCGGCGATGACGAGTAGGTAACAGTACGATGGATCAGAGTATCGAAAATTCGGTAGTGCCGAAAGTCGCGTTCCCCCACGCTTACTACGGAGTGATGGCACTTTATCTGCCGGATAACGTGACCGCTGTTGAGGATCTTAGCTCCTACACTGTCGATGTGTTCAGCGATGCCAAGAATCCCGAAGTCGATCCCGACTCCGCCGGCTTTGCCCTGGCCGCGGAAATCCATGCCCCCCGGCTTGACCACGTATTCCCGGCGTCGGACGGACGATTTTCCGATTTGCTCTTGGACATCGAAGCTGTCGGCGCCAATGCTAAATCGCTCGTCAAGGACGAGATCATAATATCAGTGAACGACCGGTATTTAGATCGTCGGACATTTCAGAAATGGTATCATCATAGCCAAGTATTTATTCCAACGCGTTTGTTGCGCCATCATGATAATATAATCGAAATATCGGTAAAACGGCATGGTGCGAAATTTGCTGTCGTTCATAATAGAATTAAGTTTTTTATTTACAATAAAAACACCGTTCTGGACCAGCTTGAGGCCAGTTCAATCTGGATATTTTCGTCGCCAAGGTCGGGCAGCACTTGGCTCTCCCAGGACATCCTCGGTTGGAAGGATCGCACGCGGCCGGTCGACGAGAGCGGTCTCGGCCGGCTGCTGAGCCCGATCGAACTGCAGCCCACGCGGTTTTTTCGGCTGGCGGAGCGCGCCGTGCCGTTTGAGTCAGGCGCGCGATTTGAAAGCGGCTTGGCGCCGCGCAGTCACCCGGGGATCCCGCCGTTCGAACGACACTTCGCCGAGTCCGCGCGGACCGAGCCGATGGAGCAGATCCTCGCCGTGGAGCATCGACCGATGTTCTGCCGGCATGTGCGGGATTTTACGTTGGATCACGTGCTCGCGATTTGGGGATTTCGCGATTATGAGCGGATCGCCTTCAAATGTCCGGGCGACTCGCAAGGCGCGGACATCATCATGCAGGCGTTTCCCGCAGCACACATGATATTTCTCGTGCGTGACGGGCGCGACGTGCTGCGCTCGGAGTTCAGCCCGTTCGTTTCCAGCGAGCAGCTTGCGCAGACCGATCCCGAGCGGCGAAAGCATTTCGTCGTGTTTTACGCCCATCTCTGGAATTTCCAGATGGACATCATTCGATCCGCCTATGAGCAGCACGCGCCCGAACGACGGCTGCTGCTGCGATACGAAGACCTGCGGCGGGAGCCGCTCCGGGTCGTGCGGGAGCTGTTCGACCATTTGGGAATGGGGATCTCGGACGAGGAGTTGGCCGAGCTTGTGCGGACGACGACGCTGGAGAACTTGCCCGCCGAGCAGAAAGGCTCCGATAAGCCGCGGCAATCGGGATTGATCGGCGGCTACCGATCCGTGTTTGACGATAGCGAGATCGCGCTGATGACCGCGATCATGGGCGAGAATCTGCGGCGATACGGTTACATCGATGACGCCGCTTCGGAGGAGGACAGGTCGGAGATGGTGCCGGAAGACGAAGGGTGGGTCGAACCGATCGACTGGGCGGAACCGCGTTAGGGAGCAAGCGGTTCGTCACCGGCTCAAGCTGTCGACGACCCGGCGAAGGCGATTGACTTCGTCTTCGAGTTCCGCTTCCCGCGGCGTTCTCTCGCCGACAAACTTCCAGGATGGGCGCATCCCGGCGATATAGCGCTTCCCCTCGCCGAAGCGGACGACCCTGAAGCCTCTGACGCTTGTCTTGGCTTCAAGACTTTCCGCCAGTTCGATCGAGGCCAGGATGAGGCTGTCGATATCCGCACGCGACCGATGGGTCGCCCCGTCGTCCCGAACGACCTTTTCCATTGTTGCGCGAAACCGGTCGCCGAATTCGCTTCCGGCGAAACGGCCGAGCACCAGCGCGTTCGCGACATTGGTGTCGTGGATATGCGCCGTCACGGCGGTTCGATGGAACCGCGCCCACGGCTGCTGCACATCGCCCCACAGGATGTCCTCGAGGGCGAATTGCTCGCACTGACCCGCCGTCTCTTCCAAATCGGGCTTGTCTCGCAGGTTCGCGAACAACTCGCTGAGAATATGGATGCTGCCGGCGAGCGCCTCCGTGTAGAGGCTTGAACCTTTCATGCAATCGATCGAGCGCGCCGACATCGCTTCGTCATTGAAGATCAAGCCGACATTGGTTCTGAAATACTGATCGAACAAGGTATTCTGAGTAATAAACGGGGTTCCCCAAATCAGCTGTTCGGGCGCCATTCTGGTATATTTTGTCGAATGAAGAAAAGGTAGGTTGGCCAATTGCCGCAAATTCCCCGCCAGCCCGGCAAAGCAAATATCGTTTATATAAAATGGGTGAGCCATAATATTCGCATTAATATAAATCTTGTGACTGAAACCGCACCGCTGACTAGCGGGGCAGGTCAGGGTCTCCGGCTCTTTCTCGCTGAACGCGACCACGTCCTCCAGATTGGCCAGATCGGGGCGAAGCCGTAAAACAAATACATCGTCATTCAGCAGTGACAATCCCGCGTCTAACGCAAAAATTTGATGCAAAGCATGGCCCGGCAAAATACAATTGGGTTCCTCTTGATCGATAATGGTGGCTTTGGCACTTTGTATTACCGATAGAATTTCTGGGTATTTTTGAAGCTCGCCAACCCAGGTGGAAATAATCACTTCAATATCGTTGGCGGCAGCAAGCGGAAATAGGGCAGACAGGAACCCTTGAAATCGCTCAGGCGCACGAACCAGCCCGGCAATAACGATGGCGCGCTTGGTCATCAGGTCTCCAGCCTCATTTAAGGCAAGGTGCGGATCGGCGATTCTAGCCGGATTTGCACCATGAAGAAACCACGTAGCGCGTCCGGATCACGCGGTTGTGCGGGGATCAGAGGATCTGCTACCGGTGGCCTCTACGCATATCCGGTGCTCGAACGGCCTGCGGCTGCTGCTACGAATCGCTAAGGATCGCCGCGATCCGCTTGACGACATAGGCTGCGGTGTTCGGCGAGGCGGCGTAGGGCAGGGTGCGCATCAGATGAAAGCTGGCCAATTGCGCCATTCGTTGCTGATGCTTGGGAAGCACCGTGTCGAAAGCTGGACCTATCGTGCGGGTTAGACGCGCGAGGGCCATCTGCGCGTTGAGTAGTTCGGTGCTGTCCGGTTGCTGTATCGCCAGCTCGCGCAGGCACCATTGGCCCATCAGGTCCTGGTATACCTTGGCAAGATCGAGAACCCAGGATGGGTGCTCGGGTACATCGAAATCGAGAAAGCACAGCGAGCCGTCTTGGCGAATCAAGATATTTTCCAGCGTCATATCGCCGTGGCAATCGCTGCGCGGAATGCCCGACCACGACATCCGCAGCAGCCGCTCAGCGAGCGTTTCTGCGGCGGCATGACTTTCAGCCACAGCCGGATTGTGGCGGCTCTCGTCGACGATGCGCGAGAGCTTGGCCCGGAATTCCTCTTCCGGAATGCCGCCTGCTTCCGTCGCCTTGAACCGCTCGAGCAGGGCGACCAGCGAGGGGGTCAGTTCGTTCCAGCGCAACTCCCGCCGCGACGCGATCGCGTGGGATAGGCCTTCGCCCGGGATATACTCCATCTCGAAATAGAACAGGCCGCCGTTGTCTCCGAGGCGATAGACCGCAGGACAGGAGACACCCGCGTCGTGCGCGGCCTGAAGTTTTTGGCATTGTCGCCGCAGGCGCTCGTTTTGAGCCGGTCGCGTCGCTGATTTGCGAACGTAGGACCCGCCCGGCTCTTCGATCAGCGTAAGGCACACTCCCGAATGGCCGCGCAACGCGCGCGGAATGCGCGGCGGTGCGGCGCCGATCGGCTCGATCGTCCTCGGCACGATTAGATGTCCCGGTCCTGCGTCGTCAGATCCGCTAGCAGCAGGCGGTCGAGCTCGGGCTTGTTGCGCTCGACGTTTATCGCGATGGCGGACGGATACGGGTTCGATTGCGCATAGTCGTTGACGAGGAAGCGAGTCGCGTGATGGCAGCCCATCACCAGCGCATGGACGCGCAGCCCTTGCGCCTGCAACTCCCCCATCGTGGCCTCGCGGTACGATTCCGGCCGCGCGGTCATGAAGATCAGCTGCGCGCCGCGGTCTTGCAGCGCGCGCAGATGCGCGATGTTCTTTTGGACGGGGGCTGCCGGCGTACCCCAGAGCGGCTCGAAAAAGGCGCTCTGGTTGTGGAGCACCACGCCGTCGATGTCGCAGACGATCGTCGCATAGTTGGCACGATAGGCGTTCCAATCGGCGAGCGTCACGATGTCAACCAGTTCATCGCTCAGACAAGGCAGGAAAACGTGAGACTCGCCAATGGCGCTGGCGACGATGTGAGAAACGAAAAGCCGCGTATGCCCGAGTAGGCTGGCCAGCCTGTCAAACGATCGGGTGAATATGCTGGCGTCGCTGAATCCATAGAGACCGACGGAAATGAAATTCGACACGACGCTTTTTTCGACGACGTCGTCGATCATGCCTTGTTCGTTTATGCGGACGTAGCTTTTGCGCGACGGTGCAGAAAGGGTGGTTTGCATGCGCAGATCGGAGACCGCCATGAACGACGTCTCCGGCAGCTCGCCGATCGAGAAGAAGGAGTCGCCGTCCTTGATTGCAAGCGGACCCGAGAGGCCCGCGCGAGCGATCGTCTCACGGATCGTATGCGCGGGTCCGCCAGTCGGTTCGTCGAGCACGACGCATTCGACATCGCCGTCAAAGGCGCGACGTACCGCGTCGCTGGCATGGTAGGCCTCTTCGGCATCGCGAAGGATGGTCACGACGATCGAACAGATGCTCGCACGCGGCAGCGTGGCGGCTGCGCGGCGTACCAGCAGCTCGCCGGTCGGCAAGGTCAGCAGATATTTAGGCCGGATCAGCGCGCCGGGCTGCAGCGGCGCGGCACAAGGAATCACCAGGGTCCACTTTGGCGTCCGGCAGCCTCCTGTGGCGGTCTGGTCGCGTGTCATCAAGGAAGCTCCCGCTATGAAATGTTGGGGTTGGCCATGACCTGCCTACCACCCAGCAATGCCTTCGCGTGGGCCAGAAAGGCGCGATCAGTGAGACAGGCTCGCAGCTCCTCCGGGGTGCCCATGGACCAGTAGCGTTCGGCCTCTGCCAGCCTAACGAGGAAACCATTCGCGATTAGGTTATTGTAGACGCTGGAAACGTAGAACTCGCCATTGCCGGTTCTCAGGTTGCGCTCCACGATCTGGTGGGCGGCGGCGAAAAAAATCCGCCCCGAGCCGAACCCATAGGCTCCGATCAGAGCGTGGTCGGAGATAGGCTGCTTCTCCACAGTTCGAACGACACGGCCGCAGACCACCTCCGCATAACTATAGCGCGGTTCGCGCGACCGAAACGAGAGCAACATGCCCCCGAGCTTCTGGCCGTCAGCCTCAATCGAGGATAATTGCGCGAAATAGCCTGATGCTGAAAATGTTAGGTCGCAGTCGAGGACGACAACCAAGTCGTCAGGCGCGGTATACGGCTCTGCTGAGAGACAAGTCTCCAACGAGCCCCCGGTGAGCTTGGGTACAATCGCAATCTGGCTCGATGGTGCTGCCGTCAACAGCATTTTTGAAAGTCCAAAGCGCTTTTCGTGTTCGGCTAGGATCACGAAAACGACCGACGCCTCCGGCCGCTCCATCCGAACCGCGTCGAGCGCTAAGCGGAACATCGGCACGCCGGCCACGGAAATGAGCGGTTTCGGCTGCGTCTCTCCGGCATCGGCAAAGCGGGCCCCGAGTCCCGCCATCGGCATGATCACAGTGAGCATCTATAATTTCTCGCTTCTCAAAACTAGCCAGTATAGTAGCTAGCGGCAAATTCGATCACTCCTTGTAATAGTACATTTCAGTCATGCGGTTCGCTCGATCAGAAATTATTTTTCCGCCGTAAGGATACAATTATATGCGCTTTAACGACACCACCGACCGCACACAGGTCTCGACAGAGGACCAAGAGCCGACGCAAGTGCGTTATCCGATCCCATGGTACCATGGTTAAGTGTAACCAGGCGTGAGTAAATTAGACAGGCCCGATGCACGTTAATTGTCATGGTGCAAGTCATTTACAGCGCGCGGAGGAGATAAATGCCGACACCGCCAAAATTTGAAAACGAATTGATCAAAACTGCGGGCTTGTGCGCGCAACTTAAAGCGCCAGGGACACAAACTGTGGTTCTGATAGACGAATTTACGGGTTTGGGGTCGACGCAATATTATGATGAATGGAAAATCATAAATTGTGAAGTAACTTCTATAGAGGAGTTCCGAAATCTCGATTTTTCAAGTACCAGTTTCGTTTATGCTTGTGATAATGATGATACGAGGTAGTGCGTCAGCGGTTGGAAGCTTATGCAGAACCAGAAAAAGGTCTTTCTGTTAGAGTGATGAAATCTAATATCATAACTGACGAACTTCCAGCGGAAATAGACCAAATAGCCTTGCAAACGGTGATGTTGATTTATATAAAGCGGTATTATCTTGGTCTTCCCCCGTTGCAGTGGTCCATCCGTAATGTGGGTCTGGTGACCCCTTTGAAGAGGATGGAGCAATGGCCAGGAAGCGCCACAAGCCGGAAGAGATCGTCGCGAAGCTGCGCCAGGT
>Ga0182024_10004232_pt1 | contig 33291 bp, 26 predicted proteins | sample P32metaG_FD_120480 | JGI IMG/M metagenome (GOLD analysis project Ga0182024, IMG submission 120480) | Permafrost microbial communities from Stordalen Mire, Sweden - P3-2 metaG (Illumina Assembly) | ecosystem: Environmental > Terrestrial > Soil > Wetlands > Permafrost | place: Sweden: Stordalen... | reverse complement strand
TCTGCTGGAGAAGGTGCGTCCCCACCAGATCTACGCCGCCGGCGACCTGTCCGATCCGCACGGAACGCACCGCGTGTGCCTTGCCGCCGTGATGGAGGCCGCCCGCCGCTGCCAGAACCGCGCCTGGTTCGCCGATGCCGAAATCTGGCTCTATCGCGGCGCGTGGCAGGAATGGGAGCCGGAAAAAATCGAGATGGCGGTCCCCCTCAGTCCCGACGAGCTGGCCCGCAAGCGCGAAGCCGTCTTCCGCCATCAATCCCAGAAGGACCGCGCCTTGTTCCCCGGCAACGACGAACGCGAGTTCTGGCAACGCGCCGAAGACCGAAACCGCGCCACCGCCCATACCTACGACGCCCTCGGTTTGGCCGAGTATGAAGCGATCGAAGCCTTCGTAAGCTGGACACCGGAGCCGGCGGCGGCCGCAACTCCCACACGCCCCACAACGCCAGCGGTCAACAGTCCTCAGCCGGCGGCGGTGGGATGAAACGAGTCGTCTAAATCACGATCACTCGATTCTGATCAAGTAACTGACCATCCATAGCTCAAGTTGGTCAAGTTTTGTCTTCCATCGCTTTTTGAACGTCTTCATCCAAGCTCGATTGCGCGCCAGATCCGGGACATCAATGGTTAGGCGAACGAGACTGTCGCGATAGAGGGTCTCTGCATGCCGCCAGTGTCCCTCGATCTGTTGCGACTCGTAGCTGGCGGCTCCGAATTGCTCGACGACCTCGAGAACGGCGTCAGCCAGCCACTCGGCGGGGACGTCGCGTCCGTCGTTGAACTGGAGCGGAAGCAGCACCTCGAATCGCCGCCACTTGCTGCTCATAGCTCGCCTTCCCCTTAACGCTGAATGGGATGTTCTGGCCGGCCAACGCTTCAAGCGCTGCCTCTGGCACTAGATGCTCGCCCCCTTTGAGCACCCGCCCGGCAAAACGACCCAGGAGAAACGCTAGCGCCTTACGTTCGGTCGCCCGATCCTGGAAAGTAATTCTTACCATGATCTCATCCTACCCTCGCAATTCACTCGGTCTACAGTCGCGTCGCCAAGTGGAGATGCAGCAGCTGTTCGCTCGGTCGCGAGCCCGGCTCTGGTCCTGTTTCAGATAATCTGCCGAATCGGATCCGCCCCTTCGACCCCAACGAGTTTTTGGTCCAACCCCCCGTAAAAGTAGGACAGCCGGTTCGGATCGACACCGAGTTGGTTGAGGACGGTGGCGTGGAGGTTCTTGACGTGCATGCGGTCGGTGACGGCGGCGGAGCCGAGTTCGTCGGTTTCGCCGACGCTGATGCCGCCCTTGATGCCGCCGCCGGCCATCCACATGGTGAACCCGTAGGCGTTGTGATCGCGGCCGGTGCCCTTGGCGTTTTCGGCCGTCGGTTGGCGGCCGAACTCGCCGCCCCAGACGATCAGCGTCGAGTCGAGCAGGCCGCGCTGCTTGAGGTCTTTGATCAATCCCGCGATCGGCTTGTCGGTACGGCCGGAGTGCAGGTTGTGGTTCATCTCGAGGTCGCCGTGGGCATCCCAGGTATCGTCGTTGTGGCCGCCGCCGGAATAGAGTTGGATGAACCGCACGCCCCGCTCCACCAGCCGGCGCGCCAGCAAACACTTTCGGCCGAAGTCCTCGGTGCGCTTTTCATCGACGCCGTACAGGGAAAGCGTCTTGACCGACTCTTGGGACAGGTCCACCGCCTCCGGCGCGTGCATTTGCATGCGGTACGCCATTTCATAGCTGGCCACGCGGGCGGACAGTTCCGAGTAATCGGCGCGGGTCGCCATGTGCTCGGCGTTGTATTGGCCAAGGGTATCCAGCACATGCCGCTGCATCGGGTCAGTCATCTCTTCCGGTCGTTGCAGATCGAGGATCGGCGGATTCTGCGAACGAAGAATGGTGCCCTGGAAGCTGGCCGGCATGTAGCCGCTCGCCCAATTCTTGGCGCCGCTGATCGGGCCGCCGAGCGGATCGAGCATCACGACATAGCCGGGAAGATTGCTGTTTGAGCTGCCCAGGCCGTAGTTGACCCAGGAGCCGAGCGATGGGCTTCCGCTGAGGATCTTGCCGGTGTTCATTTGCAGCATCGCCGAGCCGTGGATCGGAGAATCCGCGGTCATCGAGTGCAGGAACGCGATGTCGTCCACGCAAGTGGCCAGGTTCGGGAACAGGTCCGAGACGAACTTCCCGCACTGGCCGTACTGCTTGAATTTCCATTTGGGCCCGACGACGCGCCCCTCGTTCTTCTTTCCGCCGCGGCCGAAAGTCTTCACCGGGACCGTTTGGCCGTCCAGTTCATAGAGCTTTGGCTTGTAGTCGAAGGTATCCACCTGGCTCGGGCCGCCATACATGAACAGGAAAATGACGCTCTTGGCCTTGGCGATGAACTCGGCGGCCTGCGGCGCGAGCGGGTTGGCGCCGAGAACACGATTGCGCGGAATCGCCGCGGCCGATGCGCGGGAGCCAAAGAAGCCGTCCTTGTCGAGCATGCCCGCCAGCGCCACGCCAACGAAGCCGCCGCCCATTTGCCAGAGGAGCTCGCGACGCGTGCGGCCACAAAAACAATTCGCGGGTCTGGAAGGATCGACGGCCATCGCAGATCTCCTGTGCCACTAGCGCCCGACCCGTGCAAAATGCCACGCACGGGCGAGACGCCCGTGCCACAACAAACAATCAATCGACGCACACAAACTCGTTCAAGTTGTAGACCATCAGCGAGAAATACTTCATCGCCAGTTCCGATGAGGCGCCGTCACCGCGCAGCGTTTGAACGAGCTTCATCCCGCGTTCGACTTCGGCCCGATTGGGCTCCCGGCAGAGCGCAAGTCTGAGCCCGTACGCCACCTCTTGAGACGGATCATCGCCGGCATCTTTGCGAATTCGCGAGGCCAGGTTCTCGGCCTCGCCATTGAGGAACGCGCTATTCATCATCGTCAGCGCCTGCGTCGGCTGCACCGTCACAAATCGAACGGGGCACGACTTGTCGGACTCGGGCGCGTCCAGTGCTTCCAGAATCGGAACGCGGAGCGATCGTTTGCGGTGAATGTAGATGCTCCGCCGGGCGGCTTCTTCAGGGGAACTGTTGCTCCAGCCGTAACCGGGCCTCGATTCTCCGGCGAGGACTTCCTTGGGAATCTCGGGGTAAATACTTGGGCCGAACATTTTCAGGTTCAGCGTTCCATTGACGGCCAGGATCGAGTCGCGAAGTTCCTCGGCCTCGAGCCTACGAAGGTCGAATCGCCACAGCAGGTCATTCTGCGGGTCGATCCGGCGAGCTTCCTCCTGCGTGCCAGGATCTCCGGTGCAGGACATCTGATAGGCATTTGAAAGCATGAGCAGCCGATGCAGCGGCTTGAGATGCCAGCCATCAGAAACAAGTTCAGTGGCCAGATAATCGAGCAGTTCGGGATGGGTGGGCTTGTCGCCCTGAAAGCCGAAGTTGCTGGCCGATCGAACGATGCCCCGGCCGAAGTGATACTGGAACACCCGGTTGGCCATCACCCGCGCCGTCATCGGATTGTCTTTCGAGGCGATCCAGTTGGCCAGCACCGTCCGGCGGCCGCAAGTCTTGGCGTCGGGGGACGGCTCGGGGATCACCGGATCCGAAGCGCTCAACACCGATAGAAACCCGGGCTCGACCTTCGCGCCGGGAACATTCGCGTTTCCGCGCATCAGCACGAACGTGTCCGGCGCATGCGGCCCGGATTCGCTGATGCAAAGAGCCATCTCGGCGTTGGAGTCAGCCTTGTTGAGCGACGCCAGCTCACGCCTCAATTCCCTGTAGTGCTCGAAACGCTCCCGGCCGAGAACCTTTTCACCTTGAGCGCGAATGAGCTTGGCCGCGTCGGCTTCGTCAACGCGCGGATGTCCGGTCTGGCCTGCCAGCAGTTGGCGGAAATCGCTTTCAATTTCACGCAGCGCCGCCTGAACTTCCCGGCGGTGGCCGTCGCGCTCCTTCTCGTGCTGCGCGTACGAATCCTTATCGGAGCTGCCGGCCAGGATCGGAGTCTCATCCCCCGGGCCGCCGTTGTGATACGACGTCGTATTCTGGAAAAACGACAGCAGCCGATAGTAGTCCTTCTGCGGGATCGGATCGATCTTGTGATCGTGGCAGCGGGCGCAATCAACGGTCAGCCCGAGAAAGACCTGGCCCGTGGTGGCGACGATATCGTCGAGGTTCTCGTATCGCCCCTGCAATTTGTCCGCCGGATCATCGTCCCAAATGCCAAGGCGATAGTAGCCGGTCGCGATGATGGGGTCATAGTCGTCGGGCTTGCGCGGCATCTCGTCGCCGGCCAGTTGTTCCTTTACGAATTGGTCGTACGGCTTGTCGGAATTGAAGGACCGAATCACGTAATCGCGATACCGCCAGACGTTGGGCTTTGGGTTGTCGCGTTCATAGCTGTTGGTCTCGGCAAAGCGCACCAGATCGAGCCAATGGCGCCCCCACTTTTCGCCATATTGGGGCGAAGCGAGGAGCCGATCGATCACCGCGGGATACGCGTTGGGCGACGGGTCCTTCACGAACGCGTCCACTTCCACAGGCGTTGGCGGGAGGCCGATCAGATCGTAATACGCGCGGCGCAATAAGGCCGTCCGCGAGGCGGGAGGCGCGGGCGAAAGGCCCTTTTCTTCGAGTTTGGCCAGCACAAATGCGTCGATGGAGTTGCGCGCCCAATCCTGCCGCCGGACGACCGGAATCGCCGGGCGCACGGGCATCTGGAATGCCCAGAAACTCCGGGTCTCGGAATTCACCGGAGGCGGCCCGTGGCGAGGCGGATCGGGCGCCTCCGCACCGCGCGACACGCAATAGAGCATCGCCACGAGCAGCAACAGCAGACGACTGGTCGAAGATCGATGCATCAAATCAAAACCTATATCACAAGACGTCCGCCCCGCCTCACAAGTGCGACCCTGCGACATTCTAAAGACACCCGTCTAGCAATACCGCTCATCCACTGCGGCGTGCAATGAGAAGCTTACTTTCACAATTGAGATTCGTTCCCATCGCGTATCAGGCCGGGAATCACTCTAATTTGCCGCAAAATCCGGCTCACAAACAGGCCCGGTCGCGACAATCCCCGTTCAACACCTTTGAATATTGAGTTCCCTTCCGTTGCGATCGATGATAGACTGCCGCCACGGAAACGAACTCATCCCATCGTGAACCGGTCCGCCGCCCGCACGTGGCGTTGATCGTCGAGACCTCGATCCATTACGGTCGGCAGGTCCTGCGAGGCATTACACGCTACATTCGCTCGCACCAGCCTTGGTCGGTGTTCCTCGAGCAGCGCGAGCTGTGGACATCTCCGCCCTCGTGGCTCCGGCGATGGCACGGCAACGGCGTGATTTGCCGCAAGACCACGCCCGGCCTGGCACGCATGATGGCTCGGGCCGGCATCCCGCTGGTGGACGTCAGCGACGTCTCTCCGCCGACGATCGCGCCGCGAATTGTATCAGACGACCCGACTATTGGCTCGCTCGCCGCCGATCACCTGTTGGAACGCGGATTTACGAACTTCGCGTTTTGCGGATTCGTCGATCAGCTCTGGTCGATCGGCCGGCGCGAAGGCTTTATGAATCGGTTGGCGTCGCGCGGCCATCGGTGCGCGCTCTGGGAGTCGTCGTGGATCGGCCCGCACGCATTGAGTTGGGAGCGAGAGCAGGCGCAGATCTCGCAATGGCTCCAATCCCTCACGAGGCCGGTGGGCTTGATGGCCTGCAACGACATGCGCGGCCAGCACGTCTTGGACGCCTGCCAGCGGCTTGACCTGGCGGTGCCCGAGGGCATCGCCGTCATTGGCGTGGACGACGATGCGGTCATGTGCAATTTATGTCACCCGCCTCTCTCCAGCATCGTTCCCAACGCCGAGCGCGTGGGCTACGAAGCCGCCGCCCTGCTCGACCATCTGATGTCCGGCGGAAAGCCTCCGACGGAGGTCATGCGGATCCCGGCGGTCGGCATTCGCACGCGGCAGTCCAGTGACGTGCTGGCCATTGAAGACCCGGAAGTCTCGGGAGCGCTGCGGTTCATCCGCGAGCGCGCGTTCCACGGATGCTCCATGAAAGACGTCCTGCGGCATTCCGCGATGTCGCGCAGCGTGCTCGAACGGAAGTTCCGCGAATATCTCGGGCACTCGCCGCAAGCCGAGATCCGCTCCGTGCAGCTTAAGCGCGTGAAGCAGTTGCTGGCCGAATCGGACCTGCCGCTCAACGAGATCGCGGAACTGGCCGGCTATGCGCACCCCGAATACATGAGCGTTGTCTTCAAGCGCACCACTCGCCAGACCCCAGGCCAGTTCAGGGCGGCGTCGAATCCGGGATTCGTGGCCGAGACGTGATGGGTGATTCAGTTGATTCCTGAAAGCTATTGACTTTGCCCATTCCTGCCGATTAACTATGGAGCCATGCAACTGTCCGCCCCGCGATTCCCGCAGCTTACACTTAGCCTACTTGGGCTTGAGGAGCCGCGCGCCGGATCGTAGGGATGCTCAAAACAAAGCAACCCCCACCCTACGATCCGCAATCGTAGGGTTTTTTATTTGGTCTGCGCCTCATGGCGAAAGGCGCCTTCGGAGTGAGTCATGGAAACCGTCCGCATATTCGACACCACGTTAAGAGATGGCGAGCAATCCCCCGGAGCAACGCTCACGCTCCCGGAGAAGCTGGAAATCGCCCGCCATCTTGAAGCGATGGGCGTCGATATCATCGAGGCGGGGTTTCCGATCAGCTCGCAAGGCGACTTTGAATCGGTCCAGGCCATCGCATCGGAAATCACCCGGAGCACAGTGTGCGGATTGGCCCGCTCGACGCCAAAGGACGTCGAGCGCGCCGGGGAAGCCGTACGCGGGGCGAAAAGTTCGCGCATCCATATTTTCTGCGCAACCTCCAAAATTCATCGCGATCACAAGCTGCGAAAAGGGAAGGAAGAAGTCATTCGGATCAGCGTCGAAGCCATCAAACTGGCCCGACAGTACACCAACGATATCGAATTCTCGCCGGAGGATGCGAGCCGCACGGAGCTGGAATTCCTGGAGGAAATCACGCAGGCGGCGGTGGAAGCCGGCGCGACGACGATCAATCTGCCCGATACCGTTGGCTACGCGACCCCCAAGACCTACGGCGAGATCTTTTCCCACCTGCTCAAGAAGCTGCCGATCCTGCGGGAGCGGAACGTGATCCTCTCGGCGCATTGCCATGATGATTTGGGAATGGCCGTCGCCAATTCACTGTCGGCCGTCGAGAACGGCGCGCGGCAGATCGAATGCACGATCAACGGCATCGGCGAACGTGCCGGGAACGCGGCCATGGAGGAAATCGTCATGGCGCTCCGCACCCGCAGCGATGTCTACAAGATCGGCACGCGCATCGACGCCAGCAAGATCTATTCGGCCAGCCGGATGGTCAGCACGCTTACCGGCTTGGTCGTGCAGCGCAACAAGGCGATCGTCGGCGAGAACGCCTTCGCGCACGAGTCCGGGATTCACCAGGACGGCATGCTGAAGTATCGGGAAACCTACGAGATCATGGACCCGGCATCGGTTGGCATTCCCAAATCGTCGCTGGTCCTGGGCAAGCATTCTGGCCGGCACGCGTTCCGCGACCGCGTGGTGCAGCTCGGCTATACGCTGAGTGAAGAGCAAATCGAGCCGGTCTTCGCCCGATTCAAGGCGCTGGCTGATAAGAAGAAGGAAGTCTTCGACGAGGACATCGAGGCGCTGGTGGACGAGCAATTGGAGCTGGCCAGCCGCATGTGGGAGCTGGCGGGCCTGCAAGTGACCGCCGGCTCGAACACCATCCCTACCGCGACCGTGACGCTGCGCGACTCCAATGGCCAGACGATCCAGGACGCCTCCATCGGTGACGGCCCGGTGGACGCCATCTACTCGGCCATCCAGCGTCTCACCGGCGTCAAAGGATCGCTCAGCGATTACCGCATCCGCGCCGTGACCAAAGGCAAGGAGGCGATGGGCGAAGTGCAGATCGAGCTCGAACACAACGGCCGCAAAATCCGCGGCCGCGGCGTGAGCACCGACATCCTGGAGGCCTCGGCGCTGGCCTATCTGGCCTCAATCAATCGCCTGAAAAGCCTGAGCAACCGCGAACGCCTCGTGACGCAGTCGTCCGGAGTATGATTGCGAGACTCTCGCCGTTTAGAAAGGCGATTAACCACGGAGACACGGAGGACACGGAGAAGACAAAGAGATAGATCCGCAGATTGCGCAGATGTTCGCAGATTAAAATACAAGAGGACAGGGAAGAATGAGAAGGCGATCGTTTGCCCCATTCAAATCTGCATAAATCTGCGCAATCTGCGGATCTATCTCTCTTCTTCCTGCCTTTGTGTGCTCTGTGCCTCTGTGGTTAATCGTTTCTCGGGAAGAAGGAATCCGCGATGCCGGGTGAGCAGAAATTGAAGTTGACCAGCCTTTCAAGTTGCGCCGGCTGCGCGGCGAAACTGAATCAGGCGGCGCTGGGAGAAGTCCTCAAACGGCTTCCTGCCATTGCGGACAAGAATCTGCTCGTTGGGACCAGCACATCGGACGACGCCGCGGTGTATCGATTGAACAAGGACGTGGCACTCGTGCAGACGATCGACTTTTTCACGCCGATTGTCGATGACCCGTTCGCGTTTGGCCAGATCGCGGCGACCAACGCCCTGAGCGATGTCTATGCGATGGGCGGACGTCCGCTCACAGCGCTGAACGTGCTGGCGTTCCCCGCGGACGTGCTCAGCCCCGACGTGATTGCCGCGATCGTGCGTGGCGGTGCGTCGAAGGTCCGCGAAGCCGGCGCAATGATCGTCGGGGGCCACACCATCCGAAGCCCCGAGCCGATCTATGGATTGTCCGTCACGGGCCTCGTTCATCCCAAACGGATCATGAGCAATGCGAAGGCACGGGTCGGCGACCTGCTCGTGATGACCAAGCCGCTTGGCGTTGGCATTGTGACTACCGCAATCAAACGAGGACTGGCAACTCCCGGACTGGCGCGCAAGGCGACGCTGCTCATGCAGCGACTAAACTCCGTCGGGGCAGAAGTCGCGGAGAAGGGACTGGTCCATTCCGCGACTGATTTCACCGGGTTCGGGTTGATGGGACATCTGGCGTCGATGTGCCGGGCAAGCGGCGTGAGTGCGGTCATCGACGCGAAGAAAGTGCCTGCGATCAGTCCCGAAGTTTTCGACCTGATCGAACAGGAATGCATCCCCGGCGGAAGCAGGGACAACCGGAAAATCGCCGACGCGATTACAGACTGGGGCAACACGCCCGAGCCCCGGCGCACGCTCCTGACCGACGCCCAAACCAGCGGAGGGTTGCTGCTGTGCGTTTCACCGAAGAAATTGGATCGCGTGATGAAGCTGTTGAAGCTACATCGCACGCCGGTGGCGGCGGTTGTGGGGGAAATCGTGCGACGTCGGAACCCTCTGATCCGCCTGCAATAGTCAATTGCGGGAATCCGATGACGCTCGATATGCTCTGCATAGATGCTGCGCCCGACAAAGATCGATTTTGATCTCCCCGAAGACTTGGATCTTCGCTTGTCGTTTGGCGCGTCGCCGCAAGACGCCCCGAGAGCGGCACGCGTCATCGCGCATCACCTCGTCATCACCGGGTATGGGCATTGGTTGCCCAACGACATTCGGGGGAGCGGGTCTGCTGAAATCAAGCAGGAGAAGCTCGAACAACTCGGACCGATTCATTACGGACGAAAACGATCGCAACCCTCCAGAGAGCAAATCCGAAAGTTCTTTCGGGAAGCGGAACCTCTGCTTGAGTTCGATCGCATTGGGTACATCAACCAGAATCCGATCAAGGAAGGTCTTCCGCCCCAATCCTGGCCCTTCGTCCAACCTTACAATGGCTGGCCCCTCCACCGCGTCACGCCATGAATCCGGAACCCCGTCGCGCCATTCCGTCGGTCGACAAAGTACTGCGCGAGCTTGGATCGTGTGAGCTTCCCCGCGCCTCTCTGCTGGCGGTGATTCGCCAGGAGTTGGAAAGCGTCCGCGCCGCGACTTGCGCTTACTCTTCTGACCAGCTCCTTGCTCGGATCCGCGCCGCGATCGATACCCTTCTCCTTGCCCGAATCCGCCCCGTCATCAATGGCACCGGCGTGATCCTTCATACGAACCTGGGCCGATCTCCAATGGGTCAACAGGTCGTCACGACCCTTTCCGACATCGCGGCCAACTACAACAACCTGGAGCTGGATCTGGCCAGCGGGGAACGAAGCGGACGCGCAGCGTATTTGGAGCACAATCTCGCGGTACTGTGCGGCGCCCAGGCGGCAACCGTCGTGAACAACTGCGCGGCGGCCCTCGTGCTCATCCTGCGACACTTCACAAGCGGCTTTCGCAAACAGGTCATCATCTCCCGGGGTGAACTCATTCAGATCGGCGGCGGGTTTCGGATTCCAGAGATTCTCGAAGCATCCGGCGCGACGATTCGCGAAGTGGGAACCACGAACAAGACCAGCCTGGCGGACTACGAAGGCGCCGTCTCGGACGACACGGCGATGCTCCTCAAGGTCCATCGCAGCAACTTTCACATGGAGGGATTCGTCGAATCCCCCGAGACGGATCAACTAGCCGCGGTGGCACGCGGGAAGAGAATCCCATTTGTCGAGGATTTGGGCAGCGGCGCGACGTTTCGCACCGAAGTCTTGGCCGATATCGAGCACGAGCCGATGCCCGCGGAAATCCTCGCCCGAGGCGTGGACCTGGTTTGCTTCAGCGGCGACAAGCTCTTTGGCGGCCCGCAAGCCGGAATCATCGCGGGAAATACTGAGATGATCGCCGCATTGAAGCGGGAGCCATTCTTTCGCGCGTTGCGATGCGACAAGCTGATTCTCTCGGCGATGCAAGCCACCGTCGATCTGCACTTGCGCGCTCCCGAGCAGCGTGACAAGGCTGCGGACGGTATTCCAATTCTCGATATGTTGAGCCAAACGACGGATTCGTTGCGGATGCGCGCTCAAACAATCGCCGATTCGCTGAGTGGCCTTGCGACGTCCGTCGTTGTGGGGGTCGGTGCATCCAAAATTGGCGGCGGGACCCTCCCGAAGGCGTCGATCCCATCGATCACACTTGATCTGCTCCCACGCGATATTGGATTGCAAGAGTTTTCCGCCAAACTGCGCCGGGCGCTGATTCCGGTGATTGGGTTCATTTCCGAAAACCGCTTCAAGCTCGATCTCCGCACGGTCTTCCCCCGCCAGGATGAGCAACTCGTTGACGCGATCCGCTCGGCACTCACCGCCGGCGTGCGGGACGGCTAAGATCATCCCGCCCACATGAAGCTCATTCATTACATCCTTGCCACCGCCGGGCACGTGGACCATGGGAAGAGTGCGTTAGTCCGCGCGCTAAGCGGAATCGATCCCGATCGTCTGCCGGAAGAGAAGGCGCGGGGGATCACCATCGAACTGGGGTTTGCCCATCTCGATCTTCCCGCGCCGCCCCCAACCCATGACGGCGCCACCTATCGCGTCGGTATCGTCGACGTTCCCGGCCACGAGGACTTCGTCAAGAACATGGTGGCGGGAGTCGGATCGATTGATCTGGCACTGCTGGTCGTCTCCGCAAAGGATGGCTGGATGCCCCAGACGGAGGAGCATCTTCAAATCCTTTGCTATGCCGGCGTCAAACGAGCCGTTGTCGCGCTGACGATGGCAGACCTGGTTCAATCGAGCGACACAGCCGCGACGCAGGTCCGCGACGAGCTGCGCGGAACGCCCCTGGCAGAGGCGCCGATTGTTGCGACTTCTGTGGTGAACGGGCGGGGAATTGCCGAATTGAAGTCGGCGATCGCGTCTGAGCTTTCACGGACGCCGCCGCAGCGCGATCTTGGCAAGCCGCGGCTGGCGGTGGATCGGGCATTCAGCCTGCGCGGCGCCGGAACCATTGTCACGGGAACGCTCACGGGGGGAACGCTACGTCGTGGGCAATCCGTGATCGTCGAGCCCGGCGCGAAGCCCGCACGGATTCGGTCGGCTCAGTCTTACAATCGAGAGGTGGACGAGGCGATGCCGGGATCGCGCGTGGCGCTCAATCTGCCGGACGTTCACGCCGGCCAGGACGCGCATGGCGGAGCAAGCGTATCGCGTGGCGACGTGGTCGTCCCGCCCGGCCTGGGACGCGCCAGCGATACGGTCGATGTGCTGCTGGAGATGTCCGGCCGCCGCGAGGGCGCCAAGCCTCTCAAGGAAGGAACGCGGGTCCGCGTCCATCATGGCAGCGGAAACGTCCCGGCATTTGTGTATTTCCTGGATGCTTCCACCCTCGCGCCGGGCGGCCGCGTGGTGGCTGAATTCCGATTTGAAACGCCGGTGTTCACGTTCGTCGGGGACCGATTTATCGTGCGCGATTGGTCGGAGCAGCAAACGCTGGCGGGCGGCGTGATTCTGGATGCGGACGCTTCACGGAGGGGATTCCGCTCGCGGCAGCGACGGGGATTTCTTCAATCTCGCGCGGATCATCCTGGCGACGCGATTGTCTTCGTCAGCACGGAACTGGCGCGCGATGGCGCTGCGCCGCGGGCGTCGCTGCTGCTCCAATCGAGATTCGCGAGCGCCGCGATCGATCAGGCGGTTGAAAAACTTGCAACCGAACATCGGATCATTGCGCGCGGTGAATGGTTGGCCGACGCCGGCTGGTGGCTGGGTCTGCAACGCAAATCTTTGGAGGCGATCGAAGCCTTTCATCGATCGCACCCGCAGGAAGTCGGCCTGCGGTTGACGGACTTGCGACAGCTTCTCGGAAAACAGGCGACCCGTGCGGAGGTCTTCGATGCGGTGGTGGAAGACCTCTGCCGCGATGGGTGCGCCCGGGCGGGCGTCGCCATCCGGCGGTCGACGCATCGCCCGGCTCTTCCGCCCCATCTTCAGGCCGCCGGCGCGAGGGTGCGGGCGTCGCTCGCGGCCAAGCCCCTCGAGCCGCCTTCACGCAAGGAGCTCACGCCGGACGCATTAACCCAACAGGCACTGCGATTTCTCCTGCAATCGGGAGAAGCGGTCGAGATCGGAGACGAGCTCGTGCTCCAATCCGAGCATTATCGGCGTGCGATCGGGATGATCCGCGCGCATATCCGCGGCAGAGGCGGCGCCAGCGTCAGCGAGCTGCGGCAAGTGCTGAACACCAGCCGTCGGGTGATGGTCCCGCTGCTGGAGAAACTCGATCGCGAGGGGATCACGCTGCGCCAGGGAGACAAACGGATCCTGCGCGAGAAGTGATGTAGATTTCTCCTCACGCCGGGGCAGAGCTTTAGCGCCGCCCCGGATTCTCCATGCGCGCTCTGAGAATCCGGGGCGGCGCTAAAGCTCTGCCCACGGCGTGAGGGGGATCATCGTCAACTCCCTGCGGGCAACGATTCCGGAATCTGAATGAAGAAAGTCGATCCCTTCCCCTGCATGGATTCGGCCCACAGTCTGGCGCCCAGGAATTCGGCGGCCTGCCGGGCAATGGAAAGACCCAACCCGACTCCAGGCTGGCCATGCGTTTCACCGCGGGCGAAGGCGGAGAACAATTCGTCGAGCCGGTTGGGGGCAATGCCCGGGCCCGCGTCGGCCACGGAGATTAAGCAAGCGCCCTGCTCGGGGGATTTGGCCATCAGCGACACCTCGCCGCGCGGAGAATACTTCACCGCGTTGGACAGCAGGTTCTGCAAGATCAGCGAGAGCAATTCGCGGTCGGATGTAATGACGCACTCGTCCGGAGCCTCCACGCGAAGTTGGAGGCCCTTTTCCTTCGCCTGATAGCTGCACTGGGCCACGATCTCGTTAAGAAGTTGCTTCACATGGATGCGGCCGGGCCTGAGTTGCACCTTCCCCTTGCGGAAGCGCTCGGCGTGAAGGAATCGATCCATCGTCCCGACCGTCTCCAGCAGCGCCCGACGCATCGTGTCCAGGTCCCGGACGGTTTCCGAGAGGTGCGGCTCGTTGACCAGTTCGCGCTTGAGCACCTCGATCATCAGGAACACGCCGTTTAGCCCACCGCGGAGGTCATGGGAGAGGAACGAAAGGTATTTGCTCTGTGCTTCGGTGGCGGCCTGAAGCTGACGGGACTGATGCTCGACATACGCCAGGATCGCCCGCCGGCCGGCAAGGTCCAGCACGCCACTGAGCGCTACGATCTCATCGGCTTCAATTTTGCGGCCCAGGTGCGTGATCACCTGCTCAATCACCACGGCGCGAAGCAGATCGTACTCGGCCAGGATCTCGGCCAGGCTGAAGTTCTGGTGAAAGCGCACCTCGCCGTGCTTTGGAACGACGGCCAGCAGTTCTTCCGTGCGGCTTGGCCGATCGGATTCGATCGCCTGGGCCGCCTTCTCCAGAACCTTGGGCACGTCGTCGCGCAATTGGTCAAAGGTAAGCGGATCGGCGCTGGGCAGCACTTCGCGGACCAAAGTCGCCCATTCCTCCACCACCTGCGGAAGACGGGCGCGGAGGGCGGCGGCAATATCGGGGAACTTGCGACTGGCCAACAGATCGACGATGGGGCGCTTGGCCATCCTAGGACTTCTCCAAATGTTTCCTGGAATCAGATCGGCTTGGCCCAAGCTGCAGATTGTTCGTGGCGCTGCGCGGAAATCAAGACGCAAGTCATGCCAAGTCTGCTTGTGACGCATCTGCCGGCGGCATATACTTACGACCCCTCTGTCCGGCGGCGGGTGTTCCGTCGCGGGTTAACATGGTTAATGGGCCGCCGGCATCGCGTGGGCGCCGGCGGTTTCTTTTACGGGCCACGCAGTCACGAAAGGTCGGGCGGCGCTACCGCCCCTAACGGTTCTTATGGTCGATTACAATCTCATCAATTCACTCGGGGACTTGGATGCGGAAGTGGATGCGGCTGTCGCCACCGCCCTTCCCGACGCCATGTCCCGCAATGAAGAAGGCAACTACGAGCTGGATCTGGCCAAGATGATCCAGGGCGACGAGGTTCAGGATTTCACGCCGGGCGCCATCCTCAAGGGTCGCGTGAGCAGCGTGGTCGGCGACGACTTTGTCGTCGAGCTGGGGCTCAAGAGCGAAGGCGTCCTCGATCGCACTGAATTCGACGAGCCGGAAAACGTGCAGATCGGTCTGGAAGTGCGCGTCCTGCTGGAAGACGTGGAAGGCGACACCGGGCTGGTCAAAATCTCCAAGCGCAAGGCTGATCGCATCATCAATTGGGAAGCGATCATGAAGTCCAAGAAGGAGGGCGACCCGGTCGGCGGCAAAGTCACCAAGAAGATCAAGGGCGGCTTGCTGGTGGACATCGGCGTGCCCGTCTTCCTCCCCGCCAGCCAGGTTGACATCCGCCGGCCCGGCGAAATCTCGGATTGGATCGGGCGGCACATCGATGCGGTCATCCTGAAGATCGACGAAGAGCGCCGCAACATCGTCATCTCGCGCCGCAAGCTCATCGAGCAGCAGCGCGAGGAGCTCAAGCGCAAGACGCTCGACAGCCTCTCGATCGGCCAGGTCATCAAGGGCACGGTCAAGAACATCGCCGACTTTGGCGCGTTCATCGACCTCGGCGGGATCGACGGCCTGCTGCACATCACCGACATGTCCTGGGGCCGGGTCAATCACCCCACCGACATGCTCAAGATCGATCAGGAGATCGAGGTCAAGGTCCTCTCGATCGACAAGGACAAAGAGAAGATCGCCCTGGGCCTCAAGCAGAAGGACGCCAGCCCCTGGGAGAATATCGAGCAGAAGTACCCGGTCGGCAGCGTTCACGAGGCATCGGTGGTCAACATCATGTCCTACGGCGCGTTCTGCAAGCTCGAGGAAGGCGTCGAGGGCCTGGTGCATATCTCCGAGATGTCCTGGACCAAGCGGATCAATCACCCCAGCGAGGTGGTGACGCAGGACCAGAAGGTGAAGGTCAAGGTCCTGGAGATCAACAAGGACAAGCAGGAAATCAGCCTCGGCATGAAGCAGGTCGAGGAGAATCCCTGGGAGCGCGTGGCCGAGAAGTATCCGCCGGGCTCCGTGGTCGAGGGCAAGGTCCGCAACATCGCCAACTATGGCGCGTTCGTCGAGATCGAGGAAGGCATCGACGGCCTGCTGCACGTCAGCGATTTGTCCTGGACCAAGAAGATCGGCCACCCCTCGGAAGTGCTCAAAAAGGGCGAGAATGTTCGGGCAGTCGTCCTCAGCGTCGATCAGGAAAAGCAGCGCATCGCGCTGGGCCTGAAACAGATGCAGGAAGACCCGTGGACGACGGTCATCCCCGCCAACTACCGGCCCGGCATGGTGGTCAAGGGCCACGTCACCAAGATCGCCAACTTCGGCGTCTTCGTGGAACTCGAGCCGGGCCTCGAAGGCCTGCTGCACATCAGCGAGATCAGCGACCAGAAGATCGAAAAGCCCGAGGACCAGCTCAAGGTCGGGCAGGAGGTCGAGGTCAAGATCCTGCGGGTGGACAGCGACGAGCGGAAGATCGGCCTGTCCCTCAAGCGCGCCCAATGGGCCGCCGAAGAGCAGCAGCGTGAATCCGCCCGCTCCGAACGCGCCGAACGCCGCGGCCTCCGCGGTGGCCTGGAAGGCGGCGAGCAGACCAGCGGATTGGGAGACCTCAAGCTCGGCGAGTAAGGCTGTCAGCCCCCAACTCCATCAACCCCAAGGGCCGCCCTCACCGGGCGGCCCTTGTGCTTTTCCTGTGTCCCTGGGTGCCGCCGCCCTTACTCAGTCCCGTCCTCTCCATGCCCCAAAATGCCCCAAATGTCACCCTTTCCGAAAAGTTTTTGTTATATTCTTGCATGAGACATCGCCGGGATTAACACATCCACGATCGGTTCCCGACCTTTTTCCCGCCTCTGATTAATTAACCGCCGCCGCGCCATGTGCTAGAATGATCTCGTGGAGATGCACCATGGCCGTGACGATTCAATTGCCCGATGACGTCGAACAGCGGCTCCGCGCCGAAACTCCCGACCTGGATGCTCGGGCGAACGAGGCCGTGGCGATCGATCTGTTCCGCAAGGGGCAGCTGTCCCACTACGAATTGTCCAAGATGCTCGGGCTCGACCGCTTTGATACGGATGCCTATCTCAAGCGTCATAACGTCCTCGAAGGTTCCCTCACCTCGGAAGACCTCAACGAGCAGGCGGCAACACTCGACCGGGTGCTCGGCCCGGTGCGCCACTGATGCTCGTCATCGCCGACAGCTCGCCGGTGATCGTGCTCGTGAACGTCGGGCACTTAGATGTGTTGCCGAAGTTGTTCGGCCACATCGTCATTCCGCCGGCCGTGGCCCAGGAACTCGCTTCTCCATCACGACCTCAAGCAGTCCGAGACTTTGCGGCAACGCCTCCCCCCTGGCTCCGGATAGAACGACCATCGATAGTCCAGCCAATACCGGAACTCCACCCGGGCGAGACGGAGGCTCTGAGCCTTGCGCTCGAACTTCATGCCGACTTGGTTCTGATCGACGAGCGCCGGGCATACCGGGAGGCGGTCGCTCGAAAGCTCAATGCCATCGGCACGGTCCGGGTCCTCGAGCGTGCCGCAGCCGAAAAGCTGCTCGACTTGGAGAACGCATTCGACCGGCTCAAGCGGACGGACTTCTGGATCTCCCAAAAGCTGCTCGATGAGCGATTGAAGCTCTTTCAGCAGCAATACGGTTCGAACACGTAGGCGGACAGGCGCTGCCAAAACGGTCGAGGCTGCTAGAATCGTCGCATTCTCAAAGCCCCGCGGCAGCGCCGTGAGCCTTGTAAACCAGACGGGAAAATCGGGACGTTTCTGAATTTTCTTGCTCATGTCGGCGCGAGCCGCTGAGTCGCGGCCGTCCCGGAGGGACCTGCACGATCAACAATTCAGAAACGTCCCGGTTTTCCTCTCCGTCCCGGTTTTCCTCTCAAGATTATGTTGACTCCCGGTTAGTACATTGTACTATTTTGTTCGATGAAGCTGACCTTCGTGCAGGTGTCCCCATTCGTCGCCAAGTGGAAGGCACTCGGATTCAGCGACGAGGACTTGCAGGCGCTGGAATCAACGGTTATGGATCGTCCGGATGCGGGTGACGTGATGAGGGGCACAGGCGGAGTCCGGAAAATTCGATTCGCGCCGCCGTCACTACGCACCGGCAAGAGCGGAGCCACCCGCGTTTGCTACATTGTCCTGGTGGAAAGCGCGTTCTGTTATTTGATCGCCGCTTTTCGCGAAGAAGGAGAAGGCGAACCTTACTGCCTCGGAGCGGAAGGAGATGAAGCAAGTGACGGAATTAATCAAAAAGGCCCATCGCAAGGAGTAAGCAGAGCGGCCCCACAGCGGAATCGACGAGTCACAAAGGAGCATGAAGATGGCAACCGCGAAGAAGCGACCAGTCAAAGGCACGGCCGCAGGTCGGGAATTAATTGCGGGCTTGCGGGAAGCGCTCCGCGCCGCCCAGACCGGCGACTACTCGAACCTGATCGTTCGAGAAGTGGAAATTGCCGACCCACGCGAATACGGCCCGGCGAACGTAAAGGCACTTCGGGCGAAACTCGGTGTGACGCAGGGAATCTTCGCCCGGCTCATGGGCGTGTCGCCTGAACTGGTGGCCCACTGGGAATACAACATCCGCAAACCCGCCCCGCTCGCCTGCCGGCTCATGGACAAGATCGACGAAAACCCGGCACTTTATCTGTCGTCACTCGTGAGGCGACGAAAAGTCCCGGACCCGCCACGCTCGCGCCGCAAGGCCGGGTGAGAATGCTGTACCGAGATCCGTGAATCGATGATCCAGCATTTGTCCTCGGTTCCCCGTCCTCAACGGAGCGTCCGATGTTCGATAGAGGCTCTGCCGAATATTCAAAGTTAATCCCGGAGCTCTCGGCTTGGAACAACGGAGCCGGAATTGATGTCGATGGCTGGCTCAGTTGCAAGGGTGACTTTGAACTCGCAATCGCCTTCAGCCGCATGTTCTGGCCCGAGTTTACCGAGCACGATGGATGTGTATTGTTCGCGGGATTCGGGCCGACGGTGTACCAAGAGTGGCTCGAGTCGTGTGAGGGCGATCGCGCGGCTGTGGAGGCGGTCATGAATCACCGGCACCTTCTCGACCTGTTTTATCATGCTGCGGATTCGGCCACGCCGGCGCAGTTGACCTACCTCGGCCGAGTGCTGAAGGACATCTTCACGGCAAAGCTCCAATATCTATTCCCGTCACGGGTCTTTACCGTGGAATTTGATGAAGGCCCTTTTGCAAATCCACTCGATTATCAACTCACTTTTTGGCAGCCGGCTAGCTAATCACGGCCATGGAGTGCTTCGCACGCGAGGGAATGGTGGGTGCGATGCGCGACGCACGGCTCGCCGCGCGCCTCACCCGGATGATTCACCACCCCGGCAAACCCCTTTGCCACTTCCGCCGCGGTGAGCGGCTGCCCGCGTCCCTGCAACGCCGCCCGCACCGCCCGGACCTGCTCGGCAAGGCCCCTTGGGACACGGCGTCTTCTTCGCGGGCTTTGCCTTGCCCGGCGTGGTCGCGGCTGGCAGCGCCAGGGTCTCCTGCGTCGTGGCCGCCCCGCCGGGGTTTTGGAACTCGGGGCGGAGCCAGCGGATGATCCCCCGCCGCTCCTCCTCCGCCCGCTCGGCGTTGAGCGCCACCAGCCGCCGGAGGAATTCGTCGTCGCTCAGGTCAGTCGGAAGGGAGCGTTGGGGCCTGAAACGCCTGAATGAGAGCTCGGTCCACTTTCTTTGCCGGTCCACTTTCTTTGCCCAACATCCGGGGCATTGCTACAATGAACCTTGATGAGCCAACTCACTGTCGAAAGACTCACGCACGATGCACTTACGCTTCCCGAAAATGAGCGGGCTCAATTGGTGCAGACGCTTTTGCAAAGCTTGGAGCCGTCGATCGACGAGGGCGTGGATGAAGCATGGGACGCAGAGATCTCCCGTCGCGTTGAATCCGTTCATCGGGGCACGGCACAAGGCAGGCCTGCCGAAGATGTGTTCCGCGACATTCGTGCCCGGCATCAGCAGTGAAACCGGTCACCATCGATATAGCGGCGGAGGCGGAGCTCGTCGAATCAGTCGCTTTCTACGAGACTCGGCGGCGGGGATTGGGTCTGGAATTCGAGTCCGCCGCACGGGGAGCGATCAAAAAGATTCAGGCAGCGCCGCTACTGCATCCGGCGCAACAGAATGGGGCGAGACGGTTCATCATGGATCGTTTTCCGTTCGTCATCCACTACATCGACTTGCCCGACACGATCTGGATTGTGGCCTTTGCCCATACAAGCCGGAAGCCGGGCTACTGGTTGCGACGGCTCTGAAACCCACGGCGGGGCTGGAATAGGGTTTTGGAATTCGGGGCGGAGCCAGCGGATGATCCCCCGCCGCTCCTCCTCGGCCCGCTCGACGGTGAGCGCCACCAGCCGCCGGAGGATTTCGTCGTCGCTCAGGTCAATCGGAAATGAGCTTTCGGGCCTGAAACCAAAAAACGAACCTAGTCCGTTTTCTCAGCCCCGTATCACTCTCCGGATCCGGTCTACGCCGGATGGCACACAAGAAACTCCCGCACGTCCCTGACCAGTCGCTCAACGTCCGCTTTCGCTAATCCGGGCTTATTGTGTGCAGCGATATTCCCGATAGCAGCCATCCCATCGACATGGGAAACCTCTATCTTGTTGAGTTCCGATGCTTTCTGCAATTCCAGCTTGAAATCGTTCAATGTGGGCTTCGGCTTCGAGGGTATGCACCCAACCGCGTCGCACCATTTTCGAAGCCGTTCCTCCAGCACCGCTCGCCCCAAGACGCCGGCAGCGAGGAAGTAGTTTCCCGACAACAGATACTCGGCTTGTTCCAGCAAATCCACAAACGCCTCAGACATCACCAACTCTTCAACCGTGATCAGGAAATCTTGCTCAATTGCTTCCTTGATCGCCATCAGCGTGCCCATCATCTTCTTGGCATGAAGCAGATGGCCGTCGTCCTTCTGAAACACATCCTTCCAAACGTCCCCACGTCTACCAAGGATATTCATTAAATTACGGCAGCCCGCGGCCCACTTGGCAATAGCTTCCGGTTCTACGAACGAGGTAACAGTAATTGAGCTTGTCCTTGTCTTTCGTTCTGTTGCCTTAACCTTCTCGCCCTCGGCAATGAGTTGGTCAACTAACGCTTGAAGCTTTTGCTTGGTTGCGGATGGCATAATCACGCAGTGTAGCCGCCCAGGACCAGGGGGTCACGGGATACGCGATGCCAAGACCCGGACGCAATTGAGAAACCGAAAACGGGATCGTAAAGGGGGTCATCAGGTCATCAGCCTTTTTAAAAAGGCTTATGACCTTATTGCCCGCTTAGGGACCCGAAATCGGGACGTTTCTGAATTTTATCGGCGAGGAAATCAGAAACGTCCCGATTTGCCGGCCGTCCCGATTTGCCGGCGCGCGTCACGTTTAATTCACTCCCATCTGTGTGTGGCTTGGAAAGGTCTGAGGTTGGACGTGACGAACGCAGAGGCGGCTATCTGCAGACCGACCGATGTAGACAAAAGCGGGGGCAAAGGGGACGGGAGGACGGGAGTCGTTGATGTTGATTCAGCGATCAACGACTCCCGTCCCCCCTTTGATTGCCCCTGAATTTTCCTAAAAGACTATCCCTTTGTTGCGTTGCGATAGATTTCTTCAATGACCTTTGCGGCTGCATTATTGGGATCGCTTCCTAGCATACCCTCTTCGCTTCCGAAAAAGATGTGGTAGTACCTAATGGCGTCAGGGTTACTGGCTGCCTCCGTCGGGCTTGTCATCAGCAGTTGTTTATCCCCATTGGGGAGAAAGTATAGGATCTCAATCTTCCAAATTGAGTTGACGTTGATGAGAAGTTCCGTATCCAACGGACCTGGCGGTTGCCCAAATCCAATTGGTTGTCCCTTGTATATCCGAATGAAGTTGTTTCTCATCCACGGCAAGATACACCGGCAGAGATGGGCGTCCAATACGTTCGGCGATAGCGAATGGTCCGTTCTCACGCGGGCGTACTCCCGCGCTGATCCTCCCGTTCCTTGGCCTTCATTATGGCCTGAATCGCAGCCTTGACCGGCGCGCAGAAGAACTCGCGATTCTGCGCGACGCGAAATCCCTTCTGTTCAAACAGCGCATGGACACAATCTTCGGCTGCGGAACAGTCCTTGAACCATTCCGCGTAAGCGACAACGAACGGGGTCGGAATCCCGGTTCCACACGATAACTCTTTGGCGCGTTCGTCCGGTTCCCGCTCCGTCTTCCCGATCTTGACAAGGCCCGGCATCGTCGAGTTCAGCAAGGCGTACACATACCCGCCATTGGCCTGCCCACGATCCGGTTGTGTTTCTGTCGCAATCTCTTTGGCTGCTTCGGCCAGTTCCCGCTCGCGGGCCTTTTCCTCTGCCTTCTTCCTCTTCTCCAGCCGAAACTCCAAGACCCTCTCGCAATCGCGGGGGCTATGAAATGCCTCGCCGTTGTAGACAGACACGTCATCATGGTGGCAGCGCGGACACTCCACGCGCGCGAAGTTCCGTTCCGCCAACGACGATGGCAGTTCAAACCTACAGAACGGGCAGGTGAATCGGGGTGCTCTTCTGGCGGCCGAATCCTCGCTCAGAAGTTCACCCAGGCGTTTGATCTTCCGCCAGTCCCCCATTGTTTCGCGCCTATGCTTCAACATACCTTCGCAACTTTCCTCGGATGGGGCATCTCCACAGTGCGGACAGGTCATACCGAACTGCGCGACGGAGGAGGAGGTCTTACAACGCACACATCGCCTTGTAGCGCCGGCTTTGAAAGCAATTAACTCGGAAGCCAGACGATCGGCAGCGGTTAACTTTCTCCCACATTCCGGGCAAATCTCGTCCTGGCCCGCTTGGCCCGGCGGGGTCTCCGATGCCGCTCCGCAATTGCTACACCTACACTGAATCCGAACCACGGAAGGTTCCGGTCCGGCTACCGCTCGCTCGAGTTCGGTCAGCTCTTCGACGCGCTCTTCGACGCGCTTGCGCCGGTCGGCCAGCGCTTCCAGAACGTCACGGCAGGACGTTTCCCCTGGCACGAATCCACAGCACGGGCAGGCGATGCTCGGCAGGACAGCCACCTTCGATGGAGGGAAACCTTCCCCTTTCCTCCATCGTGCAGCGCCAGCCGTTCCGTCCAAGCCCAGAAACCTCGGCTTGCCATCGACGTCATCGACCCAAGCGCCGACGACGGGAAACGTCTTGTGGCACTGTTCACAACTGAATTCTGCCTCCGGGTCGCTAGCGGCCAATTCGGCGGCGGTTTGTTCGGCAAGTGGATGGTTGCCGGTCGGCTTCGCGCGCGGCTCCGGCACGAGGCTGCTCCTGCCGCACTTCGGGCAACGCAAGTGTCCCCACCTTTGACTTAGGGGCGCTTCCAAGTGCTCGCCGCAGAACTCGCATTTGAACTCGATCATGCTCCACGCGCCTCTTGCCCCGCGTCGGGGCTGCAAGTGCACGGGCGATGGTATCCCCCGTCTCAGCCCGCTGCAAAATTTCGGCAGCGCGGACAGACAAAACAACACGGCAGTCTTGGGGATTGGCCCCAGGGAAGAAGTGACAGTCTGTGTCGCGCATTATTGTGGTTAGCCAAGCACAGTCTCCCGACCTTTTCCCCTCAGGGAGGACCCGGCGGATTTTGCCGTGGTTGCATCATGCCACGATGTGCCGTCACTGCGCCTGCGACCACTTCCACCTATTGCGGACCACCCGATTTCACGTTTGACCCGTGCGACTTTGGCGACGCTTATCGAAAACGAACTTGCCTATGGACTGGAGGCGGATTCATCATGCCACCGCGAACACCCGTTGAGCCCATCCAGGTTTGCCCACAAGGTTCATGGGTACAGCAGTTGGGCGGATCATCGACCAGGACGAAGAACATGAGATCAGCAACGCCGATAGGATTTGCGACCGCTGTATTCAAGGCAAACGAGACTGCCGTAGGAACGTCGCCAACGAAACAGAACTCCCCGAATGACCTCTAAGGCATTCGGGGCTTTGCACAACGGGAGCATTCCGCACAACAGATCGGAAATCTGCACAACAGAATGGGAGGGGCTGAGGTGAAAACTCCTTCATCTGCCATAGTCGTATGCGTCAGATCTTGGATTGGCAAGATACCTGAGATTCCGATCAGTTTCCTCTTGAAAGTTTTGTTGCCGCCGCTCAAGGTCTTCCATTGCTGTCGTATGTTCGTCAATTGCTTCCTTGGCATTGGCGAGTTCGCTTTTCAATCCCTTGGATTCCTTAGCCTCATGCCGCTGCCGAAATTGGTCCAAGAAAAAAGTGGCTATACCGACCGCTACGCAAGCGATCAAAAAATGTGCAGACGTTCTGGCATAGGGTTCTCCCGCCTTAATGTTTTTCCAGTCGGCCCATGCGACGACCGCAAGCGTGAGATTTTCTATTAACACTAACGCCCAAATAAACTTCGTAATTCGAAGCAGGAGAGTTGTTATGGAACTATTGATCTTAACCTTTTCGGCATGTGCGTTTTCAACTTTTGTTGGATTGTTCATGGCATATGAATCTTTCTGTGAATGGAGAGATAAGCGAAAGAATCGCAACTCACGCGGATAATCTTCCTAAAAATGCAACGGGTTTATTCATATCTTCCAATTCCTTCCGCGCGGCTTTCCGCAACCGCTCGCGCACCCAGACGGATAATGCCATGCCTGAGAGGTTCGCGGCATCCCAGAACGCCTGTTTCTCTGTGGCGTCCAGGCGCAGCTCCAAATACTCTTCCTTTGCGGTCCCCTTCGGTTTCTTTGGTCTGCCAGCTTTTGCCATGCAATAACAGTACGGACAAAATCCGCACACGTCAAGAGATTTTTCTTGGGCGTTGTGTGCCCATGGCGTCGAAAGTCTCTCAGTGGGAAAAACCGGTGGGAAAAACCGGGACGTTTCTGAATTCTTCCGGAAGGCGACGGGCATTTCTGACTTTCTTCTTCACGTCGCGCCGTAGAGTCAGCAACCGCTTGGTTTTTTGACTTATGGACGCAGCGGAGCGCCTGGCCCTTGGCCTTTTTCATCGCGGCGTCCCACTGCGCAGCGCCGCGGACGGCGGTGCCCCGCCGTTGCTTGCCGCGCGAGGCGGCCGTGAGATCGAACAGATTCGGCCCGCCGTCGTCGGCTTCCGAGCCCTGCTTGGCTTCCATGACGAAGCAGGCGCGTTTGTAGAGGTCGATGAAGTTGGCGGTGCGTTTGCCGTCGCCGTCGTCGAACCAGACGGTTTTGTCGTAGACGTAGGCGTTGTCGCGCTCGTCCTGGCGGGCGGGGTCGGGACGCGGGACGGCCAGCAGGTCGCACAGTTCGTTGCAGAAGGAATGGAAGTTCGCCCGCTCGGCGGCCGCCGAGGCGTGCCAGCGGCGGACGAACTCCGCGACGGGGGACTCGGACTGGATTGTCGGTTGGGGGTTCCCCATTTTAAGCAATGGTTGAATAACGGCGCGAAGGGGATTTCACAAGCACCCACGACCAGGCATCGGCGCGCGCCGAGCGGGCGCCGACATCGCAGTGGGTATTCGCAGCCACGCCCTCGCTGGCTTCAGCCGGGTGGGAAGACGCTGCCAGGGAGATGTCCACAGGTTGCTCAGGAAGTGCGAGCGCCGTGTTGCAAAGAGATCCGCGCCTTCGACTGTATCAGCGCCAGCACATTCCCGATGCGGACGTAGTTCTGCAGCTCGGCACGCTCGTCATCGGTCAGGGTGCCGTCGTTTGATTTTTGGGCCAACTCCTCCATGCGGGTGTGGTCGGGCTCGCGGAAGTCGAGGCGCAGCAGAAATCGGGCGGCTTCTGCGGACAGATTGTCCTCCGCCGGGTCGATCATCCGCTCCCAAATTGCGGCTTCTGTATTGGCCACCATGGATCAGCTCCGTCGCTTGGGGTCATTGATCATACCCCGTCTCGATATCAGTGTGAACCGCGGACAGGGCGGAACGGTTGGGTTAGCTGCGCCAGGTGAGGTCGATCTTTTGGCCGTGCTTGGGGTGGGAGGGGTTGAGGGAGCGGAGTTCGAGGGAGATGCCGTTGTCCTGGAGGTGGGCGTCGACCCAGCCGCTGGGTTGGCCGGGGATGAAGACGTAAGCCACGGCGGGAAGGTTGATGCAGTGCAGGTCTTCGCGCTTCGTGATGGCCCAGTTGTGGGTGTGGCCATAGAAGAGGGCTTTGACCTGCCGGCGAGGGAGCAGCGTGTCGAGCAAGGCTTTGGTATCGGTCAGGCCGCTGGGCTTGGGCTTATCATCGGGCTGGTGGTGGACCATCACGAGGGCGGGCTTGTCCGCCCGCTGGTCCAATGCGCCGGCGAGCCAGTCGATCTGCTCTTTGCCGAGCACGCCGGGGGTCTTGTTGGTTTTGTCGAGGGAGTCGAGCAGGAAGAAGTTGGCGCGGGGGTATTCGAGGATCATCACCTGCCGGTGCGCCAGTGGCTCGACGTAAGCCTCGGAGTGCGGGATCGTGGACCAGAGGTGATCGCGGTCGTCGTGGTTGCCCATCTCCAGGTGCAGCGGCAAGCCGCGATCGCGCAGCGGCAGCAGCAGCGGCAGCAGGGTTTGGTAGTCCTCCACCTGTCCGGTGTGATACGCGCAATCCCCATTAATGAACGCGGCGGCGGGCATCGGATCAAGCTTGACGACCTCGGCAACGGCCTGCTTGAGGTGATCGAACATCACCACGCCGCGCTCGTGAGCCGCGGGATCGGCGGCGATGTGAACGTCGGACAGGAGCGCCAAGCGGTGCGGATCGGTTGCGACGTCCTCAGCAAAAAGGCTCGGGGCGCCCATCAGCCCGACGCCGGCGACAAGGGAACACTTCAGGAAGCGCCGCCGGGAGACGGGATGGAGCGTGATGGGCATGGAGACTATTGTCACATCGGGGTTCGGTTGGGCAAGAGGCGGAGGTTCAACAGGCGCTGACTCCATTAGGTAATGAGGGGGCGGTCGAGACCGTGCTGGTGGCACGGCCGTCTCGGCCGTGCAGACAACCTCGGCCAGGGGAAGATCTCGGAAGCACGCGGAGCTTCCTCAGGGAAGGTCTCGGCACGGGCGAGACGCCCGTGCCACATCAAGCGGTCTCGGAACTTTCGTCGGGGCGGGGCGTTGAAGAATAGCGGCATCGATTATACGGAGTGAGTGAATGAAGACGAAGCACGTTCTGTTGCTCGGCGCGGTGGCGGGATTGTTCAATGCGATTCCCGCGCTGGCGCAGCTTAGCCCGGAGAAGTCGCTGGAGACTTTTAAGCTGGCGCCGGGATTGGAGGCCAGCGCGTGGGCGAGTGAGCCAGGGCTGGTCAATCCGACCAACATCGACATCGATGAGCGCGGCCGGGTCTGGGCGCTGGAGGCGGCCAACTACCGCAGCTCGCACCTGCGGCCGGAAGGGGATCGCATCCTGATCCTCGAGGACTCAAAGCACACCGGCAAGTGCGATAGCTACAAAGTCTTCGTGCAGGACAAGCGGTTGTTTGCGCCGCTGGGCATTTGCAAGCTGGGGAACAGGCTTTACGTTGCGCAGTCGCCGGACGTATTTGTCTACACGATCGACGAGAGCGGCGACAAGCCGGTCGGCGAGCCGCAGATCTTGTTCACCGGGTTCGGCGGGGTGAATCACGATCACGGCGTGCATGCCGGGGTGTTCGGCCCGGACGGGCGGTTCTATTTCAACTGCGGGAACGAGGGCGGCAGCGGATTGGTCGAGAATGCCGAGCATAAGCCGGTGATCGACATCCTCGGCAGCGAGGTGGGCGGCAAGGGCAAGATCTATCGCGGCAAGCCCAAGCCGCGCGGCTTCCTTGGGCCACGACAGGGGTTCGCCTTTAGTTGCAATCTCGACGGCTCGCAATTTGAGACCTACGCCTACAACTTCCGCAACAACTACGAGCTGTGCATCGATTCCTTCGGCACCGTCTGGCAATCCGACAACGACGACGACGGCAATCAGGGCGTGCGCATCAACTACGTGATGGAGGGCGGGAACTTCGGCTTCACCGGGCCCACGGGAACGAGCTGGGGGCGCGACAAGGACGTGTATCCGGGCCAGACCAAGCAGGAAGCGCACTGGCACCAGCGGTGGCCGGGCGTGGTGCCGAACATGCTGCACACCGGGCAGGGCGCGCCGTGCGGAATCTGCGTGTACGAGGGAAGCCTGTTCCCGGAAAAGTTTTTCGGGTCGCTGTTTCACGCCGACGCCGGGCCGAATGTGGTGCGGGCGTATATCATTACGCCGAGCGAGCACGTGGCCAAGGGGATCATGAACAGCGACGGGGACGAGTCGCTTCACCAGAAGGCCGGCGCGGGATTCCAGGCCGAGCCGGTGGACCTGATCAAGGCGGCCGACCATTGGTTCCGGCCGGATGACGTGTGCGTGGCGCCGGACGGATCGGTCTATGTTTCCGACTGGTACGACCCGGGCGTGGGCGGGCACGCGACGGGAGACATTGGGGCCAAGAACCACGATTGGCACCAGCTCACGGGCCGCATCTTCCGGCTCGCGCCGGAGGGGCGCAAGGCAGAGCAGCCGAAGCTGGATCTGGAGACGATTCCCGGGCAGATCGCGGCGCTGGAATCCCCGAATCAGGCAACGCGATATCTTGGATATGAGAAGCTCGTCGCCGGCGGCGCGCCAGCCGGGAAGGCGCTCAAGGAAGTCTACGAAAGCGACAAGAACCCCCGCTTCCGAGCCCGTGCCCTTTGGCTCATCGCACGGCAACCGGACGGGAAAGCCGCCGTGGAGGCGGCGCTGAAGGACAAAGACAGCGACATTCGCGTGACCGCAATCCGTGCGGCCCGGCAGATCAAGATGGACATGGTCCAGTTGGCCGGCCAAATGCTCCCAGACGACTCCGCGGCCGTCCTTCGCGAGTTATGTTTGGCGATGCGATTCGAGCCCGATGAGCGGGCAATTCCGCTGCTGGTGAAGCTGGCCGACAAATACGACGGCACCGACCGCTGGTATCTGGAAGCCTTCGGCATCGGTTGCACCGACCGCGAGGAAGCAGTGCTGGCCGCGTGGCAGAAAGATCATCAGAACAAAAACGCCGAGGCCGAGCGCGGCATCGAGTGGCGGCTGAAGATGGAGCCTACGCCGCTGACTGGCGCCGCGGCGGTTCCGCTCAAGAACCAGCAGATGATCACCGCGTGGTGGGCGGTTGGGCCGTTCCCATCCAGCGGGGCCGAATCCCTCGACCACAACTTTGGCCCAGATGCCTCGCCAATGCGCGTTGACGCGGCGTCAAGCTTCAAAGGCGTCGATGGCAAGCCAATTAAATGGGAGCAAATCCACACCACCGATGGCGGGCCGGATGCGCCGCAGTGGGTGGACTTCAAGCAGTTCTGCGCCGATCGACATTTCAGGACCGACGACGTCGTGGGCTATTTCGCTACCACGCTCGTTGCGTCCCATGATGGGCCGGCCAAGCTGCTGGTGGGCTCGGACGACGCGGTGAAGATCTGGGTGAACGGGAAAATCGTGCTAAATGGCGACACCACCCGCGCCGTCCGTCTAGGCGATGACGAAGTAAATGTAACATTGCATCAAGGCGCCAACGTCCTGCTCTGCAAGCTTCGCCAGGGCAATGGCGACAGCGGTCTGACGGTGGCCGTGAAATCATCCGAGCCGCTGGCGTTTAGCATGGATACGGGAAGTTCGACCGCCGGTGGTACGACTCCCGCGGCGGCGACCGAGACCGGGACATTCATCACCAAGGACGGGCAGACCCTGCCGCAGATGGCGCAATTGGCGCAATTGAGTGGCGACGCCAAAGCCGGCGACACCGTCTTCCGCAACGCCAGCGCCGCCAATTGCATCCGCTGCCACCAACTCGGCGATCAGGGCGGAGTGATCGGCCCCCCGCTGACCGTCATCGGGCAGAAGCTGAGCAAGGCCCAGCTTTATGAGGCGATTCTCTACCCCAGTGCCGCGATCGAAATGGGTTACGAGACGTGGGTGGTCAAGACCAGGGACGGCCAGGTCCTTACCGGCCGCAAGGTGGAAGACACCGACGACCACATCACCATCCTCGATACCGACGGCAAGTATCACGACGTTCCGGTGGAGAAGATCGATCGGAAGGTGCAACAGAAAATCTCACTCATGCCCGAAGGCCTGACGGCAGCCATGACCCGGCAGGACCTTGTCAATCTCGTGGAGTTTCTCTCCCAGCGAAAATAGTTGCATCTCGATACTCATTCATCACTTCACCCGACGGGAATTCAATTACGAGAAGATCATTGATTCCGGCCCCGTAACGCGGGGTGATAATTGTCAACAAGATTGTTTACAAATCGATTCCGGTTGGGTTAGACTTCCTGCGCCAAATCTGTTCGCAAGGCACTTCTTGGTTCACGTCTCTCAACAAGGTGCAGATATGCCGACGGCGCAGAACACGCATCAGTTCCACCCATTGCCGGTCATTGGGCATCCGGAATCCTGGTACACCAAGCACATCGAGCAGGCCGACGCCGCGGGGGATCACCTGGCGCGTTCCTCATTCAAGGTTGGCCAATACGTGACGCTTGCGCTGGACCCGAAGCGATCTTGGGAGGAGAAAGTCAAGTATTTCCGGCACTGCGTGAAGCATCACTGCACCGGGCGAGAGGAAGCCGACCCCGAGACATTGGCATTCTGCCAGAAGCTCAAGGCGCTGGTCCTTCGGTACGCAAGTCAGGAGGCGCGACGCGCCGCCCACCAGGAGCACGACAGCTATTCAATGCGGCTGGACATGGACGTGTCGCGCGACACGCTGGCCGAGGAGGCCGAAGTGTTCTTCCCCAATATCCTCGGCCACGGGCCCTGCCCGGATTACCTGACCGCCGAGGCGTTCAAGGAAATCTGCGCTCTTCGCGATAAGTGGATTTGAGCGAGCCTGGAACGCGGTCACGCCGCGGGCAGAGCTTCAGCGCCGCCCCGAATCTGCTCAATCTGAGAGAGATCCGGGGCGATGCTGCGTTGGGTCCTTGGCGTGCGGGGCGAATGTCATCCGACTCCATATCGCCGGAGGGGGGATTTGGGCATCGGGCTATAGCGGCGTGGCCATCTTTCGTGGCACGGGCGTCCTCGCCCGTGGACGGACGGCGCAATGACCGCCAAGCGTGCTTTTGGAAAAACCAGGTATCGATACTTGGTTTTCCAATCCGAAATCCTATCCGCCTCAATGCTCGTCCTCCCACGGGCGGGACGCCCGTGCCACTAAAATGGTCGCCGCAGGACCCCGAGTTCGAGACCGGCCTCTTTCACACAGGCCGGCGTGCCCGTTACCATTCCGGCGGATTCTTCTTTTTCCCTCGTGGAGGCAATATGAAATGGAATTGGCCGCTGGCCATCGTGATCGGCGTACTTGGGATCAACCTTTCAACCACGCAAGCCTCCGCCGACGAAGACGCCGCGCCCCAGGGCTTCGACCAGCCGCGAGAGGTTCCTCACGGCCAGGTAAAGGCCGAGACGTACGACTCCAAGACGCTCGGCTTCGAGCGAAAGATGACGGTTTACCTGCCGCCTGGCTTTTCCAAAGACCAGAAGTAACCGGTGCTCTACCTGCTGCACGGATCGGGCGACGACGAGACGGGATGGGTGCAGAAGGGCTCGGCCAACGTGATCATGGACAACCTTTACGCCGACGGAAAAGCGCAGCCGATGATCGTGGTGATGCCCTACGGCTACAGCACCCGTCCCGGTGAGCCGACGCGGAAGCCCAATGCCACGCCGGAGGAACGCCGCCAGGCGGCCGCCGGATTCCAGAAGGATTTGCTCGAAGACGTCATTCCATTTATCGAATCCCACTATCCCGCGATTGCCGATCCGGATCATCGGGCGCTGGCCGGGTTGTCGATGGGCGGCGGGCAGACGACGCGCATTGGGCCGACCCACCCCGAAACATTCGCCTACCTCGGCGTCTTTAGCGCCGGGATGCCGCGCGCCGGCGCGACTGAAGGCGACCCGACTGCCGCATACCCCGACGCCGACACGCTCAACTCCCATCTCAAGCTCTTCTGGCTCTCCTGCGGCGACAAGGATCGGGGCCTGGAGGGAGCCAAGCGGCTCGATGCGACGCTGACCGAGAAGAAGATCCACCACCTCTGGCATCAGGACACCGGCGCGCACGAATGGCCGGTCTGGAAGAACGATCTTTACCTCTTCGCCCAGCGGCTATTCAGAAATTGAGATGTACGCTGCCCCGCGCTGCCAGGACAGAATCATTTGGGAGGGCGAGGCTCCTGCCGAGCCGAAGCCCGGTCGAAAACCACGGCTCGGCCGGAGCCTCGCCCTCCCGAAACCGCCAAACGATCCTGCCCTGCACGCACTGTTCAAGCCGGTCGTGCCAGACCATCGATCGCGTCGCCGACGTCGTTCTTGGAGGTCTCTGACGCGGATTCCGCTTCGACAACCGGCGCACTTGGATTGCCGTGAACGATGAGCAGTGAGCATTGGGCCAGCTCGGCCAGGCTCGCGTGCCGACGGGAAAGCGGGCCGGCGCTCGAGTCCCATTCATCGGACAGACCGAGGACCATCAGATCATGGTGCGCGCTCTCCTCGGCGATGACTCTCTTCGGATCCGCCGCCTCGATCATCCGGCGATTGACGCCGGCCGGAAATTGCATGTCGGGAGGCAGCTCGGATTTTCCCGGCTCCTGCCGCTGCGATGCATCAACTGATTTCACGACGTGAAGCACCGTGACCGTCACGTCCGCCACGCTCGCAAGACGAATTGCCGCCTGGAGAGCTTCGCGATCCTGCGGCGTATCGAGATATGGGACAACGATCCGTTTCACCTGGCCGAGCCCCTTGTCACAAAGGATGGCGACGTTCGCCGGGGCCCGTTGAATGACTCGTCCCACCACTCCGCCGAGCACGTTGTTGGAGAAGATCGGCTTATGCCAGCCCATCACGATCCAGCTCGCGAGGTATCGCTCCGCCGCCTCGGCGATGTCGCGGCCGATATTGCGGCTGACGAAGCTGAGCGAATTGATCGGCAGCCCTTCGTTTTTCGCGGCGGCGACCGCGACGTCGAGGACCTCGTCGGCCGGGATCGATCCGCTTCGAGCCCGCCGTTCGACTTCGGCCGGCCGCTCGAGGTGAAGTGCGTAGAGCCTGCCGGGGCTGTCGCCCATGAGCATGCGGGCGATGCGAACCAATGAGCCTGCGGTCGCCTCCAGGCTGACCGGGACGACGACATGAATGCCGGGCACTTTCGCGGCATCTTCCCGGGCGGCTTCATCGAGTTCGCGCTTTTGACGTTGCGGGGAGTAGAGCAGCCGCATGAAGGGCGTGGTCATAAACGTGGTGGCCAGCGCCATGACCACCATCATGGTGAACAGCGAACGGGAAAGGACGCCGAAAGTC
>Ga0182024_10004231_pt1 | contig 33298 bp, 24 predicted proteins | sample P32metaG_FD_120480 | JGI IMG/M metagenome (GOLD analysis project Ga0182024, IMG submission 120480) | Permafrost microbial communities from Stordalen Mire, Sweden - P3-2 metaG (Illumina Assembly) | ecosystem: Environmental > Terrestrial > Soil > Wetlands > Permafrost | place: Sweden: Stordalen... | reverse complement strand
GGCGTCGATCATCAACTGCTATCATGCGCGCGTCCTGATGCTCGCCGACGCCGCCGGCTTTGGCTTTGGGCTTGGCAAGATCATGCTGTTCCGGCGGTCGGACTTGATTCGCGCCGGTGGATTCGATCGCCTTGCCTGGGCGCTGGGCGAAGACCAGGCTCTTGCCAACGCGATAGCAGGCTTGGGACTGCGCACGGTGCTCGCGGATCGGGTCAGCCATCAGGCTCTGGGATCGAGGCGATTTTTTGAAACGTGGCAACGGCAATTGCGCTGGATGATTATCTGGCGCGTCCAGCTTCCCGCGGCATATTTTGGCGACCTGCTCGGCTCGGCAATTCCCACTGCTGTCGCGGGCGCCCTGGCCGCGCGTGCAGCCGGATTCGCGCCGATGCATGTCGCTGCGGCCACACTTGCCGTGTGGCTGTGCTTAGAATCCTTCCTGTGTTTCGCCAAGGGATGGCCGATTTCACTCTTGTCACCGTTTGCATTTCTTGCGCGCGAGATTCTCACTCCGCTTCTATGGCTGCGGGCCTGGACAACGGCCGAGGCCGCCTGGGCCGGAACTGTGTACAGCGCCGCGCGCAAATCGAATAATCTGCGGCCTCCCCACCCGGATGCCCGGCGTATCACAACGCGCGATACTGAAAAATGATCGTACAACGGATCGCCGTGATGATGGCCGACGCGATCGCGATCATGGCGCTGCTCGCGGTTGTTGCAGTGGGATTAGGATTTCTGATGCTGCCGGCCCTTTATCTGGTCGAATGGATTCAGGGCAAACTGTCGGAATCGGACAATCGCGTTCCTTGCCCCCCCGACTGCGACCTGCCCGATGTGCTGCTACAACTTCCGATCTACGACGAACCGGCCGGCGTAGTGGAAGGTCTGTTGCAATCGGTGGCCGCACTTCTCTGGCCAAGACACAAGCTTCGAATCCAGCTGCTCGACGACAGTGCCGGCGAGGCCCGGGAACAGGCGCGGTCCTCCATCGATGCATTGCGCGCACAGGGTTTTCACGCCGACCACGTGACGCGAGACGACCGGCGCGGATACAAGGCCGGTGCGCTCGCCGCGGGGTTGATGTCGGGCAATGAACCGTTCGTTGCCATTCTCGACGCCGATTTTCGCCCGCCGGCCGATTGGTTGAAGATGACCGTTCCGCGCCTCGCCGCAAATCCGACGGCCGGATTCATCCAGTCGCGATGTGAATTTTCGAATGCGCAGACCAACTGGCTCACCCGCACCCAGAGCCTGCTTTTCGATTCTCATTTCGTCATGGAACAGGGCGTGCGTGCGCGCGCCGGGATGCTGTTTCAGTTCAACGGCACGGGCGGGGTCTGGCGGCGGCGCGCCATCGAGGATGCCGGCGGTTGGACGGCCGATTCATTGTGCGAAGATCTGGATTTGACGATCCGCGCCGCGCTCGCCGGCTGGAAGGGGCTGTTTTCGATGCACCCGCCGGTGTCAGGTCTTGTGCCGGACCGGATGCGCCACTGGCGGGTTCAACAACGGCGCTGGGCATCGGGTTTTGCCCAGATCGCCCGCAAGCTGATCGGGCCCATTTCGCGTTCGTCCTGGAGCATTCCCCAAAAGTTCCAGGCGGGATTCCTTATCCTTTATCAGGCGGCGCTCCCCGTCATTGCCATTGCGGCCGTGGCGCTCCTGTCGGACCTGATCCTACGTGGCGGCAGCCTGCCGCCGGTCGGCGCGTTGCTTGCAACGGTCTTGATTCTCATTTTACCTGTTTCGGTGGGAATGACGTTGCCGCCCTATCTCGAACTCAAGCGCGGTGGAGTCGGCCGCTACCTGCTTGGCGTCAGCGCTCTTCCGCCGCTCATTGTCTATCTCAGCCTTGCGAATGCGCGGCGCATTATCGCTGCGTTCTTCGGCCGGAGAGAGGTCTTCAAGCGCACGCCGAAGCGAGCAGCCGAGTCATAATCCCGGCGTCGATTGGCCGCTTCGTTCATCTGCCATTCATTTTTGTTATCCCTTTCTAAGAGTTCGGCGATCCGCTCGAAGGTAGCGGTCTGCGACCGGTCATGTTAAGGTCGCAGCCTGCTCTGGCGCGCGACTCGCGGCACAGAGGCCCGCTCAGGGGATTCCGCGACCAGCCATGCCGTATTCAGAGATTTTCCAGTTCAATCACGCGTTGCTCCTGTCGTGCCTCGCGATACATTGCCTGCTCGGCGCATCGGTTTTCTGGATTGCGGTCCAGTACCTTCGGCACCGGCAGCAAGCGCTCGCGAACGAAGCCCGCCTGCTCGCTCTGCCCCTTCCCCCGGAAAACGATCTGCCGGACGTGCTGATCCAGCTGCCGACCTTCAACGAAGGCGCACTCATTGCGCGCGTCGCCGAAGCGGTGAAATCTCTCGACTGGCCCACCGCCCGCCTGCATGTCCAGATTCTCGATGACAGCACCGATCACAGCACCAATCTGAGCGAGGCCGCAGCCGGCGCGTTGCGCGCAAGCGGAATTGACGCTCTGCTGATCACGCGCGGCCATCGGTCGGGATTCAAGGCAGGCGCGCTTGCCGAAGGTTTGCGCCATTCCGAACAGGAATTTGTCGCCATTCTCGATGCGGACTATGTGCCCGGGCGGGATTTCCTGCGCGCCTGCATGCGTCCGTTGATGAACGACGGCGGCCTCGGCTTCGTCCAGGCGCGCTGCGACTATCTGAATGCCGGCGACAACATCGTGACCTACGCGCAGCAACGTATCCTCGACGCGCATTTCGCCGTTGAACAGGCGGCGAGAAACTGGTCGGGCCAGGTCATGCCGTTCAACGGGACGTGCGGCGTCTGGCGCCGCGCGGCGATCGATAGCGCAGGAGGCTGGCAGGGCGACACGCTCGCCGAAGATCTCGATCTCAGCTACCGCGCGCAATTGAAGGGTTGGCGTGCATTGTTCCTGTCGACCGTCGCCGTCAAAGGCGAGCTTCCGGGATCGATGGGCGTGTGGCGTCTGCAGCAGTTCCGCTGGACCAAGGGTTTTGCCGAGGCCGGGCGCAAGCTGCTCTGGCCGGTGTGGCGGTCGCACCTGTCGGTAGGCCAAAAGCTTGTTTCGACGCTTCACCTCGGCAGCGGACTTCTGGGACCGCTGTTCGCTCTCACCGCGGCGACCGCTGCTATCGATCTCACCATGGGTTACGGGCTCACCTGGCCCGTCGCTGCGCTGATCGCGCTGTCGCTGCTCGAAGGCGCGATCATTGGTCCGGCGATGTTGATACTTATCAGCCAGATGTTCGTGCGGGGATCCGGTCTACGCTCCGAACTTCCGCGCCTGCCCGCCGTTGTGGGCCTCCAGATTCTGATGGGGCTTGCCAATTTACGCGGAACGGTCCAAGCCCTGACCGGGCGCGGCACCGCGTTCGAGCGCACACCCAAACTCGCCGCCCAGAGCGCAGTATCTTCCGGACATGCCCGCTATGCCCCAGAGACCGGACCATAACGCCCGCCGCGCCGCGATTCTGAGCGCGCGGCCGGAAGTCAGACAGCTCGTTGGGCCCACCGCGGTTACCGCATGTCTCGGTATCGGCGTCATCGTGCTTCAGTTCGGATTGGCCGCCCTCCTCGCGCGACAACCTTTGTGGATGTTGTTGGTCGCGTCGTTCTGCATCGGCGGGTTCGCGGTACATTGTCTGAATTGCATCGTGCACGAAGCCTCCCACAATCTGGTGTTCGAACGCGCCGCGCTGAACAAGATCCTGGCAATCGCGGTGAACGTTCCGTCTCTCGTTCCGTCCGCCATGGCCTTTCGCCATTACCACCTTCTGCATCACCATCAATTCGGCGTACGCGGCATGGACGCCGACATTCCGGCCGACTGGGAGGTACGGCTGGTGCAGAACAGCAGTCTGCGCAAGCTCGCATGGCTTCTGCTCCTTCCGGTCAGCTACGGCCTCGTGCATCCCTGCCATGTCCGTGCGCGCCTGCCCTTCGATATCTGGCTTATCGGAAACGTTGCGGCGATCGCGGTTGCCTGGGTGGCCGTCTGCTGGTTCCTGGGCTGGCACGCAGTCGCCTATCTTCTGCTGTCCACCTATTTTGCAGTCGGGCCCCATCCGGCAGGCGCACACATCCTGCAGGAGCACATCGCCTTCGACGGCGGCGACGGCATGGCGTCCTATTACGGACCGATCAATCTAATGTCCCTCAATCTCGGTTTCCACCTGGAGCATCATGACATGCCGGCGATCGCGGGATGGCGCCTTCCCGCGTTGCGTCGGACCGCCCCGGAATTCTATGAAACACATTACCGGCACAAATCGCGCGTCATGGGGCTTTGGCGATTTGTCTTCGACCCCGGCATCGGGCTCAACAGCCGTCCCATTCGGGACCTGACCGTACGGTCGGCCGGTGTGACCGCGTAACCGGCGGATCGACGGCCGTATCAAGTACAAGCCTTTAAATGGACCGAACCGACACCGCCAGTGCTACCTCGCCAAAGCTCGATCTCGACGAGATGATGGAGCGCATCCGCGCGGAGGTGGCGGAAAGGAAGCGTCAGGCGGGCGAGGCCGGTCCCACGAACGGCCTCGACGTGTCCAATACCGTTCCAGACGGAACGGCGCGTGCCCTGACTGCACGCGAACTGCTGGCTCTCCCAGTCGCGGAATTCGTGCGAGCTTCGTACGTTGCGCTTCTCGGCCGCGAACCCCAACCGGATGAGTTCACAATACTGCGCGATCGGCTTCTCGTTGGCCATGTCGGCCGCATGCGCGTTCTTCGCGAATTCCGGGCCTCCCGCGAGGGGCGTGCCCGCGGCCTGCATGTCGAAGGCCTGACGCGGGAATTTGTCTGGGACCGAATCTACTGGAGTCCGCCGGCGAAATTCGGCCGCCTTGTAGGCCGCGTTGCTATAGATACCTGGCGCCTTCCTCGCAACATTCGCCAATTCATCGCGCGAGTAGAAACGCTCGAGAGGCGCGCCGCAGACGCCGGCCTTGCGATCAAGGCCATTCATTCCAACCGCGCAGCAGATCGCCAGACGGCCGCCGCCCACACTTCGCAGGTCCAGAGCGAATTGGGACAGCTTCGGGGCCGGACCGATGCGATTAATCGGGCTTTATCCGACCGCGCGCGTGCGATCGAAGGATCAGCGGCCCGCACGAAGGCCGAGATCGATGCGCAAGTCGCAGAGATTCACACAACCCTGATCGATCACTGGCGCAATATCGTTGACTACAAGCTCAGGGCAGAAGCGCTGCTGGTTACCGCATCACCGGAATCTGCCACCGCCGCGAACGAGCCGGCTATGGCGCGCGCCGAGAAGGCTCATCTTCTCGATCCGCTTTATCTGTCATTCGAAGACCGCTACCGCGGAACGCGCGCGGACATCAAGCAGCGCCAGAGCGTTTTTGTGCCGCTTGTCGACGCCTGCGTCCGGGCGACGGGGGGGGCGCCGGTTGTCGACCTGGGCTGCGGCCGCGGCGAATGGCTCGAAGTGCTGGCCGAATCGGGTGTCGCGGCACAGGGCTACGACATGAACAGAATTGCAGTCGAAGAATGCCGCAAGCGTGGCCTGGACGCCAGGTTGGGCGAGGCGATCGAAGCACTTGCGGTATTGCCCGACAAGTCTTGTTCCGTTGTCACGGGTTTTCATATTATCGAGCATCTGCCCTTTGACGTTCTCGTGGCTCTCATCGATCACGCCCTGCGCGTGTTGCGCCCCGGCGGGGCAATCGTGCTGGAGACGCCAAATCCCGCGAATTTGATCGTCGCTGCTGAAAGATTCTATATCGATCCGACGCACCGCAACCCTTTGCCGTCCGAACTGACTGCCTATCTGCTCAAATCTCGAGGTTTTGGGGAGATAGAGGTGTTACCGCTGCACCCAGTCGAATGGGAATCGCGGCAGGACTATATCGATCCCATGCTGGCCTATTTGCAGGACAAGCTGTTCGGCCCGCAAGACTACGGCGTCGTCGGACGGAAAGGCGCTTGAAACCCCGCGTTGGCATCCTTGCGTGCCGCTCCGCGAGCGGCGAACAGGGCGGCGCCGAGCGCTTCTTTGTCGGGCTGCGGGATGCGCTGCTTGATGCGGGCGCGGCGGCGGAAATCGTCGAGATTGACAACAACGAGAGCGATTTCGATCAGATCAGGCAATCCTATCTGCGATTCTACGATCTCAATCTTGACGAGTTCGATGGTGTGATATCCGCAAAGGCGCCCTCGTATGTGGTTCGCCACCGCAATCACGTTTGTTATCTGATGCATACGATTCGTGTATTTTACGATATGTTCGAATCCGCTTTTCCGAGGCCGACCCTCGAAGTTATCGGACAGAGGCGACTGATCCACGCGCTCGACACGGCGGCATTGCAGCGACCGCGGCGCGTTTTTGCCATCGGCGAGGAAGTTGCGGAGCGGCTGCACCGCTTCAACGGTCTCGACGCAACCGTCATGCGCCATCCGACTTCGCTGCGCGGACTCCATGGTGGCTCATTCGACTACCTGTTCCTGCCCGGCCGGCTGCACCGGTGGAAACGTACCGATCTGGCCATCAAGGCGATGCGCTTCGTCACGGCGCCGGTAGAATTGATCATCGCGGGCACAGGAGAGGATGAACAACAATTCCGTCATCTGGCGGCCGATGATTCGCGGATTCGTTTCGTCGGAAGAGTGTCGGACGATGCGCTGGTCGAGCTCTATGCCAACGCTCTGGCAGTCATCTACACACCGCAGTTCGAGGATCTGGGGCTTGTGACGCTTGAGGGTTTTCAGAGCGGAAAACCGGTGATCACCTGCAGCGACAGCGGCGAACCGGCGCGAATCGTGGAAGACAGAAGGAGCGGATTTGTATGCCGTCCTGATCCCGCGCATATCGGCGCGTGCATCGAACAACTCGCTTATGGTTCCGCCGATGTTGCCGCGATGGGCCGTGCTGGGCGCGCGGCGATAATGTCTATACGCTGGGAAAACGTGGCGACGGCTTTGAGCGGCGCTCTGGGATTTCAAAGTCAGGAGCGACGCCATGCGCCCTGATCGGCAGCTGAAAATCACTGTGCTGGACATGCAGCCGATCGATCCGCCGACCGGCGGCGGGCGCGTGCGTCTTCTCGGCCTGTACCACGCGCTGGGCGCGGATATGAGGACGCTCTATGTCGGAACCTATGATTGGCCGGGGCCCGGCTTCCGCCGCCAAATGCTGAGTTCGACACTTGAAGAGCTGTTGATACCACTGAGTTCCGAACATTTCGCGGCAGCGGAAGCCCGGTCCAGAGAGACCGGTGGCCGCGTCGTGATCGACTGCACGTTTCCGGAACTCGCCCATCTCTCACCGGAATACATTGCGGCCGCGAGCGAAGCTGCCCGGGACGCCGATGCGGTCGTGTTTTCGCATCCCTGGATATATCCGCTGGTGCGCGAGTTGCTGGATCCTGCGCGGCAACTCATCGTTTACGACTCTCACAATGTCGAGGGTCTGCTTCGAATGGAACTTCTGGACGACGACGGCGGCGCAGGAACCCGGGTTGTGCGCGACGTCATCCGGGTCGAATTCGAACTCTGCCATGCTGCAAATCTCGTCCTCACGTGCTCGCACGAAGATCGGATTGCATTCAATCGGCTCTACGGCGTTCCCTATGAACGCATGCGCGTGATTCCCAACGGAACCTTCACGCAACGGTTGACGCCGGCAACCGCCGAGCAAAAGGCGGCTGCGAGGCGAACGCTGGGGCTGGGACCAGCTCCTGTGGCACTTTTCATCGGCAGCAAGTATGCGCCGAACGTCGAAGCAGCTTCCTACATCGCGAATACACTCGCACCCGAGTTGTCACATATGCTTTTCGTGGTCGCTGGCGGCGTGGGAGACAGCCTTGCCGACCTCCCGAAACCGTTCAATCTGCGCGTGCCCGGACTCGTTCACGAGGATACAAAATATCGATGGCTTCACGCCACCGATGTTGCCATCAATCCGATGTTCAGCGGTTCAGGCACCAACATAAAAATGCTCGACTACATGGCCGCCGGACTGCCCATCGTAAGCACCGCGGTGGGCGCGAGGGGAATACAGACCAGCAGCGACGCGTTTTATGTCGCGCAAGCAAACGGATTTGCGAAAGCAATCGAATCCAACCTTGCGGATGCCAGTGGATCACTTGGCAACGCAGCACGCAGGCAAGTTGAGATGTTCTATTCATGGGAGCGCATATCCCATGACCTCGGTTCGCTGCTGCGTCGCCACGCAAGTACGTTGCAGGCTCCACGACCGTTTTTTTCCGTGGTCGTTCCCACATTCGAGCGCCATACGTTGTTGACCAAATTGATGCAAACTCTGACGAATCAATCATGCCGCGATTTTGAGGTCATTGTCGTCGATCAAAGCGCGAAGATCTGGCCGGACCAGGACTGGCCTGCACTGAATCTCGTCTATGTACACACCGACCTTCGGGGCCCGGGGTTTGCTCGCAACTCCGGCGCAAAGCTCGCCCGAGGAACTGTGATTGCATTCGTTGACGACGATTGTGAACCGTTTCCCGATTGGCTTGGGAATGCGCGCGCCCAATTCCAGGAACATGACATCGTCGGGATAGAAGGCCTGGTCGAGTCGGGCCGCATGGGCGATCCGGATTGGCGTGCCGTCACCAATGAAGGATTCGAAGGTCTCGGCTTCATGACAGCAAATCTGCTTCTGCGGGCCGAGACATTCCACGCTATTGATGGCTTCGATGTCGCCTTTGGAGACATGCCCTTTCGCGAAGACACCGACCTCGGATGGCGGGCGGAAAAACTTGGAAGGATCGCCTTTTCCCGCCGTGTCCGAGTCTACCATCCACCGCAATCGCGTGCGCTTGAGCGCGAGTCTCTTGAACAGCGTTCCGTTTTTTTTGAGAGAGACGCGCTTCTCCTGCGCAAACATCCGCAAAAATATCCAGAACTCATGAGACGCGAAGCGCAGTGGGCTAGCAACTCGTACTTCTGGCCCCATTTTCTTCGTGGCATCGAACGTTATCGCGTGGAGGTTACTGAAGACGTCAAACGTCTGATGCCGCCGCATGTTCGTCTGCTCGTGGCAGCGAACAAGTCTAGCCATTCCGAATCTGCTGCAATTTCGGCAGCGCCGCGGCGTGGAGTACGTTGAGAGTAACGAATTGATTCTCTTGCGTAGTTGGTCCGTTATCTGCGCTCTCAGTTGTAATGCCGGCTTGTGACATTTGAGCATGCATTATCGATGTTTACTCCCATATTGGGTGTTCGCTCCCAAAGATCCTGTTTTCGTAGAAACCAGCAATTCCAAAGGCGTCAAAGGAATCGTTTCTGTCTGTCTTCACGAGCGTCAATCGCTGGCCCAGCGCTTCAAGTGAAGGAAGCAGCTGTTTTCCGGAGAATTCCCTATAGTACTTCTTGGCTATATTTCTGCACAGATAGGCCTTGTTTAAGCCAACGAGAAATATGCACAGATCACTCACGCCGGAGTAGAGATATTTGTAGACGGCAGCGGGTATCTGCGGAAACAGATCGGTATGAAAATCATCCACGGAAATGATGCCAAAGTTCGCGAGCAATGTCTCACAAACCTGCAAATCCGAAATCACAGCGGAAAATCTGTGCATACCGTCAATGTGAGCAAATGCGATTTGGCGGCGATTTGCGGCATAATAATCGGACTGGGGCAACCGCTCGGAAACAGAGTCGATGTAACGTATTCGTGGAGAAAGAGAATTGAGCGTGCGTTTCGTTTCTTCGCGAATTTCCGGATCGACTATCGTCAGGGTGTTCCCATACTCGTGGCTGAAGCTGGCCAGCACACTGGCGGACTTGCCGTGCAGAACACCGATTTCCAGGTAGTCTCCGGGTGACAGTCCCTGCCAGGACCATGTCGCATGTTGAGCCTGCAGCAATACGCACCAGACCGCAGCGCTTTCCTCGAGCAAACTTCCTTCAATTGTTCGTTGCGTTTTCAGCACACGGCGAAAATCGACTTGTGATGGCATACGCGCCCTCCGATTGAACTTCACGCAAATCTCAATATGAGAAAAGATGAACCCTCTCTACAATCCGCTGGCCAGAGTATGGCTCGAATGTGCCATCTTCCCAAAGTATGTGAAGCGGCCGGGATTTCAGAGCCGACAACACGCGGTCCACGCCATCTCGTGGAAGCAAGTCCGTATGGAGCTCGATGGCCAATCGAGGTGTTCGCGCCAGCAATTTTGGGGAAGATTCAAGTATCTCGAGTTCGCAGCCTTCTACATCCAGCTTGAGCACGTCGGCTCGCCCTTGTATCGCATCTTCAAGCGTAATCATGATGGTCGAAGCAGGCCCCACGACGGAGCCTGCTTTGACGACGACATTTGAATCGTTATAGTAATTCACGATTTGTCGCTTTCCCCCGACAGCGGCACAGTAAATGTTGGCGTTCGCAATTCCATTCAGTTCCATATTGCGTCTTGCAACCGCTGCATTGAGCGGCACCGCGTCGAAGGCCTGCACATGCCCCTTGGTCCCGACCCAGGCCGCGAGCATTATTGTTGTTAACCCGTGATGACATCCGCATTCGACCACGCGGTCCCCTCGACCAACGACGTGATCGCGGAGAATCCCCATCTCCTTCCAGCCCGCCTCAGCGGCTCGATCAACTTCGAGCGGAAGTTTTAAAGCTTCTTCGAGGCTAAGCCTCGGATGCGGCGGTGAATCATACCAAAGTTCGCCAACACGGTCGGCAATTATCGCGTTGAACTTCACGCCACAGGACTCCTGCCGTACAATTCGCATCTCAAAATCAGAGAACATGGGCACCCATCGTGTTTGCGGCGGACTTAATCTGAGATTGTATTCCCGGCGCGCGTCAACCTTGCGCCGAGTGCCTAGCCATCAGTAGCGACGTGAGCGCTTCACCGGCTAGCCGGACAAAGCATCATATCAACACATCAGGATTGCGTCGAGAGAAGTGGCTTTGACATCTATTCCGCTCTGGCCGGAACCTGATCAGTCCAATGAAGCCGGGGCTCCAAGCGGCAATAGCCCACGAAATCGGCGGACCCTTCGTCTGCGACGTCGAAGGTGGTGAGACGTTCGCACCAGTGAAAACAGCGAGTTTCATGTGTCGCGCCGGTGTGAAGAGAAGCGCCAACGAAATAGCGGCCATGCATGAGATTGGCGTCAAACCGGAATTCCAGATGGTATCGATGCCCGGCACAGACGGGACGGCAATCGTGCATCAGATAGGTATTGGTCCCGAACACGATCTCTCCGAGTTCGTCGCTGATTTCGATACCCACCGTCAAGTCCGGAACGTCGATATGGGCAACTATGCCAATGCAGACGGAGGTTTCCTCCCCGGAACGAATCGCTTTCGTTCCAGACCCACTACCGATCACGCTTGCATCACTGATTTCCACCATTCGATCGCCAAAAGACTCTCGAGAATCAGCGGCCCGCTCCCGAGCGCTTGCCCAGTCGTCGAGATCGCCAGGCGTCGCCTTGGGCATGCCTTTTCCTGCATGAGTACGGAATATCGCGCGCTTCTGGTCCTGAAGGTGTTGATAGGCGTACTCGTAAAGTTCTACGTCGAGCCGATTCATGTCGGCAAGTTTTTCGCGCGTCCTGGCATCGAGCTCGCCCAATTTCGCGCGCGATGTGGTAACGTTGACTTGCGCTAGTTGCGGAACAAGCGGCAGTTCAAATCGACAGCAGAACATGTCGACGCTGTCTGCAAACTGCTCCTGAATGCCGATAAAATCGTAATGTGCGAGGGCCTGCTTGGCGAGCGACAATATTCGCCGTTCACTCACCAACGCCCGCGATACTTGGCTGGCAAATCGGCGCGTGTAGAAATTCGATACCGCTGCGTCGCGGTTCGCGTCGAGAAGCTTCACGTAGGTGTATAAATCGTGATCCTTGGCGAAGATTGCAAGCTTGTTCCATTCGATGCGTTCGACATGATTCCGGTAATAGAAGTACTCCGACACGGCACGGTCGATCGGATCGCGCAACATTGTAATTCTCACCCGCTCGTGTTTCGTTGCGGGCATCGGGACCGGAGATTGGAAATGACCGGTGATCATTTTGAAGTGCGAAAACCGGCGTTCCGCCCATAATTCCGATCTGCCAGAAATCCACGGCGAGACATTTTCGGGTCCGAAGATTTGCTCGAAATTGGTTCTAAGTGCGGTGCCCCCCGTTTTAGGAATATGATCGAAAATGTATTTTGTTTCGGGTTGGTCGGCGTCGAACCGCCGCGGCGCCGCCACGTCTGCCTCGGTCGTCGGGTTGCTCATCAACGCACTGCCCCTTATTTCGACCGCGCGATCCCACCAAAATCCTGTTCGAACGGCGAGCGCTCGACGTGCTGTCCTTCGCGACCGAAATTCCAATGCTGACGCGCCTATCGGACCATATCCTACAGAAAGACCGATGAAAACCCGCCAAAGCCTCAAGTTCGCGGGACAAGCCGGCTGGCGTCCTGCGAGAAAAGGCCGTCGAGTAAGCGAACCAGGCCCAAAGGCTCGCGCGAAAGGACGAGATTGACGTAGGCAAGGCTTGCGGGCGCCAAGGTCGTCCGCGCTGCGTTAGCGAGATCTTCCCAACGCGATGGGCAGAGCCGAGTCTCGCCCTCCCACAACACCCAAGGCGCAAACCGGCGCCGCGCGAGGAGGTCTATCAGCGCATCCACGTCTACACCATTTTGAATCAGCCCGTGCGGCCAGAATTCGATCACCATCGCAATTTCAGCGCAGTGACTGTCAAGAATATCGCCCATGCCGAGGAGAACGTCGTATTCAGATCCCTGGGTGTCCATCTTTATCAGCAACGGTTTGCGCAAGGTCCGATCGAAATAGGCGTCGAACCGTCGCATGCCGACCGGAATGGATTGGCGCTCCTCACTCGACGGATACGCGCGGTGATCGCCTTTGTTGTCAGGACTGAGAAAGATTTGCGTCGTCCCGTTGGTGCGACCCAGCGCACATGGATTGATCCGGATGTTGTTCAGACCATTTACCGCCGCATTTCGCGACAACAAGCAAACGTTCTCTGGCACGGGCTCAAACGCATGAACGGTGCCGCGGGATTCCAATTTCTTCCCCGCGAGCATCGAATACCAGCCGATGTTGGCTCCAATATCGAAGAACTCCACGTCTGCCGCAAGCAGGCGCGCAAACACCTCGGTTTCCAACGGCTCCCAGCTTCCCGTCGTGCGGATGGCGTGGGAAATGTAGCGATCGTCGGATTCGTGAACCTCAATGAAAAAGGATCCGACGTTTGGCGGATTGACGACAATCATTGGCAAGGTAGCGAACCCGGCAAGCGCATCACACGCATCGGAAATCGATTCGTCATATGACCACGTAGCTCCGGCGCATTGTATCATCTGGATGAAACGTCTTTTCGACGAATAGCTCTTCCAGTCGAAAATCCGTGTGATTGCTGAACAGGTCCGACCTCACAAAAAATGCATTCACACCGTTTGCATATACAAGAGTGTAAGACCTTGAATGTGCCAGTTTATCGAGCGCCGCCAAACTCGCACCGAACCAGTTCGTTCCGTCCCATTCGAAGTGTGGCGCGAAGGGAATCACGCACGATATTTCGAGAGCGATACTCGCATTATATTCAATGATGACTATGCGAGGCTTGGCTTGCAAATTCATCCAAACCCAGAAGTCCTGGCCATCTATGTCGATAGAGATCAGGTCAAATTCCTCGGGAACAGCGTATTTTCGGAGCATCAGATTGATATTGAAGGGCGTGATACGCTCCCTGGCGACCTCCGCAGCCGGCGGGAATTCGCGTGCATCGATAAACAATCCACTCCAGCCGTTCTCGCGCAGGAGACGGCAATTGGCTTCCAGTCCGGCTGCGGAATACGTAGAATTCCACGGCGGGCCAACGCCAAACTCGACAAAATATCCTTTTGCGATTCCCAAGTCCGACAGAATACGCTGGACAATGCCGTCCTCGTCATTCTGACAATAGACCTTCTTGCCGAATCCTCCCAGTTGCGGGGTCAGTTTGACCGCTGGGTGCGTAAGCATCTTCAGAGGTGCCTCGAAGTTCTAAAGTTGTGAGTTGTCCACCGAAAGCTCGATTCGAATGTCTGTTGCGGGAAGTCCAACAATGCCGCGGCTCACCGGGCTTTCGAATACGGTGACAATCAATGCATCTTCGATCCAGTGAAGATGGGTATGGTCCTCCTGCGTTCCCTCCACGAAGGCAACCGCCACGCTATAGCTGCCCGTGGCCAGGCAAGGCAATTGAAACCGGAATGTTCCCTCGAACAGGGCGCCTGCGGTAACTGACGGCGGAGAATCGCGGTATGCAATGTATGTGTTGTCCCCGAACACATTCTGCCCAAGTCGGTCGCGCACGACAAATCCCAGGATTGGCTGTGAAATATCGCGCTCGGCACGGCAGCGGATTCGCAACACTACTTCGTCTTCTCCCCTCATTTCTGTCAACAGAGTACCATCTGGTGAGTGGAGGCCAACCTCCTCGATGACTGCTCCGCCATGTCCATGCCACGGTGCGGCGGGATCAAATTCGGAGATCTTCATTCTGCTCGCGTCGATATGCCGGGCGTCCCGCATCAGCGGTGGAGGCGGCGGGGCCCACCAGCGGTCGTCGGCAGCCTTCGACAGGAATTCTGTGCGGGCGCCGCGTTCCGATAAGCTCGCAAGGTAGTTGGCACAGACGCCGGCGGCCGGTCCCAGTTCCCGCATCTCGCCATGGTCGAGCCAGAGGGCCCGCTCACAGAGCGTCGCCACAGCTCCACTATCGTGCGATACGAATAGAACGGTGCCTTGTTCGCGGAATCGATTGAGGAAACGCATACATTTCTGACGAAAGACCGCATCACCGACGGAGAGAATCTCGTCGATGATCAGAACATCGGCATCGACATGTGCGCAGACTGAAAATGCCAATCTTGCGTACATACCGCTCGAGTAAACCTTTACTGGCAGGTCCATGAACTCGCCGATCCCGGCAAACGCCGCGATCGCCTCGAAGCGTTCGGTGATCTCGACCTTGCTCAAGCCGAGCGCGGCAGCTTTCAGACAGACGTTTTCGCGACCGGTAAACTGAGGATTAAAACCTGCTCCCAGCTCCAGAAGCGCGGCCAGCCTCCCAAAAACAGAAACCTTGCCCGCGCTCCGCCGAAGTGTTCCGCAGATCAATTGGAGCAGTGTCGATTTTCCAGCTCCGTTGACTCCGACGATTCCCAGAGTCTCCCCCCGCGCTAGACAAAAACTGATACCTTTGAGCGCCCAAAAATCCTGGTAGTACTGACGTCGGTGGCCCAAAAGCAGCTGCTTCGTGCGATCGCCGGGATTTGCGAAAAGGCGGTACGCCTTTCCGAGGTCGTCAGCCTCAATCATGATTTCGGATATTGCAATCTTCTGTTCAACCGTCATGAGATATGCCCGCAGCTATTGCGCGATCCGTGTACAAGCAGTAGGCACAAGTGCGAATCCACCGTGCACGCCGTCATCTATATCAAACGGCTTCCGCGGCATCCATGCCGGCTCGGCGAACCGCTGGTCGAATTTCCTGCGCCAAGGTATCGAGCGAAATGCCACGCATGCCAATATTGAGCAAGCCCTGCTGAAATATGTGGCGGGATTGAACACGGAGGATCAGGGCTTCCCGGCTGCGGCACAGGGCCACAAATTTGTCGGCTGTTCCATCGAACAGAAACGCTTCTATCGCGTAACCGCCTGTGGAGAGATAAGGAAGACGGAACGCGATTTTCGCAATGAAGCATTGACTCTCGGCCACCCTCGGCGACGCCCCGCGATAAGTCGCGTAGGTGTCGTCGGAAAACAAGACCTGTCCAAGCCGATCACGCAACACGAATGCAGCTATTGGTCGCGCCAGCGGACGGTGCGCGCGGCCAACAATACGCACTTCCACCTCTTCGCCTCCGGCCGCAACACGGAGGCACTCACCGTTCGCAGCTCTGATCTCCACGGCTTCGATTTCGGCGCCCCCTTCTCCTTCTAAATCCCCGTCCGCATCGAACGAAAATTGCTCCACTTCCCTCGGCACCAACAGAGGCTGCTCACTTGAAGCATCGGGCCGTGGCGCACGGTTCGCGCGCCCTCCCAGGCGGAATCCTGCACTGTCGTCCGCCGACTCTTCGGCCTGCGCGGCGAGGTACAGGCGGCACATGTCTTTCGCCTCGTCGAGACCCCGCACCTCGCCCCGGTCGAGCCACATCGCGCGGTCGCAGAGCTTCACGACGGCGCCGCTGTCATGCGAGACGAATAGCAGCGTGCCATGCAACCGGAAGCGGTTGAGATACCGCATGCATTTTTGTTGAAACGCCGCGTCACCAACCGACAGGATTTCATCGACGACAAGAATATCGGCATCGACATTCGCGCAGACAGCGAAGGCCAGCCGCGCATGCATGCCGCTCGAATAGTTCTTCATGGGCTGATCCATGAACGCCCCGATATCGGCGAAGGCGGCGATGGATTCGAATCTCGCCTCGATTTCCGAAGCGGTGAGCCCGAGCACGGAGGCGCCCAGCCTGACGTTCTCGCGGCCGGTAAACTGCGGATTGAATCCGGATCCGAGTTCGAGCATGGCCGCGATGCGGCCGCGCACATTCACGTTGCCGGCCGAAGGCCGGAGTGTGCCGCAAATCATCTGCAGCAGCGTGGATTTGCCCGACCCGTTGCGGCCGATGATGCCGACGGTCTCGCCACGGCCCACGCTCAGATTCACGTCTCTGAGCGCCCAGAATTCCTCGTAGTAGCGGTGCCACCGCCCCCAGAGCAGTTGTTTGAGCCGGTCTTCTGGCTTTCGGTAGATCGGATAGGCCTTACCCAGTGCGCGCGCTTCGATGACCGGTTCAGACGACATCGGCGAATCCGGGTTTGACGCGAAGAAACCAGTGATAGCCGGCAGTCGCGAACAGCAGGGCAATCACCGTGTAAATCGCCAACGCGCCCCAGTTCGGCCATTGCGCGGCAAAGAGCGCCGAGCGCGTCGACTCGATCACGAAGGCGAGCGGGTTCGCATAGAAAAACGGCCGTGCGCGCTCCGGAACCATCGCCAGCGGAAAAAAGATCGGGCTGAGATACATCATCATCAGCGCCACGACGCCCATCAGCTGGCGAAGATCGCGGACGTAGGCGCCGAGCGCCGACAAGAACCAGACTGCACCCACAACGATCAGCGCGAACGGAGCAACGATCAGCGGAACCGATAGCGTCGCAAGCGGGGGAAGGCCCCTGATGACCAGGAAGAAAATCAGCAGTATCACGCTCGTCACGCCAAGACGAACCAATGACGCGCCGACGGCGGCACACGGCAGGATCTCGAGCGGGAACACGACCTTCTTCACGTAATTGACATTGTCGTGCATGAGCGATGGCGCCGTACTGATCGCCTCCATGAAGAAATCAAAAAACGTCAATCCGACAAAATATAGCAGCGCCGTTTCGAGCGGCGTATTGCCGTGGCCGGGCCATTTCACCCTGAGTATGAAACCGAGCACCAGCGTGTAAACCGCGAGCCTGAGCAGAGGAACGAGCGCGGTCCACAGCTTGCCCAGCACCGAGCCGCGAAAGCTGGCCTCGACATTGCGCTCGATCAGCAGAGAGAGAAGATGGCGATGCTTCCATGCACGGCGAAACATGCCGAAAACAATTCCGTCCTCCCGTTGCGCGGCAACGGCCCGTATCGCCACTATGCTGGTCTCCTGCTTCAACGTACCCGGATCGGCGAGGCCGCGACGGCTCAGGCGCCGAGATGCAGCTCGGCCGTCGCTTCCGCATGCACCCCATCGGCGCGATGCACGCTGCTTGCCATCGCGGCTGCCAGCACGTCTAGCACGCCCGTAATATCGGCCGGCGTGTGGGCTGCGGAGACGAAGAAGCGGATGCGGGGTTTGTTCTTCGGAACCGCCATGATCGGAATCGGCGGTGCGTAATAGCCGGCCTGAAGAAGCGCCTGGGACGCCTGCATGCAGACGAGGTTGTTCGGAAACTGGATCGAAATCACGCCTGCGCCAACAGCAGCCCCGACGTTCAAATCGCGGGCGCGCGCCTCCTCCAGGAAGAACCGCGAATTCTCCTGGACGCGCGCGGTGCGCCAGGGCTCGCTGCGCAGGATGGCGAGCCCTTCGCGCACCGCGGCCGCGATGACGGGAGAAAGCCCGACGCTGAACATGCTTGCCGGCAGCGTGAAACGAAGCCATTCGATCACGGGCTTGCGCCCGGCGATGAAGCCGCCGCTGGCCGCGAAAGTTTTCGAAAGCGTGCCGATCGTGAAATCTATTTCGCGCGGATCCACACCGAAATGCTCGGTAATGCCACGACCGGTCGCGCCCAGCACTCCGATCGAATGGGCTTCGTCGACCATGAGCCATGCATCGTGCTTGTGCTTCAGCTCGAGGACGCGATGGAGATCCGGCATATCCCCGTCCATGCTGTAGAGGCCCTCTACGACGATCAGCGCCCGCTTCGCGCGCGGACGATGCTCGGCAAGAAGCGCATCCAGATCATCAAGATTGCCGTGCTCAAAGCGCAGCACCTTGGCGTGAGAAACTTCGGCGCCCACGACGATGCTGTTGTGCGCGAGGTCGTCGACCACGATGAGGTCGCTGCGCGTAAGCAGGTAGCCGAGCAGAGACGCATTCGTCATCCAGCCACTGACCAGCGTGACCGCATCCTCCGCGCCCAGAAAATCTGCGATCTCGCGTTCGAGGAGGTCGTGCACGGTCCGGCTGCCGCCGACGAGGCGCGACGCCTCCGCGCCCACGCCCAGCGATAGCGCGGCGTCCGCGGCTGCCTGCCGGACGCGCGGGTCGTCGCCGAGTCCGAGATAATCGTAATTCGCGAAGCTCACGAAGCGTCCGGCACGGGCCTTGATGGCTTCCCTGAGACCGTCGAGCGGCTGGAAGTAAATCTCCTTCATCGCCGCGATCGTCTCTTCGACGGAGCCATAGGTCACGAGCGCCCCGCCCGTGATCCGCATCCTGCGCCAAACGTAATCGTCCAAGCTGCGGCTCATTTCTCTCGTCCCTGAACCTTGGCTGTCCCCGTTACCCGCGGCGCCGAGCTGTCTGTTCTGCGACCGCGACCATGTACCGCCGTGCCCATGCGACGCTCCGCAATTCGTTTCGCACCCGCACCCGACCGGTCCCGGGCACTATGGCCACATATCACATTGGCAGGCTGGAACCCGCTACGGGCGCTCAGTGCAGCCCTCCATTCCGGTATCCTTTTGATACTCAGCAGCAGAAGCGCCCGTGCAATATTTCCTCTCCCGCCTGCGCCACCCGCTAACTCCCGGAAGTTAGCCGCTAATCGCCGGGGGTGGCAACCAACCGTCCAAAGCCTCACAACGCCGAAAACGGCCCATTGGTTTGTCACGGGCGGCCGAAAAACAATAGGGCGGCGTCCTACAAGTTGCGAAGAACCTTGGGGCTTTTTGCAATCCTGGTGCATCGTGAGGAGCGCAGCCGGACGGCCTTCATCGTCGAATTCTTGATTTTTTTGGTGAGCCCGGATGGGATCGAACCATCGACCCTCTGATTAAAAGTCAGATGCTCTACCCCTGAGCTACGGGCTCGTCTCGAAAGGCCGCGGACCATAGGGGGCGCTCCGCCAACGGTCAACACGCGCCCGACGCCGTAAACCTGGTCACGGCCCATCGCTCGTCTGAAGACTGGCGACCAGACCTGGCAGAGTGCCAGCCGCGATGGCGGCACGCAATCCTGACATCAATTCCTGATAGTGAGTGAGATTGTGCCAGGTGATCAGCATGCTGGCGATGATCTCGCCCGCCTTGACGACGTGATGGAGGTAGGCGCGCGAGAAGTTCGTACAGGCGGGGCATCGGCACTCTTTATCGAGCGGTTCCTCGTCGTCGGCAAAGCGCGCATTGCGCAGATTGAGCGCACCTTCGCGTGTAAATGCCTGGCCATTGCGGCCCGACCGCGTGGGAAGCACGCAGTCGAACATATCGACGCCCCGCAGGACCGCGCCGGCAATATCGGCGGGCTTGCCGACTCCCATCAGGTACCGCGGCCGGTTCGTGGGCAGGTGAGGCACCGTGGCTTCGAGCACGTCGAACATTGCGCTCTGCCCCTCGCCGACCGCCAATCCTCCGATGGCATAGCCGTCGAAATCCATTGCGATCAGCTCTTCCGCCGCACGCCGCCGCAGATGCGGAAAGACTCCACCTTGCACGATGCCAAAACAGCCACGGCCATCCTGTTCGTCGAATGCCGATTTGCTGCGTCGGGCCCAGCGCAACGAAAGTCCCAGAGACGCCTCGATGTCCGTTTCGCTCGCCGGCCACGCGGGACATTCGTCCAGCACCATCTGGATATCCGAGCCCAACTGCCGCTGGATATTCATCGCGCGCTCGGGAGAGAGAAATTCCTCCGCGCCATCGATATGCGAGCGGAACGCGACGCCCTCCTCCGAGATCTTGCGCAACTGCGCCAGCGACATGACCTGATACCCGCCGGAATCGGTGAGGATTGGTCCCTTCCAGCCCATGAACCGGTGCAAGCCGCCCAGACGCGCGATCCGCTCCTCACCCGGCCGCAGCATCAGGTGATAGGTGTTGGCGAGCACGATATCTGCGCCCGTAGAGCGAACGGATTCGGGAAGCATGGCCTTCACGCTGGCTGCGGTTCCCACCGGCATGAAGGCGGAGGTGGCGATGTCGCCGCGCGGTGTGTGGAGAACGCCCAGCCGGGCCGCGCCGAAGGTTTTGCGCAATTCGAAGTGCAGCCCGCTCATGCTGTCGGCCGAAACAGCAGGCACGCATCCCCGTAGGAGTAGAAGCGGTACACTTCCTCGATGGCGAGCGCGTACGCGCGCTTCATCGACTCGATGCCGGAAAACGCACAGGCGAGCATGAAGAGCGTCGAGCGCGGGAGATGGAAGTTCGTCAGCAGGACGTCGACCGCTTTGAAGCGATAACCCGGCGTGATGAAAAGATCCGTTTCGCCCTCGAATTCGCGAACCGCGCCGTCATCGCTTGCCGAAGTTTCCAGCGTCCTCAACGATGTCGTGCCAACGGCAACGATTCGTCCGCCGGCCTGGCGGGCGGCACGAATCCTTGCAGCGGACTCCGCGCTCAGGCGCGCCCATTCTCCGTGCATGCGATGGCAAGCGGTGTCGTTAGCAGTGACCGGCAGAAACGTTCCCGCGCCAACATGCAGCGTCAGGCGCTCACAGCCAATCCCGGCCGCATCGAGCCCAGCCAGCAGCGCCGGCGTGAAATGCAGACCTGCCGTCGGCGCCGCGACGGAGCCTTCGTGAGAGGCGAACATCGTCTGGTAGTCGGTCATGTCCCGCGCATCCCCTGCCCGCCTGTTTGCGATGTAGGGCGGCAGAGGCATTTCGCCATAGCGCGAGATCGCCTGGTCGAGTTCGGCGCCGGCGATGTCAAAAGCAAGCTCAATCTCGCCGCCGTCGCGTGGTGCTGCAACACGGGCGACAAATGTTCCATGGAAGTTCAGCGTATCGCCTGAAGCCAGCCTGCGGGCCGGCCGCGCGAAAACGAGAAATCGATCCGGCGCGAGACGCTTGTGCAGCAGGATCTCGATCGCCGCACCGTCTCCCGCGCCGCGCGCCGGCCTTCGCGCACGCAGCCGCGCGCGCACCACCTTGCTGTCATTCACGACAACCAGATCGCCAGCCCGCAAGAATTTCGGCAGGTCTCGAATCCGGGCGTGCGCAACGTCTCCATCTTCGCGCACCACCATCATTCTGGCGCTGTCGCGAGGCTCCGCGGGGCGGAGCGCGATGCGTTCCGCCGGCAAATCGAAGTCGAACAGGGAAACATCCATGAGAGCGCGAGTGTCCGCGACGGCGGCTCAATGCGTTTGCCCAACGCTTTCCAGCACCGCTTCGATAATCATGTCTTGGGTTGCTTCGTCGAGATAGGGGTGCATGGGCAGGCTGATTACCGTCCTTCCCAGTGCCGTGCTGACGGGCAGCGGCGCCGAAGGAAACGCCCGATAGCCAAGTTGCGCCGAGAGCGGCGTGAGATAGTAGATTTGCGCCGGAATGCCGCGAGCGTCGAGATCGGCTTTCAGTCTGTCGCGCTCGGGAACCTGAATAGTATACTGCGCCCATGTCGATCGGGCGCCATCGATGACACGGGGGATCCGAATGCGATTCGAGCGTGTGAAGGCATTCGAATAGCGGCACGCGATACGTTCGCGCATCTCGAGCTCCTCCGGAAATATCTTGAGCTTCTCGAGAAGGATTGCGGCCTGGATGGTGTCGAGCCGGGAGTTCACGCCGATCCGCACGTTGTCGTATTTGTCGGCGCCCTGGCCGTGAACGCGGATCGAGCGCAACAGCTCGGCCAGTCCATCGTCATTCGTGAAGCTGCAGCCGCCGTCGCCATAGCAGCCGAGCGGTTTGGCGGGAAAAAAGCTGGTGGAGGCCGCATCGCCGATCGCGCCCGTGCGCTTGCCGTCGAGAAGCGCACCGAAGCCTTGCGCGGTGTCGCACAGCATCAAGAGATTCTCGCGCGCCGCAATCGGCTCGAGCGCACGATAATCCGCGGCCTGGCCAAAGAGATCGACGGGCATCACGACGCGCGGACGCAAGTTCCCCTCCCGCCTGACCATTTCGATCGCCGCGGAGAGACTGGCCGGCGCCATATTGAAGGTGTCCTCCAGCACGTCGACGAAGACGGGCGTTGCTCCCACGAGCGCCACGACTTCCGCGGAGGCTGCAAACGTGAAAGCAGGTACAAACACTGCGTCTCCCGGACCCACGTCCCAGGCTCTGAGAATGATAAGAAGCGCGTCGGTACCGTTGGCGCAGGCGATCGCGTGCTTCACGCCGGCGAAGCGGGCGAGCTCTTCTTCCAGCGCGCGCACCTGCGGGCCCATGATCCACTGCCCCCCCTCGACCGCTGCCGCGATCGCCCGCTCAAGCGGCGCTCCGAGACGGCGGCGCTGCGCCTGAAGGTCGATGAATTGAATCGAGGGCATGTGTCGGCGCTCCCACGGTTGTCCTGCGGCGGTTCTAGGAAACGGCGCCTGTAGCGGCAACCGCGACAATGACACCTAATATTGCGAAATGCGTCATCGCCTGAAGCTGCGGCGGTTCAACTTTGGCCTGGTCCGACCCGCATGGTTACGATGCGATCCGGCTCACCGGCAACTGCGCCATTGTTGTGCTTGCCGCCCGTCTTGATCGCGTCGACGTGCTCCATACCTTCCACCACCTGGCCAAATACCGTGTACTGACGATCAAGCCAGGGGCAGTCGGCGAGGCAAATGAAGAACTGGCTGTTGGCGCTGTCCGGATCGCCGGCCCGCGCCATCGAGACAGTGCCCCTCAGATGATGTTCCGGCGAGAATTCCGCCTTCAGCATTGGCAAATGCGAGCGACCCGATCCGGTTCCGGTCGGATCGCCGGTCTGCGCCATGAACTCCGGGATGACGCGGTGGAACGCGTGGCCGTCGTAAAATTTTGCGCCGGCGAGTTCCTTGATACGCGCGACATGGAGAGGCGCGAGATCGGGCCGGAGCGCAATCTTCACCTCGCCGGTTTTCAACGTCAGCAGCACCAGGTTGTCGGGGTCTTGTATCGTCACGGGGTTTTCCTTGCTTTTGCCCGCTCCACAAGGAGCTGGGCGACGTGGGGCGTCGTAAATGGAGCGACATTACCGCCGAGGATCGCGATTTCCTTGACGAGCTTCGAGGCAATCGCCTGGTGGCGTGGATCGGCCATGAGGAACACCGTCTCGATATCCGGATTGAGCCGCTGGTTCATTCCTACCATCTGGAACTCGTATTCGAAATCGGACACGGCGCGCAGGCCGCGCACGATCACCGATGCGCCGACTTTTTCGGCGAATTGTATGAGGAGCGAATCGAAAGTCTCCACGCTGATGGTCGCGCGACCGCCGCCGCCAAGCGGCACCGCCTCGCTGCGCACCATTTCCACGCGCTCGGAAAGCGTGAACATCGGGGACTTGGACGGGTTCGTCGCCACGCCGATGACGAGATGATCGACGAGCTTGACGGCGCGCTGGATGATGTCGAGATGCCCGAGCGTGACGGGATCGAATGTGCCCGGATAAAGCCCAACGTGGCGCCTGGTCATGTTTGTGTCCCCTTCACGCGCCCGCTTCGGCCGACGTTTCCTCGATACGCTCCACCGAGACCACCCGCTCGCCCGTCTCGAGCCGGAACAGGGTTACGCCCTGCGTGGCGCGTCCCGCGATGCGCACACTCGCCACGGGGCTGCGGATCGTCTGGCCCTGGTCGGTGATGAGCATGATGTCGTCGCTCTCCTCGACCGGAAACGCCGCCACGATGGCGTTGTTTTTCCGCGCCATCGCCATTGCGACAATGCCCGAGCCGCCCCGGCCCGTCACGCGGTATTCAAACGAACTGGTTCGTTTGCCAAATCCGGTTGCCGAAACTGCAAGCACAAACTGTTCGGCCGCAGCCAGCTGCGCATAGCGTTCGGCCGTGAGGATCGCTTCCTCGCCGCCTTCTTCGGACTCTTCAGGAATCTCTTCGCTTTCATCTCCGGAAGCCGCACGTCGCACCGCACCCGCCTGCTTGAGATAGGCCCGTGTCTCCGGAATTTCGGCTTCGACATGGTGAAGCAGCGCGAGACTGACCACTTCGTCGCCCGATGCCAGCTTGATTCCCCTGACGCCCGTGGATTGACGGCCCTTGAAGATACGCACGTCCGTGAGCGCGAAGCGAATGCATTTGCCGGCTCTCGTCGTCAGCAACACGTCGTCCGCGTCGGTGCAGGTCTGCACGCCCACGATTCCGTCGTCGGGCTCAAGCTTCATCGCGATCTTCCCATTCGCCTTCACATTGACGAAGTCCGACAGTTCGTTTCGGCGCACATCGCCCAATCTCGTCGCAAAGACCACGTTGAGTTTCTCCCATTGCGCCTCGTCTTCGGGCAACGGCAGAACCGTGGTGATGCGTTCCCCCTCGGCAAGCGGCAACAGATTGACCATGGCCTTGCCGCGCCCCTGAATGCGCGCTTCCGGCAGGCGCCAGACCTTGAGCTTGTAGGCCATGCCGGTGGACGAAAAGAAAAGAAGTGGCGCGTGAGTGGAGGCGGCGAAGATGTGGGTGACAAAATCCTCTTCCCGTGTCGCCATTCCGGTGCGGCCCTTGCCGCCACGCCCCTGCACGCGATACTCGGCGAGCGGCGTCCGCTTGATATAGCCTGTGTGCGTGACGGTCACGGCTACGTCCTCGCGTTCGATCAGCGCCTCGTCTTCGATCTCCACGTCCGCGTCGATGAGTTCGGTGATACGCGGCGTGGCGAAATCCCTTTTCACCTCCTCGAGCTCCACGCGCACGATGGCGAGAACGCGTGGCCGGCTCCGCAGGATGTCGAGGTAGTCCTTGATAGCTTCGCCCAGCTTCGTCACCTCCTCGGCCAGTTCGTTTCGGCCAAGGGCGGTCAGCCTTTGGAGGCGAATTTCCAGAATGGCCTTTGCCTGTTCCTCGGTCAGCCGAATCGTGCCGTCGGCCTGCACCGAATGCCTTGGGTCGGCAATTAGCGCCACGAGGGGCGCCACGTCCCTGGCGGGCCACGCGCGCTCCATTAGTTGTATTTTCGCGGTGGCGGCGTCGGCTGCGCCACGGATCAGCGCGATGACGTCATCGATGTTGGCGACGGCGATCGCCAGCCCGACGAGGACGTGGGCGCGCTCCCGCGCCTTTGCGAGTTCGTGGCGCGTGCGGCGGGTGATCACCTCCTCGCGGAAGCGCAGGAAGGCCGCGATGAGGCCTTTGAGATTCATCAGCTCGGGGCGCCCGCCATTAAGCGCCAGCATGTTGACGTTGAAGGACGTCTGCAGCTGCGAGTGGCGATAGAGCTGGTTGAGCACCACCTCGGATGATGCGTCGCGGCGCAGTTCGATCACGACGCGCATGCCATGACGGTCGCTTTCGTCGCGCATGTCCGCGATGCCCTCGACGCGCTTGTCGCGCACCAGCTCCGAGATGCGCTCGATCATTGTCGCCTTGTTCACCTGATAGGGAATCTCGGTGACAATGATCGCTTCGCGGTCCTTGCGCAGTTCTTCGACATGGATTTTCGCCCGCATCAGGATCGGGCCGCGCCCCCGCGCCAGTGCGCCGCGCGCCGCCAGCCTGCCGATGATCAGGGCGCCGGTCGGAAAATCGGGGCCGGGCACGATCTCGGTGAGGGCGTCCAGGCTGATCGAGGGATCGTCGAGATAGGCGAGGCAGGCGTCGATCACCTCGCCGAGATTGTGCGGCGGAACGTTGGTCGCCATTCCCACGGCAATGCCGGTGCCGCCATTGATGAGAAGGTTGGGAAACCGCGCCGGCAGAACGACGGGCTCGCGCTCGGTCGCGTCGTAATTGTCCCGGAACTCGACGGTATCTTTGTCGAGATCCTCGGTCAGTGCATGCGCAATCCGGGCACGCCGCACCTCGGTGTATCGCATCGCCGCGGGAGGGTCGCCGTCCACCGACCCGAAATTGCCCTGCCCGTCGATGAGCGGCACGCGCATCGAAAAATCCTGGGCCATGCGCACCAGCGCGTCGTAGACGGATTGGTCGCCATGGGGGTGATATTTGCCGATAACGTCGCCAACGATCCGCGCCGATTTACGGTACGGCTTGTTCCAGTCATTGCCATTCTCGTGCATCGAAAAGAGGATGCGCCGATGCACGGGCTTGAGCCCGTCGCGGGCGTCGGGGAGAGCCCGCGCCACGATCACGCTCATTGCATAATCGAGGTACGAGCGTTTCAGCTCATCCTCGATCGCAATATGGCTTATGCCCGCGCCCGGCGGCCCGCCGATCGCCGCGATATCGCTCAAATTCCGCTCCTCAAGGGGCCAATTCAGGCCGCCGTATCAGGGCCCGAAGGTGGGGGCAAAAGCTAGCATTCCGCACCGCAAATGTGCCAGCGAAGAATGGTCCTGGCGGTCCCTTTCAGAGACCTGGACTGCGGCCCCTCAGAACGGAATTTCGTCGTCCATTTCGCTACGCTCGAAACTGGCCGGAGAGTCGCCGGCACTGGCGCTGTGGGACGGCGCGGCCGCCGCACCGCCGCCGCTGTCGGCGCGCGAATCGAGCATGGTGATCTCTCCCCGAAAGCGCGGAACGACGACCTCCGTGGTATATTTCTCCACGCCGTCCTTGTCGGTCCATTTTCGGGTCTGAATCTGTCCTTCGAGATAGATCTTGGACCCCTTGCGCAGATATTGCTCGGCGATCTTTGCGAGATGCTCGTTGAAGATCACCACACGGTGCCATTCCGTCCGCTCCCGGCGCTCGCCACTCTGCTTGTCCCGCCAGCTCTCCGACGTCGCGAGCGTGAAATTGACGATCGGGTCGCCCGCGGTCGTACGCCGCGTCTCGGGATCGCGCCCGAGATTGCCCACGAGGATCACCTTGTTGATGCTGCCGGCCATATGCCTTCTCCACTGATTGAGTTCCGAGACGTTACCCGCCCCGCCCCTGCCCGCGCCATCGCGCGGCTCCCGCCGGCCTGTGGACAGAACGACGGGTTTTCTTACCACTGTTCTTGCTTTGTTCCAATAGCAAATCACGCGCCTGCTTAAAGCGCGCCTGCAAAAAGGGGCAGGAGCTGGCGGGCGCCTTTCACGCTCAGGTGATGTTCGTCGCGATAGAGGGGGACGCCATTGAGCGCCACCGCGCAGGCTCCGCTCCTGCACAAGACGGTGTGCGGATAGAGGACGTTCGCACCGTAGCGCTGCCGCAGGCTCGTGAAGGCATTCAGCACAAACCTCTGCCGGTTCAGATAAGTGCCGACATCGGGATCGACCCCATCCGCATTCTCGGCCAGGGCACGGCGCGCGAGTATTGCGGGCACCGGCCAACCGATCTCGGGAATGGAGGCGACGATGACGACCTTCTTTCCCTCCTTCCGAAGCTCACTGACCGTCCGATCGAGCCCGCGCAGAAATACGCCGTGATTGTCGTCGGGAGCGGGAGTGCGGCACATGTTGTCGAGAAGCACAACGCGCCCTCGAGGCTCGTATCCATAGGTCGAGCCTTCGGCATATTTCGCCCAGCGCGATTCCAGGATGATCTCGGTGATTTCCGGCCGCTTCGCCAGCGCCGCCACCGCGTCGTTGAAGGCGCGGCAATCGGGCTTGGGTGTGGTGACACCGAGAAGCGGCGGACAGGCTTCGCCACCCGCGAACAGTCCCACGCGGCCGGCGCGCGCGGCCGCCGCGGCGACAGCAGGCAGAATCGCGTCGGCGTGAGAGTCGCCCCACAAGAGAAAGCTAGGAGCAACGGCGCCCGCTGCGCCGATGCGGCACAGGCGGCCCTTTCTCACGTCTTCGGATGTCAGCCCGAAACAGCGCGCGATCCGCGGTTCGTGATCATCCTGTTCGGCCAGGATGCGCTGCAAGGCCGGGCGCAGGCGTTGCGGTAATCCGTCCGTCGACGCCGCCAGCGCCGCCGATGCGGCGATGAGTCCGGCCACTAGGGCAGCGGCGGCGAACGGAGCGCGGCGCGGCGCGCCCGGCGAAGCTCTGCGAAGCGGCTGCTCCACGTAACGCCATGAGATCACGGCCAATACGAAGGACAGCGCGATGAGCAAGGCGCTGCCCACACCCGACGGTTCCCGAAAACCGATGTAGGTCGCGAAGACGAAGACCGGCCAGTGCCAGAGATAGAGGGAATAGGAGATCAGCCCGATGAACACGAGCGGGCGCGTAGCTAACAGCTTTCCAGCGATGGTCCTCTCCGGATGCGCCGCGTAAATGACGAGCGCCGCGCCAAGGCATGGCGCAAGCGCCGCGAATCCCGGAAACGGCGTCTGCGGCGTGAAGCCCAAAACCGATCCCGCGATCAGGACCAGCCCGAGCAAGACCAACGCGTCGGACGCCATCGCGGATTTCAGGGCCGGCACCGCGCCCAAAGCGAGAAGCGCGCCCAGCATCAGCTCCCAGGCGCGCGTCGGAAGAAGATAGAACGCCGCGACCTGCGCCGAACCGGCACCCCACACGCTCAGTGCGAAGGATGCGAGGAACACGATTGCGATCGCGGCAATGCGTTGCCATGGCGAGACGCGCCGCAGCGCGAGGAGCAGTGCCGGATAGACAAGGTAGAACTGTTCCTCGACGGCGATGGACCACAGATGCAGAAGCGGTTTCTGGTTGGCGGCCACGTCGAAATAGCCCGCTTCGCGCCAAAATTCGAAATTGGCCGCGAACAAGGCGGTAGCAAAGAGGCTCTGCGCGTAGCGCACGAGATCTACAGGGAAGAAGAAGATAAGGGCGGCCAGCGAGACGATCGTGAGCATCGCGAACAGGGCCGGAAAAATTCGCCGCACGCGCCGTTCGCAAAATCGCGCCAGCGAAAATGTGCCCTGATCCATTTCGTGCTGGATCAGCGACGTGATCAGATAGCCCGAGATCACGAAGAAAACGTCGACGCCGACGAAACCGCCCCCGAAACCGGGCGCGCGATAATGGAAGAGCACGACCGGCAGGATCGCAAGGGCGCGCAGGCCGTCAACTTCCGGCCGGTATCCGGAACCTGCCCGGCTGAATCCATTCGTCGCGATCATGGAGCTAGTGTTCCATTTCCAACGCTTCGTATCCCAAAAAATTTGTCATGGCCCGCGCAACCACACTGGCGCCAAATCAGCCATTCCCCCACTTCTCACCATGGCCGGGCTTGACCCCGCCACCCAGCGGCGAGCGCACGTGGTCGGGTCAAGCCCGACCATCCCGAGCCGTGACTGAGTCCCGAACAGATGCAGTGTCATTCGCCGCGCAGACGCGCGGCAGCCGGGCGGGCGGGTCAAGCCCGCCCATGGTGAATGTATTTGGCACCGGAACTTTAACTCAGCGCCTGTGCCGTCAAGCCGGGCCATGACATTCTTGGGGAAGTGCGCAGAAGCGCAACGGGTTGCAACTCGCGTCCGTTCTACCTACGTTCCATCGGGAATCGCGGGCCGCAGTTCTCGCAAGCGGCTGCGATGAGAGGCCTCCTTCAACCTTTCGTGGCCGCACTGCCATCCGGGCAGCGGAAGACGGACACGCGGTTGCGGGAGCGGACCACCTCGGCGAAAGTGGACGTTTGGATCGGATGTCATGCTGAAGAACATTTCCGTTCGCGGCGCCCGCGAGCACAACCTCAAGAACGTCGATGTGGAGATACCGCGCGACACCCTGACGGTCATCACCGGCCTTTCCGGCTCGGGAAAATCCTCGCTGGCGTTCGACACGATCTATGCGGAAGGCCAGCGGCGCTATGTCGAAAGCCTTTCCGCCTATGCGCGCCAGTTCCTGGAGCTGATGCAGAAGCCCGACGTGGACCACATCGAAGGGCTTTCGCCGGCGATTTCCATCGAACAGAAGACGACGTCGCGCAATCCGCGCTCGACCGTCGGCACGGTCACCGAGATTTACGACTATCTGCGCCTCCTGTTCGCGCGCGTCGGCGTGCCCTATTCGCCCGCCACTGGACTTCCCATCGAGAGCCAGACCGTCAGCCAGATGGCGGACCGCATTCTGGCGCTCGAATCGGGAACGCGGCTGTTCCTGCTGGCGCCGATCGTGCGCGGACGGAAGGGCGAATACCGCAAGGAACTGGCGGAGCTGCAGAAAAAGGGGTTCCAGCGCGTCAAGATCGACGGCAAGTATTACGAGCTCGGCCACGCGCCCGCGCTCGACAAGAAGCTCAAGCACGACATCGAGGTGGTCGTCGATCGCATCGTGGTCCGGCCCGATATCGGCAACCGGCTGCCCGATTCGATCGAGACCGCGCTCAACCTTGCCGACGGTCTGCTCGTCGCGGAATTCGCCGACGTGAAGGACAAGAGCGAGCCCCGGCGCCTCATCATGTCGTCGAAATTCGCATGTCCGGTCTCGGGCTTCACCATCCCCGAAATCGAACCGCGCCTCTTTTCCTTCAATAGCCCGCATGGCGCGTGTCCCGCCTGCGACGGCCTCGGCACGCAGCTCTATTTCGATCTCGCACTGATCGTGCCCGATGAAAGCGTCAGCCTGCGCAAGGGCGCGATCGCGCCGTGGTCCAAATCCTCGTCGCCCTACTATTTGCAGACGCTCGAAGCTTTGGCGCGGCATTACAAATTCTCGCTCAACGACCCGTGGGAGGATTTGCCGAAACGCGTGCGCGACATTTTGATGAATGGATCGGGCGAGGACGAGATCAGGTTCATCTACGACGACGGCATGAGGCGCTACGAAACGAAGAAGACGTTCGAAGGCGTCATCCCCAACATGCAGCGCCGTTTCAAGGAGACCGATTCGTCGTGGATCCGCGAAGAGCTGCAGCGCTACCAGGACACCAGCCCCTGCGAGGTCTGCAACGGCTATCGGCTGAAGCCCGAAGCGCTGGCGGTGAAGATTGCCGGTCGCCACATCGGCGAGGTGTGCGCGCAATCGATCCGTCAGGCCGATGCCTGGTTCCGCGATCTCGATCCGCAATTGACCCCGCAGCAACGGGAAATTGCCGCGCGCATTCTCAAGGAGATCCGCGCCCGCCTGAAATTCCTCAACAATGTCGGGCTCGATTATCTCTCGCTCTCCCGCGGATCCGCGACGCTGTCGGGCGGCGAGAGCCAGCGCATCCGGCTCGCCTCGCAGATCGGCTCGGGCCTGACGGGCGTGCTCTACGTGCTGGACGAACCCTCGATCGGCCTGCATCAGCGCGACAATGCCAAGCTCCTCGAATCGCTCAAAGGCCTGCGCGATCTCGGCAATACTGTAATTGTTGTCGAGCACGACGAAGAGGCGATCCGCAGCGCCGATCACGTCATCGACATGGGGCCGGGCGCGGGCGTTCATGGCGGTGCGATCGTGGCCGAGGGGACGCCGGCCGACATCATGCGCGCGCCGGCCAGCCTGACCGGGCAATACATGGTCGGGCTGGAACAAATTCCCATTCCGGCCCGGCGGCGCAAGCCCGCCTATGACCGCTCGGTGAAGGTTGTCGGCGCGCGCGGCAACAATCTCAAGAACGTCACCGCTTCCATTCCGCTGGGCACCTTCACCTGCATCACCGGCGTTTCGGGCGGCGGCAAATCCACGCTGGTCATCGAAACCCTCTACAAATCCGCGGCGCGGCGTTTGAACGGGGCGCGCGAACATGCCGCTCCGCACGACCGCATCGAAGGTCTGGAATTCCTCGACAAGGTGATCGACATCGACCAATCGCCGATCGGGCGCACGCCGCGCTCGAATCCGGCGACCTACACCGGCGCCTTCACCCCGATTCGCGACTGGTTCGCCGAGTTGCCGGAATCCAAGGCGCGCGGCTACGCGCCCGGACGCTTCTCGTTCAACGTGAAAGGCGGCCGCTGCGAGGCCTGCCAGGGCGACGGCGTCATCAAGATCGAGATGCACTTTCTGCCCGACGTCTATGTCCAGTGCGATGTGTGCAAGGGGAAGCGCTACAACCGCGAAACGCTCGAAGTGAAATTTCGCGACTACTCGATCGCCGACGTCCTCGACATGACGGTGGAAGCCGGCGCCGAATTGTTCCGCGCCGTGCCTGCAATCCGCGAGAAGCTCGACACGCTGGCGCGGGTGGGTCTGGGCTATATCAGCATCGGCCAGCAGGCGACGACTTTGTCGGGCGGCGAAGCGCAGCGCGTGAAGCTCTCCAAGGAATTGTCGCGCCGCGCCACCGGCCGTACGCTCTACTTCCTCGACGAGCCGACCACGGGGTTGCATTTCCACGACGTCGCCAAGCTTCTCGACGTGCTGCACGAGCTGGTCGACAACGGCAACACCGTGGTGGTGATCGAACATAATCTCGAAGTCATCAAGACGGCCGACTGGATCGTCGACCTCGGTCCCGAGGGCGGCGACGGCGGCGGCGAGATCGTAGCGGCCGGCACGCCCGAAGACGTGGCGAAGGTCGCGCGCTCCTACACCGGCCAATATCTCAAGACCTATCTCAAAGGACGTGCACTGCCGAAGGCGGTGCGCGCGGCGGAGTAAGAACCTAAACTGTCCCTGTAATACTGGTATCACTTCCCCCTCCGGCGCTTCGCGCCACCTCCCCCACGATGGGGGAGGAAAGATACGGGCGCAGAAAATGCGCACATGATTTTCCTCCCCCACTTCTGGGGGAGGTGCCCGCGGAGCGGGCGGAGGGGGGCGGCGCCTCCATGTGAGCGCCATCACGGCGCCGTCTGCTGCCCGCGCATCCAGATGCTGAAATCCGGCAGCGGTTCCGGCTCTTTCATGCCGATGTCGCGAGGCGGTGTATCTGCCGCGGAGAGAGGGACCGCCTTCGCCGCGAGCGCGGCCTTGCGTGCGGCTTCCTCTCGCTCCGCCGCGGCGAGTCTTTCAAACCGTTCGCGCAGCGCCCGTTTGTGGGGTCCCTCTTCGGGAT
>Ga0182024_10004230_pt1 | contig 33314 bp, 42 predicted proteins | sample P32metaG_FD_120480 | JGI IMG/M metagenome (GOLD analysis project Ga0182024, IMG submission 120480) | Permafrost microbial communities from Stordalen Mire, Sweden - P3-2 metaG (Illumina Assembly) | ecosystem: Environmental > Terrestrial > Soil > Wetlands > Permafrost | place: Sweden: Stordalen... | reverse complement strand
TGGTTTGGACTTTGGTGAGGTAACCCATGCCCTCGACGTATAACTAGTCTCATGACTAGACACAAGCGCAATCAATACCCTCTTGTCTTCACTAGTCAGGGCCAAACTCGAGTCAGGGGCAAAGCCCCTGTCATCAATCTCTCTGGCGAGCCGGCCCTGCAAAAGCGAATTCAGCTTGCCGCCTTCGAGCCAATCCCGCACTCCGCTGCTATCAGCCGGCTTGCCCCGATCGAAATAGCACCGCGATTTTCGATCGCCATCCCTCGACAGATTAACCAGAAACCGTGTCTAATCCGCCGGTGATGGCGCTGCCGCTCCCTGATCCGGCTCCGTCAGCGCCACACCATTGAGTTTCACGTTGTCGAGCTTCAAGCCCTGGACGTTTTTAATATCGGCGCCCGGCTTGCTGACCTTCAGGTCGACATTCGAGATGGTAATATTCCGGACCACACTCTTGTCCGGCCCGGCGATCCGGCCAAAGCCGGTTGTGCTGCCGGTCACGTTTGAGATCGTGATATTTTCCGCCGTTTGAGTTGGCGGCGCGTGCCCGCCGAGGTCAAAGTACTGGATCCACGGCGCGAGGTTGATCATCGTCCCCGGCGCATTGTCCACGATGTTGCTGACGTGAATATCCTCGTAGTGCTGGGGCGTATCGGGCCGCAGTTTTACGGTCAGGACGTGGTTCGTTTCCGTCCCCTCGATCTTGCAATTATCCACCGTCACGTCGTGGACATAAGTCGCCTCGCTGCCGAGCGTCAGGATACCGTTTCCATGGCCAAACGTGCAGTCCGAGATATGAATATGGGCGTCGGGCGGTGAAGTCGTATCGGTATCGGCCGTCGGTCCCTTGCTCCCCTTGACCGCGATGTTGTCGTCATTATCCGAGATATAGCATCCGTGGATTGTCACATCCTGGCAGCTATCCACATCTATCCCATCCGTGCTCGGCGCGTGCGGCTCCCGGATGTCCACGCTCTCGACCGTAACGTTCTGGTCGCGGTAGAGGTGCAGATTCCAAAAACCCGATCCGCGCAGCTTGATCCCTTTGAGCAGCACGTTCTTTGAATCCGAAATGAAGATGTTTCGCGGACGTTTGACATCCAGGTTCTTCGTGGCGCTGCTCACCTTCCTCGCATTATAGAACGCGTCCCAGTATGGCTGTCCCCCGCCCTGGATCGTCCCGCTCCCGGTGATCTCCAGGTTGTCGCACCAGGCAGCATTGAGCAGCGCCGGAATCCAGACCGTCTCGTGCCCCTCGATCCGCGTCGGCATCTCCGGGTAATCGAGGATATTGGTGGACCCGAGCAAAACTCCGTCCGCATCTATCGATACATTAATCTTCGGCTTCAGGAAAAGCGCCCCCGTCAGGAATTGTCCCGACGGTATGACGAGCGTCCCCCCTCCCTGCGATTCCAGTTGATTGATCGCCCCTTGAATCGCCTTTGTATTGAGCGTCTTGCCGTCACCCACCGCTCCTGCCGTTACGATCGAAAGGTCCGTAGCGGAGCACGACTGCAACGCCACCGCGATTAAAGCAGTGCCCAACAAACACGGCCGCCTGAAAGCCCGATGGATCGATTCCACATTCCGGAGGGTAGGGGATGCTTGCATATGAACAGGGGGGAGCGGCCAGAATTGTCCCAGCCAGAGCCGGGTTCAAGTTAAAACCCGGAAACGGCGGGATGGCGCCCTTTTTTCATTTGTGGCCTGCCAAAGCCGGCCGGATAAGGACATGGGCGGTGAGGGATTCGAACCCCCGACCAACGCCGTGTAAACGACCTGCTCGTGCGAGAGAAAACTTGCAAAATCTATACCGCCAGTCTATACCCGTAGCCATGAGCACACGAAATCAGCTAAAACCCACGGGCGTTCCCTGCCTCTATCGCCACGAGCAGAACAAGAACTACTATGGCGTGAAGAAGCACAGGGGGACGATTCTGAATAAGGCTCTGCGGACGGGGAACGGCGACAAGATAACAGACCGCAAATTGGCTGAGGCTGCGTTGCGCAACTGGATTGATTCCCTGGACGCACCGGAAGCGAAAGACATGCCCACATTCAGGGAGTTGTATGAAATGTTTTTGAAGGCTAAAGGAGGCAAAGCAGGCTCCACCCACAAGAGCTACACCTTCCGATTTAAAACGATTGAGACGGAGGCCCCGGCCATCATGGATATGCCCATTGATAAGATTAAGCCAAGTGACTTTGCGCAGATGCTTGGGAAGCTGGAAAAATCATGGATGCCCCGCACCTTCAATGCCCTCACTCTCTTCATTAAGATGATGTTCGATTTGGCAATACAAGATGAGTTGATTGAAAAAAATCCCTACACCCGCCTCTCCACGAAACGGTTGCGGTTGAAGGATAAGCCCGCAGAAGTCCCCACCATTGAGCAATGCGAGGCAATTGCACGTAGCATCCGTGAGCAAGAGTTTTCTGACACGGCGGAAGATAGCGCGGACAAAGTTTCCTTTCTCCACCTTGCCGCATTGGGCGAGGCGGAAGCCGACTTCCTCATTTGGAACGATGTAAAATTTGAAGATGGTTTCATGCAGTGTAAGCGGATTAAAACCGGGGCCTATTTCCCCGTCCCGCTTTACCCGGACCTCAGAGATTTTATGCTCAACCTCTATGTGCGCCAAGGCGAGCCCGATCCCGAGGAAAAAATCTTTAAGATTAGGAGTATCAAAAAGGGTCTATCGAACGCATGCAAGCGGCTTGGCCTTAAACAGTATAGCCCGCGAGATTTACGGAAGGCCCGGATAGTTTGGATGTTACGGAGAGACATTAAGCCGGAGACTTTGGCACGCTGGCAGGGCCACAAGGACAACGGGGTGTTGATACGTCGCACTTATTCCTGGGTGCTGGATGATGACCTGAAAAACTACGAGAAAACACAGATTGCATTACTCAGTGGGAAGCGGGAGCCGAGGAAGGATGTAGTTCTTTAAATAATTGTCTTGCCGCTGTATTCCTCTAAGGACTCAACGGTTATTTTTTTGTGACGGGTGGCACTACTGCATTTTAAAAGCCCACGGTCTAAAAGCCGCCTGACGGTGCTACCTGAAACATCCAATAGGTAGGCCGCTTCCTTGATGCCGACGAATTGCTTGCCCCTCGCTTTCTGCCAAGTAAAGGGAGCATCTCCCCCTCCATTCTGTTTGTGGATCGCGGCAAGGTCCGCCTGAATGTCATTCATCTGCTTTTGTAATTCTTGGAGGGATGAAAGGACAGTGGGCAGCACCGCAAACCCCTCCATTGCTTCCGTTAAAGTTACCTCCCGCTTTTCTTGGCTCTTGTTCACCTATACAATCATACGAAAATTATAGATGCGTCAAGGGATAGTTAGTAGTTTGTTTTAATGGATAGATATAGATAGATATACAGTTCATCATCCCGGCGCTTACCTACTGTTCCGTTTCCCATAACAAATCTTTGACGGGAAAAGGCGAGCGTGCTACCTTCCCCAATGGTTATAATCAACATCAAGGCGGTGAGGAAGGAACGGGGAATGGCGCAATTTGAATTGGCGAATGCAATCGGCTTGTCCCGCCCGCGTCTAAATCTCTTGGAGAATGCAAAAACAGAACTGATTCCGTTTAAAATCCTCAATCGGCTCTGCATCGTGTTGGAATGCGAGCCGGGGGAACTACTTTTGTATTCCCCGGATTGATCCGGGATTATGTACTCGACGAAGTTACTGTTGGCAGAGTTGGTTGAGCGGGCGGCCTAAGTTTGACGCTTATAGGAACAATCTCACTTCGGGCGATTCTTTTATCCATTGTCTCAACTTCGACAAGATAGAAATCAGAATCCATCCCAATCTTCATTTCGGAGGATTGAAACAATATTTCCAATCGCTCTCCTGCGGGGAGTTTCGTATCGGATTTGGTACTTCCAAGGGTCAATAAGGGAGCGTAATCTTTTCGCTCTGAAATCTTCTCGCGGCCATCTCGAATAGTTATTAAACGAATCGAAAGTATTGCGATGTCACGATCTAGGTCCGTGTTAATAATATTTGCCATTATAGGACACACCCCGGTTCCCACATCATTATTAACAATCTCGACAATAAGGGGGCATTTGTCAAAGGCATTACTCGACAAAGCTACCGTGTCAGAGGTTGACGAAAGCTGCTTGATTAGTGTTTGTCCTACTTTATGAGAATGGAAGTTTTCTTTTCGGGAATCTTCCTTTATTTGTTTTACGAGATTTGTATAAGAAGATTTCTTGTTCTTGAAATCAGAACACTCAATCGTTAATTCTACATCACCTTTCTCTATTTCGCGATCTGATATATCCTCCGGTAACATATATGTTAATACACCCGCCAATACCCCGCCCTTGGCAATAATAGTCGCAGAGTTTTCTGACAGCACATCCGTTCTTTCATATCGACGCGAAACGCCATTTTGGAATGTTCCCGTAAATCCCATTGGAACATCTGCCGGGGCCATAGATCGTTCAACATTCTCCGTTTTCATTTTCATCGGCCACCCCTTTGCGATGCTATCTGCGCCGCAATTAGTAACCTCCAGTATCAAAAACAAAAACCTCTCTCCGTTTTCCAATATCCCGCTTTGGAACTCGGTGACGTTTATTCTGAGATCAGGCTCGCAGTTGGTAAGTTGTTTGTTGGCGTTCTCTCTTTCCCGATGTTCACCTCTCCACGCAAAAAATGTGGCCGTAAGAAAAAATAATGCCGCCAAGCCAGCCCATTCCAAACCAGAGATAGGCTGTCCCAAAACACTGTTGTAAAACCAGATGACAGCCATAATCACCCCTCCAGTCGCAAGGTTTGACCAGTTCCAGAGGACGGTCCATAGGAACAAAAACACTTCTCGAAATGAACGCATCGCAACCCCTCTACCCCCCGTTGGCATCCTTCGTCAATGTGATAATCCCGGATTGATGGCACTGCCAGAAATGGCCCGTGATCGCTCCAGGATTGGCGTGGAGAGGTTTTGGGCTTCTGGATGACCGTCTTTATCTCGGCGCGGCCTTCTCTTTGATGCTGGGTGCAATTCCATATAACCTAAAACATTCTGTTTGAATGACTTTTTTAACCTCCTCAACACATTCCGGCAGAGTAGCAATGGAATCGTGAATGGTAACAATAGGAATTCCTTTTTGAGCAAGGATGGGGACCACGGCGGTTATTACCAAATCCGCCTCAAGTTGTTGTAAGGCGAGGGCGAGGGCGTTGTATTCATCCTTTTTCATTTCGTAGATTACCGCCGCTAACTCTGGAAAATGATTCTTAAAAACCTCCCCCGCCTTCGTTTGCCAGTAGTTAGGACTAAAAAGGTAGCTGTAGAACTGCTTTTTGAATTTCTCCCTGTCTGGCGCGTCGCAAAGCACCTGCAAGACTTCATAGAACTTTCCGCTTTCAACTAGCTCAAGGTAACGGCGGGCCTCATCCGCGCCTTTGTCTGGATAAAGCGAGTAGAGAAGCAAGGGCTGGCAATTTGAAATATCAACCTCTACCAGGGGCATGCCCTTATACCGGAGAAATGGGCGCACACGTTTATGCAAGTTGCAGACGTTATGAAAAACTCTTCCCGTCTTTCTATCCACTTTAAAAAACCAGTCGGCATCCTGAATCCAGTGAGTAGAAATCAAAGCACAGTTGCGAGCGTGTACCGCGTCCCTATAAAGGTCTAGTTCTTCGTTGATTATGTTTTCTATCTCATCCTCCGCTTCCGGCAGGATGGTTATTTGTTTAAGTTGCTCTAATAGGTATTTGTGCGCCGGGTTTTTCATTTCAATGGGTTCTTTCTTTTTTGGGTAGGGGTTTGTGACTGTCTTAAAATGCTGGTTCGCGTATTTCTCCGTGAATTTATAACCAAGACAGCCGTTGCCCTTGGTGCCGCGCTTGCCGGACGAATCGACCTCAATAACCCCGAGCCTAAGAAGGTCATCCCGCACCCGCTTTACAAAGTGGCAGTCAATAAATCTGTGAAGAAATTCTTGGGACAGCGGTATGAACTCCCCGCAATTCCTTTTGTTAGTCACACGGCAAAAGTAAATGCTGGATACAAAAAAGAGGACTTTATATTTGTATTCCTTCCTCATCCCATCAAGTAGGGCCATATCTAAGTTCTCAGGTATGTAAAGTTTCTGATAAGTCATTGTTGTTTCTAAGTTATACACTTTTCTCCAAAACAGGCTAAAAAGTAGCATATAAAAGGGTATAGGGATGGGGGAGGGTATTGATTGTTATATATATTAACCTTATTGTACCTATTCATTGTCCTTTCTTTTCCTAAAACCCGTACTGGGCGCGGATTTCTTGACCCTATCACTGATTTATTTCCTAAATATTCAGATTAAAGGAGAATTTAGCTGCGGCCCCGGAAAACCCATTGGCATATGGGTAGTTTAGGGTTTTGTTCCCCTAATTGACAGGCCGCGCCCTATTCATGGCATGGAATACACCAAAACTTACTAATGCATTCAGGCATCCTCCATTTTACTGGCCCTCGGGCGTGCCCCCTGAGATACTTTCTACAATCCCCCCGCTTCAAATACCAATCTCCACTTATGTTCCGGCAAGCGGAACAAAACCCTAATACTACTCCATCTCAATGCCCCATCTTTCCTCCAATGCCTCGTAAATCCTGCCCATCCCTAAAGTTAGGTCATTAAAGAGGGCATCAAGTTCCTCCACCTTTTCCCCTTGCTCGCGCCCATATTTAGTATTCCTCTCCCGCTTCGTGTAGGCCGCATATTTCTCCTCTTCCGCATAAAAGAGCGCATACACGCCCTCCCGCGCCCTCTTTAAGAATTGCGCGGCCTCTATTAGTTGTTCATATAACCTATCATCCGCATTTTCCGGTGTGTGTGTGTGCTTGTGTGGTATTTGCTACGCTTTCCATATTTTTCTCCTTGGCTTTCTTTTGGTGTTTGCTCCGTCCCCAATCTCTACACTTTTCCCAAAATCATTTAGTTTTCAGCGTGGATTAATCTAGTCCCTTGACAACGGGCGGCTAACCAGTGCTGCCCGTAGATACGATATACAACCAAGATTGCCTGGAAGGCATGCGGGAGATTGATAATGGGACTATTGATACCTGATTAAGACCTATAGTAACGAGGGAGAGCTGGTCCTAGATAATTGCATCGGGAGCGGAACCACGGCGGTTGCGTGTCGAAATACTGGCAGGTTTTTCATCGGCTTTGACTCCTCCCGTGAATATTTCGAGATGACCAACGCACGGCTGGGGGCTTCTCTTCACCCGGACGAGGAATAAAAACGGCATGGCGGGAATTATGGAGAGCTTGCGGCGGTAAATTTGCCTTGGTTAGAATCCGTCTGCGAAGGAGCGAAAAGAAAAAGCAATTTATTTTGGCGGCAATTTCACTTTCGCGGGAAAAAAGTGTAAAGGTAAGATATAATGTATAATCCATATCAACAGCAGGTTTGTGGCATCTACGCCATTTCCGGCCTATATCTTGGCGGCTATAACGGAGAACACGCATATATAGGGCAATCCGTGAATCTGGGCGCGAGGTGGAACCAGCACCTATACCAACTCGAAAAGGGCACGCATCCTAACTCATATTTACAAAATGCGTGGAATTTTTACGGAGGGGATCAGTTTACATTCATTCGCCTGGAAGTGTGCGAAAGGGTCGAATTGGACGAAAAGGAGATACATTATATCAAAGATATTAATACACTCGCTCCAAACGGTTATAACTTAAAGCCCGGTGGTAGCGGTGGCTCGCCAACTGCGGAAACGAGGGCGAAAATGTCTAGGGCGAAGAAGGGGCGTAAAAGGAAGCCATTCACTGAAAGCACAAGGTTCAAAATGTCCGCATCCCACAAAAAACCCTTCAAATTATACAACCCAGATGGGGAGCTTGTTGAGGGAAAGGACTTATCGGCATTCTGCAAGGAAAATGGCTTGAACAATGGGAACATGTGCCAAGTCCTGAATGGTAAGCGGTCCGCATACAAGGGTTGGACTAAGGCTTAGAATAAATGAACTATTCTCGTTAGAAACTTCATTTTCGCACTTTCTAAGTGTAAGTAATCTATGAAGGACAATTAACAACGGAGGTAAGCGTGGCAATGAGAATGAAAAATCTGACGAAGAAGGAAAAACAGAAAATTTGGGACGAAGCGTTTGACGGCGGTAATCCCCCGGATTGGATGGTGGACGGTTTCATCGCTAACGTAAGGTGTGCAGACAAAGATTTCAACGTTCTACATGATTTACCCGGTGACTGGACCATAGATTACTTGCGATCCATTATTAAAAGAAATCGGAAGTTAGGCGAAAACCCCGAATGGCGCGATGCAAGTATAGGGAAGCGGATTAAAATGTACCTGGATTCTGAATAAAATGAGTGCGGGAGATTTGTACATAATATTGGAGCTGACTGAGATCAATCGAAAGCTGAGCTGTTTGATGGCGATTATTAAGAGACGAAATGGCGGCGATGATGGAGAAGAGGACGGAGGGCACCATGCAATTCACAGAACACGGTAAAGCGGAACCAACTAATAGAAAAATCGTTTACGACGGCAAGAGTGAAACTTTTGATATTGTGAGCCCGGCCCCGGATATGGCGGCGGAACTGGACTCGCTTGAGGACATTATTCGCGAACGCCTGTCCCTGAATCAGCCCATTGATGACATATTGCGGGATTTATTGGAGGAGCAGGTGGAAGAGGAGCGAGGTAAAATATTCTCCGAGGTATTAATCAAGATATTGCTCCTGATTGCCAACTCAACCAATCCAAAGCTAGAAATCGAGGTCTTGATACAGGCGGCTAACCTTTCGAGTCTCAGAGAAGGGCTGTCCCATAGATATATCGCGGAAGAGTTATGTGGGGTATCCCGGCAAGTTTTCTCGGCCCGAGTACAGAAAGTTATCAAAGAGCTAAACCTTAAAAACCCTCGTGCGTGCAAATCAGAAGAGGCGAAGGACAAGTATCGACGTGGCAATCAACGAAAATATGATCTGTAAACCTGACTTCAAAGTAAGGAATGAAAACATGAATGAACTAATAACAATAGACCCAGAGCATTTAGAGATTGGAAAGAACTATTTGATACTCAAGGAGGAAATCTCGGATGAGGAATTGGCCGAGGTATTCACTTCTTTGAAAACAGTAGAATCTTCAATCTTGTGGTTGTTGGGTGACTTTCTGAATTTCACGGAGTTAAGAAAGAGCGAGGCATATGCGAAGGCCCTGGCGGGTACGCACTACAAGCCGGAGACACTATATCATGCCAAGAAGGTGTGCCGACATTTTCCGCCTTCACTTAGAAAGAACGTCAGCTATTCACACCACAAGGAAGCAATTGGGCTCTGCAAGCGAGACGTTAACCTGGCCCTGAAATTCCTAGGAGAAGCAGAAAGGGAGAATTTATCCGTGAAGGAAATGAAGGACTATATCACAGATTCGATTAGGCCCCCGCTCCAAAAAGTTGAACATTTCGTAGATATTGAGTGGTTAACTCTACTTGATGCGTTTGGAACGATAATCCGGTTCTTGGAGAATCTCGATCCCGCCAAGATGCCCGTTGAAAGGCTCGTGACGGCCAAGAGCTATCTGGGAGACATTGTGGAAGTGGCGGCGAAATACATAGGATAAGGATGAATATCCTGGTTGCTGGCGTTTGAGCGTGGGCCAGATCATGGTTTTAGGGATTTGGAGGATGCTTACTACGCTTGAGGCTTGCGGTTGAGCCGCATGTCGGCATAATTCCGGTCAAATGAGTGAGCCCGTCGCAAGTCCATCGCCAAAGGCGAACCTAAAGTGTTTCGTGATTCTCCCCTTCTCGGACACGGAGCATAAGAGGGCGGCTAAAAAGGTTAAAATTACGAAAGAAGAATGGAAATTCATTTTCAAAAACTGGATCAAGAAAGCCGTCGAGTCGTTTTCGGGCGCTAAAATAGATTGCAAATGCTCCGGAGCCAATCCGGGGAATTTCATCAAGAAGATAGTCCGGGATATTGACCAAAGCGAAATTGTGATTGCTGATCTGACCGGAAGTCGCCCAAATGTTTATTATGAGTTAGGCATTCGGCATGCTTTGCGAAATGGAACAATCATCATAACTCAAGAGTTTAATGCTCTTCCGAGTGACCTGAAAAGCTATCAATGCTTTGAATATTACTATACTTCCCAAGCTCATAAAAGCGAAGAAGTTTTTAATCTCTTCGAAAAGGAAATGCACGGGAAACTCGAATATATCATAGAAGCGGAATACCCAGACGATAGTCCCGTGAGTGACTTTCGTTCACATGAACGCGCGAGCCCATTACATGGGGACCGGTTTGAATTTATAAAGCAGACGAATGTGAAGCTCCATGACCTCGTGGGGATCGTCGGAAATATCCGTACTACCTCGACAAATACCATATTTCACGAGGCTAGTAAGGACTTCGGGCTAAAGATCCGGGATTTTTACGAATATTTTGATAAGCATAAAGTTTACATTAGTGAAGGCTCCGCTGCCTTGATTCGGAAAGCGGCAACAGAAACTGCTATTCTCTTGAGTCATTTAAAAAAAGAACGATCCGTTGATGGATGCGAAGACCCTAACCTTCTGCAAAGGATAGATGACGCCTACAAGCGTGTTGGCGATTCCCTGCATTTTGCGGAAAGCGAAGTCAGAAAGCTCTTAGGAGTAGAGGAATCTACGAAGTCGGATTAGGCGGGAACAGCCGGGAAAAAGGAGTTTCCAATATTCCCCAATCCCTCAATGCGTCGAGAATATCACCGGGATGGTCGTTAAACCGAACTGGATCGAACATGTCATCAATAGCCGAAACTTCCGCCTTTTTCATGCCGAAAGTCGTCCCGTAGATTGAGGCGCTGGAACAGTTCTCAAGCTGTAGGCGCTCCATGTTAGATCGATTGTATCCAAATCCTAGGAACGCTACAACTTTCGCTTCTGCGAGTAGCCTTCGTGCATAAATCAAATTTGAATCCTCTTTAGCCTCGTGAATAATACTTATGCCGTTTGTCGCACGCTTAAGGTCACCTCCGGATCTTATCGGAGCGTAGAAATTAATTGTATTCTGATCGAAGATACTGCCGAGTTGGCCATGAATATGAACTAGCGGAAGATTACGCACCTGCATTTCTGCATTGTGGCCATCGAGTGAAAACCTATTCATTAGAGCCCTGTGAAAGTATGCCTCAAGAGAGCGGTCATAATTATAGGTGATGAACGAAATACTGTTTGCTTTAATATCCTTCGTTCCAATCGTCATCTTGGTAAACAGGTAATCGTACCAACTTTTTCCTTTTATTTCCGGATCGAAGAGACGATCAATTTGTTCGTGCTTCGAAAGTGTTAAAGCAATCAGCGCTTTTCCCATCGGGATCAGGTCCCGTCTCCCTTCCAAGAATTCGTCAATGGAAAGCATTCCCGAACCTTGCAGAATACGCTGAAAAGCCTGGATATCGCTTCGATAGATTCCGCAGGCAGTTAAGTAATCGACGTTCTCGCTCTCTGGTTTGTACTGCAAAATCTCTCGCATTAACTCCGTGCCTGACGGAAAACCGAAACGAATACTAGCTCCAGCACCTAGGATCAGAACAGTTTTTTGAGTTATCATCGTACTGCCAGCGGGGCTTCATCGCGGAGCGAGGATATAGGGTCCGGCTGTTCCGTTTCGTGAGGCTAGAATAAATTCGTTGATTGGAACTCCCACACTTGGAGCCCGGTTGACAGCGAAAGTAATGGATACTGCCCATTCATCACATTAAATGCCGCATCTTCACTCATAAAGAGAGGTGTGATATGAAACTTACGTCCGGGATATTTGTTGGACATTGCGGTTTGAGCCCCATTGATTGCGGTACTCGCAACCTGATTTTTAAGCTCTACAGGGTTAACCGTGTCGAGTCTCATATTCACGGATTGAAGTTGTCCCTCAATAGCTAAAGGCGTGACTTTTACGACGCACTTCCATTCGGGCTCGTGCTCAGTAGGCGGAACGTCTCGTCCTTCGATTAGTAGATATTGTGGAAAATCCATAGGGACAGGCTTCTACCAAACAGCCGGATAACGGTCAATATGGCATATAAGGAATCTTTTTGCGTTCAAAACAAGCCGAGGTTCACGAGACAGCCCGGTCTTTTTGTGCGCGCAGGTTTTCAGATCGAGCCGTCATGTTGTCACGTTCCCTGAGTAGCCCCTGCCATTCCCGGTGACAGATGACGCGGGGACGGCCCTTAAAGTCGCTCCTGGGTCATCCTAGAGCGTTCTGGCGCGTGTCTGGTGGCATCTTGCGTTGACATGGTGACACGGGGGAATGTCATCCCTCCACAAGCACCCCTATCAGTACTACGCGGCCCTCTACGGCGTTTCAGTCCGCACAATCGCCCGCTATGCAAAAGCCGGGTTCCCCCTGGACGATGAGGAAGGCACGCGCACCCGGATAGCGAACCAGCGCACGGGCAAACCTCTAACGCTCAATCTCGGGGTTATCCCAGACGGCCCGCGCCTCGACGCAAACGCGGCCCTTGGGTTGTCGGCATCCATTCAGCGACTACAGGAAGAGGAGGCGGCGGCACACGCGGAATACGCGGCAGCACTTCAAAGCGGGGACGCGAACCTCGCCACCAATAAACTGAAATCATGGACCATCCTCACGGAACAGTTGCGCAAGAATGAGGAATCCGCCCCAGAGGTTGCGGAGGCAAACAAGCAATCAATCTCCCTCTCAGACCTACAGAACACTCTAAACGACTTATTCAACACGTTGCGGCAGGATTTGGACACACTACCAAGGCGCGTTGCGTTAGAGCTGATGGGCAAGGATGAACTGGCAATCAGGGAAATCCTAACAAGGGAAGTTAACGAAATAATCTCATCCCTATTCCACTGTAAATATTTGGCGGGTTATCAGAGTGAATAGCAGGGTTGTTTCAGTAATCGCGGGCATTCTCGCACGTTGCTTTAAGCCCAAAGAGGAAATTCCCCCTAGCGATTGGTCTGAGAAGTACATCCGGCTAGACGCTAAGACTTCAAACCTCGCGGGGCGCTATAGGTTAAAGCACACGCCCTACCTCAAACAGATTTACGACGATGTAGGGAATCCGCGCGTTAGGAAAATCATCTTGAAAAAGTCCGCACAGATTGGCGCGACACAATTAGCAAACAACCTCCTCCTTTACTACGTCTGCAACTTCACTTTTCCGCTTTTGATGATTATGCCGTCGAAGGAGGCGGCACAGCAGTTCTGCGAGAGAAGCCTAACACCGTCAATACACGCCAGCGCGGAGGTTAAGAAGTTTCTAACGGGCAACCAAGACGATCTCAAAAAGACTGAGATGCTATTTTCCTCGTGCATCTTGCGGTGCATAGGCGCGGGGAGTCCCTCAAAACTAGCTTCCAACCCGGCGGCGGTAGTAATCGTAGATGAATCAGACAAGCAATCTGATTTCGAGAGCATAGGGGAGGCTCCAGCCCTTGAATTGGCAGAGGATAGAACAATCTCTTTTCCAAATGACAAAAAGATAATCGTCCTATCCACCCCTACCACTGAGAACACGAGCGTTGTTCACTCTCAGTACCTCTTGGGGAGCCAATCAAAGTATTTCGTACAATGCCCCCATTGCCAGCACGAGCAGACTTTACGCTTTGAGCAATTGAAATGGGAATCGGCTAAACTAGAAAACGGCACCTACGACATAGACAAGGTGGAGCAGAGCACGCGGTATGAGTGCGAAGGGTGCCAGGCACTCCTCACGGAGCAAGACAAGGTGGGAATGGTCCGCAATGGCATCTGGCGGGACACGAACCCCAACCCGTTCCCGGTGGAAACCCGCAGCTACCACATTTCCGCTCTCTACTCTTTCAACATCACTTGGGGAGGGATGGCAAAAATCTTCCTGCTTTCAAAAGACGACGTAGGAAAGCTGAGGAACTTCTATAACTCATATTTAGGCGAGTGCTTCCAGCAACGGGCGACAACCCTAAAGACCGCAAACATTGATATACTCATTGCGGAGAGCCCGAAGTACAACAAAGGAGAGCTTCTTTCCAAACCTCAGGTAATTCTGATGGCGGCGGATACGCAGGGGGACAAATTCTATTTCGTAACGGAGGCGGTATTCAGGGACGGCTCTAGCCACGTAATAGACTGGGGTGAAATTGCGAGTTTCGAGGATTTGCTTTTGACCTACCAGCGGCAATACCCCATTCGAGGGACAAGCGATTTGCAAGGGGTTTACAGGAGTCTTATTGATGCCGGTGGGAACCGCACGGCCCAAGTGTACGAGTTTTGTAGGAAAACGGGTTTTAGGTTTTTGCCATGCGTGGGACGAGACGAGCGGCAAGGGCTTTTCGCGCCAGTCAGAGAGACAACCACCTTTTTCAAAGGCGCAAATATTCCTTTGATCCTCATTGGTGACAAGTATTTCAAGGACCAACTCTACCTGACGGGAATCAGGGAGCGTTCACTCAGGCTCTACCTGCCACAAGACACGGATGATGAACTTAAAATCCAGCTAACCAGCGAACACCTTGTAGAGAAAAAAACGAAAAGCGGAAAGTTAGAGACGTTCTGGCAATGCACGAACCGGCGGAACCACATGGGGGATTGTGCGAAGTACCTGGAAGCCTTCAAATTCCTAGTTGCCCCACAATTGGCGCGGGCGATGGCGGCAGAGGAAGCGGCAAGGCAACTCCCTGCGGCGGCAGTAGAACAACCTAAACGGGAATACCACCTCAATAACTCTCAGGGCGTGGGCTGGGATTAGCACTATTGACACGAGGCCGGGGCTATGGACGCATTTGTGTACGCACTGCTAGAGATTGCCAATGAAGAAGGCAACACAGTAACTTTAGAAACCCTTCGAAACAAGGCATTGGAGAAAATGTTAGCGGGCGGTGGAGTTGTCAAAACCCTGATTAGCAGTTCCCTAAATGGGAAAACATACTCCTACAATCTCTCGAAGCCCTCTGATGTTCTCTTCACGCAATCCTCACAGGCAATACGGCTCTATAACAAAGGTATAATTACAAATACCACGTTTGATTGGCAGTGGGTGTAGCTGATGGCCAAGTTTCTCAATAAATTCAGGAGCCTCTTCAATGAGGAGCTAGGCAAGGCCGGCACGCAAGCCGCGCCCCTGGAAAAGAAAGCCCTAATGTCCTTGGGAGGTTTTGAGGCACCAGTATGGACTCGGGATAGAAGCCTGATCTGGATGGCCGACCAAGAGGGGACCGTTAACCCAAACGCCTACACCAGAAACGAAATTGCGCGTCTCACACGTTACCTCGTAAACAACGCTCCGCTCTTTGAACGCATTCTAACAGTAGTAGAAACCTACGCGATTGGCTCCGGCCTGATTGCCAATGCAGTTACTAGCGACCCTCTTTTCAACGATGCCAATACAGCCGCTTTTGATAATTGGGCGAGCAACGTCTTTTGTTTCGCAAACAACCAATACAACTTTTACGAGGCACAGAAAATAATCGCTCGGGAGTTAGTCATAGCGGGAGAAGTTTTCATTATCCTAATCAAATCTCCTGTTACTAATTACCCGCAATTGATGCTGGTTTCGACTGAGAACGTAAAAAACTCAGGTGACGCGGGAGACGATTCCATAGACGGCCTTTTCGTTGACGCATTCGGCAAGGTGACTGCCTACATGGTTTACTTTGGTGGCACTCATCAAAAAATTGACGCTGCAAATGTAATCCACCTAATGCGGCATAAGAACGTGGGCAACTCCGGGGCATTGGCTCTTTTGCATCCAGCCTCAACTCAATGAGAGATTTCAAAGATATGCAGGTTTTGGAAAAGCGTTGCATGAAGGTCCATTCATCGCTCGCGGCAGTAGTGGAGAAGAAATCAGGCGAGGCGGGCGCGGGTATATTAGGCGGAGTCTTTCCTTCTGATGGCTTGGGCAATCCTATTCTTCCAGAGCAATCGGGGAAAGTTGCTACCAATAGCGGCCTGGAACGGGCATTTGGCGGGAATGTTGCCTACGTGGAGCAAGGGGAAAAAGTTAATCTGGTTGCCTCTAATCGTTCTACAGATGGATTCTTCAAATTTCTCGAAATGCTTTTGCGCGACGTATGCCAGAGTATCTCCCTACCTTATGAATTTCTCGTAAACGCGGACAAGCTAACAGGGGTGGGTGTGCGCTTTGTCCTCTCAGATGCGGCCTTCTTCTTTGGGCACCTGCAAAACATGATTATAGATGGGGCGATTACCCGGATTTATTTATGGGTTACAGCGTCACTGCTTAAAGGGAAAAAGCTAGACGCACCTGTAGGGGATGAACCTTGGGCAGTCTCGTTCACAAAACCGCAATCAATCACTATTGATCCGACAAGGATTAGCAATACTGAGATTTCGCTACTTGGCAACAGCATGGGGAACTACGAAGGCTTTTGGAGTGCCAGGGGCAAGGATTGGCGGAAGGAAGTAGAACAGCACGCGGCGGAAGAAGCTTTCCTTGATGAACTTGCCAAGAAATACAAAGTCGATATTGCACGGCTGAGAACCCTACCGGCTGGCACAACGCTACTGCCCGGAGTGCGTGAAACAGTAACCGAAACACCCGCACAAGAGGAAGAGCAGGGCGCGGACGGCGCGGACACGGACAAGGAAGGGACAGGCTAACCCATGAGACTAGAGCGAATCATTGAAGCAGTTTATACACAGCCTTGGGCAATACTCCCGGCGAACCACAGGGCAATCCAGCAATTGATTGAGGCGCATTTGAATGGCGCATCCCTCTTAGATTTCACAGACCCGGACGAGCAAACCCCGGCCTACGAAGTTTCAGGCACTACGGCCATCGTGCCGATAGTGGGAACCATTCTAAACAAATGCAGTGGCCTAGAAGCAATGTGCGGCGCATTCTCTTGCCAGGCGTTCCGCCAGACCCTCAGGACCGTTGCGGCGGATGACAACATAGAAAACATAATCCTGAATATTTCCAGCGGCGGGGGAATAATCACGGGTGTTCCAGAGACGGCGGATTTAATCGCTCGGGTAACGTCAATAAAACCCGTTTATGCCTTCACTGACGACGTTATTGCCAGTGCCGCTTATTGGCTCGCGTCCCAGGCTAATGGCATTTTCGCAAGCAAGTCCGCGCAAGTGGGATCGATAGGCATCTACATGGCCCTACTCGACACAAGCGCGATGTTCCAGAATGAGGGCATTAAGGTGGAGCTGTTCAAGGCGGGCACAAACAAGGCGATGGGATTGCCCGGCACCAGCTTGACGGATGACCAGCGGCAAATCCTGCAAGCCTCAGTAGATAAAGCATACCAACAATTCACTTCGTACATCACCGCGAAGCGCCCAAAGGTTTCCACGGATACAATGCAGGGTCTTACCTATGACACGGACGATGCCGTTTCCCTTGGCCTGATCGATGGGGAATTGAGCGAGTTAGATGAATTAATCCAGTTTCTAAATGCGTAAGCCCTACTAGCAGACTCCTTCCCAGGACACCCGGATTAACCCTCCGGGTTTTTTTACGCCCTTTTGACAAAGGCACCAGCGGTAACAGCAGAACTTTTTACCCTATGGATATACTTGACCAACTTTCTACACTCAAAGCGGACTTCGCTAAAGCAACCGAGGCAAAGGCGACTCTTGAAGTTAAACTAACAGAACTTGAAGCAAGCGCGGCCACTAAGGACGAAACGCTCAAAGCAGCGGATGAGGCACTTGCGGCTAAGGTAACTAAAATAACTGAGTTAGAGACTTCCCTTGAAGCCATACAGGCAAAGGTTGCGGAACTAACAGCGGCACAAAAGACAGCAGACGAAAAGGCGATTGAGATTGTCGCTAATCGCGGCATCGCCCCCGTCAAGGTTGATGTTAAAGCCGTCAACGAAGGCAATTCCGAAGATGCGAAGGCAGAATACTCACGGCTCCTAAAAGAGAATCCTACTAAGGCAGGCAAATACTTCGCTGAGAACCTAGGGAAAATACTCGGCAGATAACGCGCAGCATTTTGACAACGGAACCAACGGCATCGGCAGGACTTCACTTTAACTAACCCCCAAAAACACTATGGCTAATAACATCGGAACGCTTACCCCAACCCTCATCGCGCAAAGCGGTTTGGCTCTCTTAGTAGCGAAATATCCCGTCATCACTAAAATTGCTACTGATTTTTCCAGCCAGCAAATTCCTTACGGCGCTTCTATCATTACGAAAATTCCTACCGTGGGAACAATGCAGACCTATTCTGCGAGTGCGGGCTACGTCACCTCTGCTCTTAACTCCACCGATGTTACCGTTACCCTAAACCAGCACGTTTACAACGGGTTTTCCATTAATGACGAGGAACAGACCCAGATTTCTCCCATCCTGTTCAACCAATACGCTGAATCAATCGCGGATTCGATTGGCTTGGGCGTCATGTCCGGCATAGCGGCTCTTTGGACTACTGGAAATTATACTTATCCTGTGACGGCTCAGGCTCTCACTGGCGTCAATCGCAATACAATAATTAACGCGGAGACTCAACTAAATACGCGGAATGTCCCCAAGACTAATCGCTTCGGCGTTCTCAATAGCTATGCTTACGGGCAACTCCTGCAAGATTCGAGCCTCGTTAGTACCTTGTTCGTTCCGGGAGGCCCCGGCGTTGCTGGTCCTAATGTGCCAGTAATAAATGGTATTCCTTTTACTGAGTATTCACTTTTGCCCTCCGGCCAGTACCAGCAAGGCATCATCGGCAGTCCCGATTCAATGGCCTTTGTCTCGCGGCTCCCGCAAGACCCAGGCGCACTAGGTCTTCCACTCATGGGTAATATTACCATAATCACAGACCCCGTTTCTAACCTCTCAATACAGTTGAGAGATTGGTATGACTTTTCACTCGGCAAACGAAATGTAGTTTATACGTTCATGTATGGCGTTGCAGTTGGCAACCCGAAGAGTTTGCAAATCGTGACAACTCAGTAAAGCTAAGATTCACCCTAACCACAAAAAGAGAAAGCCACTTAACCGTGGCTTTTTTCTTGCCCTTATTATGACAAGACGGGAAGGGCATGAGTGAGTTTATAGAATTACATCAAGATGCACTTTGCGAGGCCCTGGGCTTCGTGGGCGAGGCAATCATCTACAACGGGAATACTTATCAGGGAATCGTTTCGTTTGTAAAACTATCTGATGAGTTAGGAGACGGCGGCTTTCTTGAAACCCTCGATTCAAATATAATTGTATCGAAAAGGGATTTCTCCACGGCTCCGGTTGCGGGCCAGCTAATTAATGCGGGCGGCCAGGAAATGAGGATTATTACGGTGGATGCCGACGAGGTTTCATTTTTCCTGGGTTGCAAGACGGCGACAAGGTAATGAATGCCGAGATAGATACCTCACAGTTTAGTAGGAAACTAGAGCAACTAAAAGTATTGTCGGGCAAGAGTTGGAAGGCCGTTGTTCAGGAGCAGGCGAAGCTATTGGCAAAACGTCTCGCACAACTAACACCCCCGTACAAGCAAACCTCGGGAAAGAAGGGTGTAGCCGTTGATATTGGACGGGTATATCTCCGTTCCGATTGGTTCAATGAGAAATTCAATTTCCGCAATCAGAAGTTGGACAAGAGGGTTAAGGATGCCGTTCTTGAACAAGACGAGGCTACACTACTCCCTATATTTCAGAATAGCACCCGTCTAAACAGGATTCACATTGAGGCGTTTGACCCGGAGAAGCACAGGGCGGCACGAAGGGATGGCCGGGTGAATTATCCCGCGCCCTTTAGTTTTCCCCTAGCCCAGCAAAGTCAAATTGCAGACTATACGAAGCTAGTACAAAAGGCAGTGGGCACAGCTAAGGCAGGGTGGGCATATTGTTTCAAGTTGCTCGGTGGAAGCATTCCAGGGTGGCAGGATAAACCCGTGGGCAACGTAGAGGACAAGAGCACCTTGGAGGAGAATCCCTACATAATCGTTACAAACAAAGTTTCGTATTTCTCAAACCTCAATAGTAAAATGAACATCGTTGCAAGGTCATTAGTGGGCCGCGCGGAAACTATGATAATTGCGGCAGAGAAGGCCATGAAAGAGGCCGCAAAAGCCGCAGGCTGGTAATTTAGAAACTTTGACAGGGCGGGAATAAACAATGCTGACTTCTCTCCCGCTTCTCATTGAAAACAAATTCCTTGGGTACGTCACCGGGAATTACTCCGGGGCTTATAATGTCTATTCGTCCTTCTCGACAAACGAAGTATCCCAACCCTGCATAACCGTGGAATGCGGCAAACTAACCCAGTTAGAGCCCGGCACGGACGTTTACAGGGGCAACCTAACCGTCTGTATTTATACGCAAGCCGACGACGCCTTAAACGCCATCAATGCCCATGACCAGACCTTTACGGAAATGTATTCATTACTTACCCAAAACGAGGCTTTGGCGGGCCTTAATGGGGGTGCCACCTTCAATATGTGGGGATATTACATTGAATACATTGAGAACCAAAGAAGCGAGCGCAGTTTTAAAGGTTCAATCGAGTTAGTTGTCAATTGCCAGAGCCTAGGTGTAAGCTAGTTTTTGACAAGGGCGTGTAAGTTATGGCTAACCCCACTACTTACGGAACTACCCTCGCAACTTTCGGCGTCACCCCTCTAACCGGGTTTGTGGTGCAATCAACTACTCTTACAACTAAGTGCAATGTGTTTAATCAGGTTATGAATGAAAATGGGCAACTCGTCACCCAGCGTTTTGATGACCAGTCTAACGAATTGTCCCTAGACATGATTGTTTCAAGCGGCTCCGCGCCAGTACCTGGGCAACTTCTCACCTACAACGCCCTTCTATACGCGATTCTAAATGTGGACTACAAGACCTCGAACAAGGATTTTCCCCGTGTCACGGTCAAGTGCCAGTCCTCGCAATATCTGACGCTCTAAGGTCTTTGACAGCCCGGAAAGGGCATGACTAATAGCGAACGCTTTTTCGAGGCATTCATTCATGTTCCGCATCATGTTTTAGGTAGGAGGCTGAAGCCTCTATCCCTCCTCCACCTACTTTTTCTTTATCATATAGAGAGTCCCTTAGTTCTCACGGACAGACAAGCGACGCTGCCGGATTTGGAACTCGCGGTTTTAATCTGCTCATCATCTACAAGCGATGAAATTCTCAGTAAGATTAAGAGGAACGGCAAGATTAGGTTGTCAGTCTGGCGCAACATTAATGCGTTTAGAAAGCTCAAAAAGCACCTTCAAGGCTTTATCAAATACACTGACGACTATTGTTCCCTCCCTCGTTTTAATGAGATAAGTCAAGAGACGGAAGAGGTAATCCCCTGGATTTTGATGCATGCGGCCTCCCTCATTAAAAATACAGGGTGGGATAAGCAAAAGGTATTTGAATTACCCGTCGGTGAAAGCGTTTGGTTCAATACCACCTTTAGCTATCTCGATACTGGGAAAAGTAATGTGCAGTCAGACAAGGAGGCGGCGGTGGTGGAATTTATCAAGGCGTTGACAGAAAAGGGTTAGTCATGGCGGACGTATCAGTAAAAGTAGGAGTAGACAACTCTAGCGTGTCAGCGGGGCTTGCTGCCGTCCGCAATTCTGTAGATGAATTTAAGAAGTCCGCGAGTGAGTCTTTCAAGGATTTGGGAAAAGACTTTGCGGGAGTGTTCGCAGCCGGGGCAATAATTGAATCATTGAAGGGCATAGGCGAGCAAATGGAACGGGTGCAAAAGCTCGCTATCAGATTCGGCGAGTCTGCGGAGAGCATCCAGAGGGTCGGCCAAGCGGCGGACCAGAATGGAACAGATTTGGAAACCGTGGCAAAAGCGATGAGCAAGGTGAATACCTCTGCGGTTCAGGCCGAGGAGGGCAATAAGGGGCTCGCGCAAGCCTTTGATGAACTGGGTATCAACGCAAGGTCATTCTCTGAATTACCCCTTGAGGAAAAACTATTGCAGTTGTCAGAGGGCTACGAGAAAGCGCAAGGGTCTGCCGAAAAGATGGCGGCGGTGCAAAAGGTTCTGGGCAGAGGCTCGTTAGACCTAATACCCCTCTTGGCGCAAGGCTCTGCGGCTCTACAGAATCAATTCGATAGCGCAAGCGTTGTAGCTAACGAGGACGTACAAAAGATTGCGGAGGCTACCGAGGAGCTAACCAAGGATTTCGACAAATTAAAGGTATTTGGCGCGGATGCCCTGGCAGCAATTACCGATGCGGCTACAAGGGCGGGAAATGCCACTGCGGTTATTTGGGCGTATGTCTCAAATCTTCCTCATGGTTTTAGAGCGGCAAAGGAGGCGGCAAACGAAGCTTTGGACGCAATCAAAGAGATAAGGGCGGAAGAAGCTGAGAAGGCTAACACCGTTGCGCCAAAGACGGTGGGAAACGAGGAGGAAGGGAAGGCGGTAGAGGAGAGTAAAAGCGAGGAAAAGGAGATTGCACGTTTACAGCAGGAGAATGCGGATAAACAGAAGCAAGCCCACCTAGAATCTCTCTCCCTCACTCAGCGGGAGCTTGAATTAAAGAAGGAATTGTATCAAATAGACCGCGATATTAATTTGAGAAAGTTGGAGAATGACCAAGTAGGTGCCTTGGAGTTGGAGGGCAAGAAGATTGATTTACAGAAGGAGCTAGAGGAGAACGGTAAAAAACAAGACGAGGATTCAAAACGAAGAATTAAGGAGTTAGAGGAGTTACATATCCGGGCCGCGAAAGAAACGGCTAGGTCTGCGGCTGATGCGAAAAAGGAGGAACTAGAGAAAGCAGAAAAGACCCTTTCTGAGTTAGAGAAAAGTCATTCATTCTCAGTGGATTCATTGCGGGCACAAGGCGGCGGCATTGTCGGTGCTAACTACGCGGGCATAGGTAAGCAAGAAGACATGGTTAGGAAAGGTATTGAACTGCAAAAGCAAACCGTTGAACAACTAAAAGAGGTAGTCAAGAGGTTGGAGGATAAGTCTAAGAACTTCGATAATACGGGGGCCTTCACCTTATAACGGGAAATAATTATGAATTCACCACAAATTCTCATTAGCGGTTCATACAACGCATTTGCAGACGGCTTCAACGGCGCGGGTGCATACCTCATATCAGGCTTAATTCCCAGTAATACCTTTGAGCATCCAATCTATTATGGTGGCACAGTTAATTTCAAACATCGACTTATTTTTGAACATATTCCACAGCTTACATGCAACGAGCACCATAACAAACCGCTTCAAAACTACTATAACAAGCACGGATTAGAGAATCTGGTTTTCTTCGTCTTGGAGACCACCGCAATCGAGGACGTATTCACCCGCGAGCAGTTCTACTTAGATACTGAAAGACCATTCGCGGACGAGGGGCGTGGTTTCAATATCGCAAAGGATGCTACTGCGCCAATGAAAGGGCGGAAGCATTCGGAAGAAGCCAAGCGAAAGATTTCAGAAGCAGGAATAGGTAGAATCCATAGCGAAGAGCAGAGAAAGAACGCTTCACAGCGGATGAAACGTGTAGGTATTAGTAAAGAGACACAATTAAAAATGGCAATGGCGCGTTCGCATTCATTTAGCCTTGTTAGTCCTACGGGCGAAATATTCCGTGGAAAAAATATCCGGCTTTTCTGTAAAGAAAAAGGACTGAAATCGGTGAGCATTAGTCAGGTGTTAAATGGCGCAAGAAACTCTTGCTACGGCTGGAAGCGATTAGAAAAGGAAGGTAAATAATAATATGGGCTTAACCTCATACGGTACAGATATTACGGCGGCGGCGGTTACTAATCAGAACAAACAAAGTATTGCCGTCTCAAATAACTACGAATTTAATGGGACGGCGGTAGTAATACAAACGGTGGATTATAATGACCAAAGCCTGCTCCCCTCAATAAATGCTAGTCACCCGACTCTTGCCGGGTATATCCTCACTACACTAGAAACAGAACAACTTCCCGGCGGCATTTGTCGTGCGAACCTAACTTATACTAACCATTTCCAGAGCCTGCCATCTACAACCTACGTTGAGCAAGCGAGCATCCAAGAGGCCCCGATACAGGAACATCCCTCCTTTTCAACGTGGGTTAGTGCGGGTTACTGGGATTCCACGAATAATGTATTTACAAGCACCTCACCTTTTTATGGCGTCTCCTCGTTTCGACTAGCTTCTGCGAACGTAATAAAAACGGAATACTTTGACTCACAGCCCTCTTCCCGCTTTTCGAATTTAACTCAGCTTGAAATGCCAGACGGCTCCTACCCCGGCACAGCCGTCAATTGGATGATTATCGCGAGTAATCGCCGCCAGTACAACGCGAATTGGACCCGCGAGACAAACTACGAATATGGAAACTGGAATACAGGAATATATTCTCTTGCTTAGTATATGTCTGAGATTTCTTTCGGCAACTACAAGGTATATGACGGCGTAATAACGCCCGCCAGATACAATCGCCTCATTGATTTACTACAACGGATTACCCTCCACAATGGCTTGAATTACCGGGTTAGCAGGAATGCGGCGGGAACAACTCTGGTAGCGATGGGTGGCACAACCGCCGGAACAATGTTTTGCCCCTTTGACGTAACTACGACGCCAAGCTCCGGGGGGACATACACCGCGACAGTGCGGGCAGGAACCGTTAATCAATTCCTACCGAGCAATAACTTTGATTCCTTTACGTTGTCCAATTCAGACGTTGTACAAGTGAAAGTGACGGCATTAACGGACGGGGCGGGAATTACATCTTGCTCCCTAGCTCTGGACACAGACAACGCGGCGGAACAAGTTCCCACTCCTAATTCCATGCCTACAAGCGTTACTTTGACGGTTGGTGTAATTGTGAATGCGGTTTGGTATAGGACAGCACCTTGCGGCAGCTTTAATTTAGTTTCCCAAGAGCTTTACCAAGTGGACAAAAACCCGCCAGCTAACCCCGGAACGCTTCCTTATATCCCCTACTACATCTGGATTCCTTCTTCCTCTTAATATGCTTACTTGGAATACATGGAGCTATCAAAATGACTTCCCGCAAGGTGGAGAAACTTACTTCTCATCTAGCCAAGGTACAACTGTCATTGCAGATGGGACGAGCACAAGGAAGGGGACTTGGGATAGCGTCACGTTTTATTATACCTCCACGTTCGATTCAAATGGAACATCCATCTACCAAAATAATGTGGGAACTACCAATTGGATTACAGCCTATACGCAGGAATCATATTTCGGAAATGGAGAGGACGAATATTTTTCAACGGGTATAGCAATGACGCAGGGTTATCCGCAAACGATAGCTCTAACAACTAGCACCACGCAGACGGCAACCGGCATCTTTAACACCAGTTCTACTTTTACTGAGACTGTACCCATTTATACAAGTTCCATCGCCACCCTCACGGCGGGAGACGCCACCTACACGTCCGCGACCTCCGCGACGGCAACGGGCACCGTCACGCTAACGAATTCGTCCTACAGCTACACTTACAGTGACTTTGGCGGCATCTATACGGCCAGCTCCGGGTTTACCTCAACGGATAACGTCACGAGCGCGGTAACTACAACGGATACTTTTAATGTTACCGGACCGTATGTACTCGGCACAGTGGTTAGCGCAGAGAATGAATGGCTTTGGAGTATTACGGCGGAGGAAACCGCCTTTGCCCCCCTTGCTAATACAGCCGTTTATATAATTGCAGATATAGCCGACTCCTTCACCTTGCAGACTTTTTGGCCGGGAACCGCAACCCAAGACGTAACTTTTGGCAGCTACACGGCAACGGGGAATTCCACATATGCAAACCCCGATTCTTATACAACCGTTACTTATAATACGCTCGTGCCAGCGGGGACTTCAACGGCCACGATTACATCCGGCGATTATATTTCAAGAGCGGCGATGACGACGACCTACCAGAATTATTCTTTAGGCACTTCCGTTATCTCTGGCGGCGTCCTTGGCAATTCCTTTGTGTGCCCGAGCGCAATAACCTTTGAAAACTCAGTGGTAACTAACATTCCCGTTACTCAGGAAACCATTGTCCTTTTCCCAATAAACTCTGATTACACAACGATTTCATTTACTACTACCCTTTTAGCACCCACAACGCTTTCATTTACCGATTTCTACACTAACAGCTACCTTGCATCTTTCTCATCTAGCGCAACTAACGACCGTTCCCGTATGTCAAGTACCATATTCTACGCTCAGACAAATGTAGTTAACACTTGCATTGATACATATTGGGGCCAATTCATTACGGACGGCTCACTAAATATCTTTGAACAGGTAAACCTGATGGGCGCTTGTAAAAGCCCGGCATCAATGGCGCAGACCGATGCAGCGGGGACAAACCTCAGCATTAACCCCGCCATCTATTATCCGTTCACGTCCTCGGTTGTAGAAAATGTAACGGTACCCGTACCACTCAATACAACGGCCACGAACAGCGGAAGCGCGGGCGTCACATCATGGAGCTACAGTTGGAGCGGCGCGGGCTTATCCTATACCTCGCAAACCACTAACACGGCGGCTACCTCTAGCTTTGTCTCGGCGATAGCCCCGGAAGGTAATAGCAATAATTCTTATTTCCAAAGTGCCCCTCTTGCCTCGAATGGGTACCAGCCTTTCGGGGGCTACTGCCCCGTGGCATCGGCTTCGCAAGTGGGTTGCTTTCCCGCGAATGTGTATGAGGGCACCATTTATGGCCCGAGCGGAGTAAGCAGCACCTTCATTGCCACGCATACGGAGTGCTTCACCTCCTCCGCGTCTGTGGGCTACGTCCAGGTGGTTGAGGGGCCAGCGGCATATCAGATAACAACGGCGCAAGGTCTTGGTTCCCCATATATCTCTTACACGAGGAACGGCTAACGTGATTTTAGCTATAACCTGCCCGTTTACAAAGTCCTACGGCTACGCAATCCGCTCGCAGCTTGCACAGATTCAAAAGAACCTTGCGGCCTTTAACCCGTTCGAAAGAGTTGTTTATATCTATGTGACAGACGAGCCCAACCCAAACGTTGCGGAGTTTGGTAGGGATTTGATGCCGGACGTTGAGTTTATTAACCTAGTAGGCGACTACAGGGAAACAACGAATTATAAACCTGATGCCCAAGTGATGATTGCAAGGATGATGAGCAAAGCCTTTAACAAGGCGATTTCTTTAAATGCTGATTACGTCTGGAATATCGAGAGCGACATTCTTCCCCGGCATAACAATTTGCGTTCTCTTTATGGCGCACTGACTTTTGACGATTACTATTCTGTGGCGTTCTCCCCGTATATTTCACAAGGCATGGGCGGCTTGCTGGGCGGTTTCGGGGACTACAACCGGCAGATTCTACCAGACACCTACGAGGACGAGCGCATTTTACCCGAGGAACTTTCAACGGCTCTAAAGGAGCACCGGGAGAAGCAACCCAAAGACAAGGCACCTGATGAAACATGGATAGCGGAAATGAAAAGATTAGATGACGAAAGCAACAAATGCCCGCCCATTGGCAATGTATTCGCGAAACAGGCGAAGGGTTTTAGAAGAAGGGGCTGGGGGCAAGAGGCCATGCCACAATCTTCACGCGGTATGATTTGGCAGGTAGATTGGATAGGAACGGGGAATGTACTTTTGGACAAAAAAGCTCTCCATGCGGCAGATTTCATCGGGTACGAGCGGGGCGGAGGCACCCAAGACCTCCATCTATGTTTCTGGAAGTGGAAGGCAAACGGGTTGCGTATTGCGTGTGTTCCTCATTCCCCCTGCCATCATGTAGTTAGGCACGAATTCAAAGACGGCGACAAGGTTATCAGCCCTTATACCACAATCGTTACCTATCACGAGGAGACGGATGCCAATTGCAAGGGGCATATCCGGCACAGATTGGAACCTTTCGTTGAAATTACAGGATAGCAGGACAGTTTGACAGGCATTGAGTAATTAAATCTATGAATCTGGATATTTGCCTTGAACTTTCAGCGTCGCGCGTTACCTATCCCTCGGACCCATTTATAGGGATGCGCTACCTAACCCTGGCGAAAGGCAACCTTTACAACGTCAATGCTCTTTTCCTCAACGCGGGCGTACCCTTCTCGGGCTCTATTAGTGGTTTCACATTTAATCTGGCGCAGGCGGGCGGGGAAGCTACCCCTTTTGCCGTGGCGGGCATCTCCTCGTTTAGCGGTAATATTGGGATTTTTTCCTTCAATTGCGCCTCCCCACTTTTGGATTATGCGATAGGCAGTAAGAATGATTTGTGGGCCGAGACTAATTTATCCTTCTCGGGAAACGGAGTGGGCTACAACCTCGCGAGCCTTCCCACAAGAATCTCTAACAACTTTTCAGTGTCCCCGCAAACCGAATACTACCCACTCGTGGGCAATCCTTCTGGTTTCCTTAACTCGGGTGCAACGGGCAACTTTTACCCTTCGTCTAACCCTTCTGGTTTTATCACTGGCAACCAAGCGGTAAATACCACGAGCAATGTTAATTTCAAAAGTATTAACATCAATACAGGAAGCGCTCTAATCAATAGTAATGGCTCTCTTGAGTTTGGCTACAGTGCGGTTTACTCTGATTATAACAGCGAGATTTTTGCGGACGGTAGCTTTATCTTGAATCGGAACGGTTTTGCATCGGCTCCATTGCAAATCAGCACGATTGACGGGCAGGTGTTTAACGTGAGTCAATATGATTCTGTAACTACCCTTTTCAATACTCTTGATGACGGGCAAGGTAATTTCTCAATAAATGGCGGTGTAATTGGTCTGAATAATGACGGGAGCATTACGTGCGGCAATAACAATGACGGTGCCTCTATTAGTAACCCCGGATATGCGTTGACGGTAACTACAACCGATGGAACAGCATTGGCTGTAAATACCAGTTACGATTCGGTTTATACCTATAACAATACTCTGGACGATGGGAACGGTAACCTAATCATAAATAACATTCAGGGCGGCTCTCTACCCGGTGGAATGTCGCGTTTAAATTCTGACGGCTCTGCGGGATTCGCGTACAGTGATTCTCAGTTCGGTGTCCAAATCAATACTAATGGTGGAATGACTGTAAACGCTAATGAGCAATCGGAACCTGCGTTTCAGGTACAAACATTAGATGGAATATCTCTTTCTGTTGGCAATGTCTCAGATGCTGTTACTACCCTATACAATACCCTCGATGACGGGGCGGGTAATATGAGTGTGTATGGCACGGCATCCTTTGCGAATGGACTGACGCAAATAAACAGCGACGGTTCAGCGCAACTCGCCAATAATTTCATTTTCTTGAACGGCGACGGCTCCGCGACCTTTGCACAGGATAAATGCGGAATAAATAGCGACGGTTCCGCAAACTTCGCATCTTATAAGGCCCAAATTAAAGGGGACGGTTCCGCTAACTTTGCGAATGGCCGTCTAACGGTGGACCCCTCGGGTAACCTTAATGGACATGGAGCAGCTTTTGCATTTGCAGCCAAGACCGGCAATTATACTTTGACCGCTAATGATTGCATTATCTCGGCAAGTGGAGCGATTATGCTAACCCTTCCTAACGCTACGAACAATGCGGGAAAACTTTACACAATCAAAAGGATAAACTCGGGGGTAAGTAATGTAACGATTACGGGAACCAGTTCGCAATTTATAGATTCAGGAAATAACTACGCCCTCACTTCACAATGGCAAGTTGCCCGTCTTGTGTCGAATGGTAGTTATTGGCTCGTGGTTTAACTCGTTTTGACACTCAACAAAGGAAATATATGGCACTACAAATAACAGAATCTCTAGCGGCATCTAACAGCGCAACCCAAATGGTAAACCAGCTTAACGGCTTAATTAATCAAATCTCGGGAGCTATTAACAATGGTATTCCGGCAAGGGGCAGCATCCCCGCCGTTACTTCGGGGAATTTATTTAACGCCCTCGGACCTGACAACTACGCCACCATTCAGGCTGTGCTCTCGGGCTACGCATACCAGCCTCAAGACTAGACTAAGGGTAGAGTTGACAGAAGGACGAGGGTTATGGATCGCTTTCTACGGTTTGCCTCAGTCATTCTAATTCTTTCGTTTTCAGGGTGTGCGTCGGTTCAACATCGGCAGAATATTGCAATCTCTAAGGGCATCTATGCGGAACACGCGGCAATCGTGGCGAATCGTTTTGACCTAGCGGAGAAATTTGATGAGCAGTTAACCCGGCTCGTTCCTCCACCCAGGGCACCCGTTACCGTCAAACCCTTCATGTTCCAGGGCCAGAGTTTTACAGTTCTGCCCCAAACCGTCTCAAATGCCCCTGTAATCGTCCAAGGCGACTCCCGCTACAACCAAGCGATTGCAGCGTCAAAGCCCCTAGAGAGCCAAATTGCGGCGGAAAGCGAGGGCGTTGCGAAGTTTACCAGTACAACGGACGGCATTCTGCGGGCGAAAGACGCGGAGGCGGCGAAATACGAGGCAGAAAAGCCAAGCTGGATACGGCGCATTCTGGGATGGGTGTTCAAGCTGTCCCCGCTCCTCTTAATCATCGGGGCGGTGTGCCTCTGCATCTTCTTCCCGCCCGCAATCCCATTTGTAATCGCGGGGGTTAGATTCGCCCTGCATCTTTTAAAATCGCTTCTCAAATCTATTGTCGCCACGATTGAGGGAATAGAGGCCAAGCTGGAAGGGAAGGGGAATCCGCCAAGTGGCTAAGTTGCGCAAACATCCTCTTTCAGAGCCACGGTTTTTAGAGGAGCCTAAACAAATCTGGTGCGGCGTATTCACGGCAATAGGTTTGCTGATCATGGGGGCAACCTCCTACGGCTTTCTTAAAGACCCTTCCCCGTTCTTGCAGTTTTTCCTCTCAATCGGGGTTACATTCATTCTCGGCGCGTCCGCGTCCAGTGTTATGAATAGTTGGAAAACCCAGAGCACTACGGCAAACGAGATTGTTCATTCAGATGAGGAAGAGAGTTTTGTGGGAAATACACCACCTACCTTAGAACAAAGTGAATTTGTAGAGCGCACACCAAGGCCAAGAGATTACGGCAACCTAGGAATCGACTAACCTATGTGTAGCGAGCGTTTCTTAAAGTTTATCCCATTTATTTTCTCCGCTGAAACGGCTTTCAAAAAGGGGCACTATGGAGATTGGAATTACGTTGCAACTGAGCACGATCCAAACGACAGCGGCGGCACAACCCGCTTTGGAATAGACAAGGCATCGCACCCCAACGTTGACGTTGAACACCTGACGAAGGACGAGGCCCAGAATATTTATTTTGATGAATGGAGTAAGGAGGGCATTGAGGGTTTCAACAATCTATTTGGTGAATGCTATTTCGATTGCTGTGTTAATGCTGGCAGTTCAAGAGCTAGAAAGATTATGGCGCAGACAGGGCAGGATGCGAAAGCCTTCCTAGATGCGCGGGAGCAATTCTACAGGCGGTTAGCTGAGGAGGTTTCCAAGGATGCGCGTTACCTTGTGGGATGGTTAAACAGGATTCAGGATTTGAGAGAGTACCTAAGACTATAACTTATGGTTGAAAGACTTAGGAAACTCGCAGCATTTGAGAGGGATTGGGGAGCGTTAACGCGGTGGCTCTTGGGACTCATCGGCTTTCTCATTTTCTACAGTTTCTTGCATTTCGCCGATTTTCATTTCGTTCAACGTGTCGAATTCAACGCCTACAAAGACAGCAACACGGTTGTTCTAAGTCAAATTAACGCCAAGCTGGATTCACTCGGCTCCTCAATGACGCAAGACACAACCCGTTTACAGGATATTCAAAAGCGGTTAGACCGCGTGGAAAAATTGCAGGATGAGCGCGGGGAAACCTCGGTAAGCCCGGATAGCGTAGCGGGTAAGTAGGTTTGGCTAATCGTCGGGAACAAAGTCCGGGTCAAACTCAATGCTCTCTCCGGGTAGCAATAGTGGCGAGACACTATTAGCGGTTATCTCAAGTTTCTCCCTTGCCTCGTCCGCCTCTTTTACCCCAAGGCTCTCTGCAATGCGGGGTAGCTCCCGCCGGACTGTCCGCCTGAATTGGCTCCTCTTAACCAAACGCCCCGAAAACATTGCGGGCTTCTACCGTGGCCGTGAAATTCCGTTTAATGTATGGCTTGGAACGAGTGTGGAGAGCCAAGAATACGCGGTGAAGAGAATCCCCCATCTTTTGTCTAATGATTGTGCCGTGCGGTTCCTATCGTGCGAGCCGTTGCTAGGTCCGTTGGATTTAAGGGAGTATCTTGGGCGAAATAAAATTAACTGGATCATTGTAGGCGGTGAGAGTGGCCCTGGATGGCGTCCCATGAATCCAGAATGGGTGAGAGATATACGGGAGCAATGCCAAGAGGCGGGCGTCCCATTCTTTTTCAAGCAGTATAACGCCTTGCACCCTCATAAGCTGGGAAGGGTGTTAGATGGAAAGGAATGGAATGGCGTGCCCGTATTATAATGAAAGAAGAAAGCCAAGAAACGGAAAAACGTGAGGGTGTGGGTAGCATCATCGCGTTCAAATTAGACCCGGGCGGCACGCCGAGGATTGTGGAGAGATTTACAAGCCATACTGACGCCTTGGCGCTCCTAGCGTTCGCCGACGTGGTTATAAGCGAAAGAATCAGGGAAATCTCCCTGAACGTGAGAAAAACCGCCTGCCAGCAGCCCTGAAAATTTGCGATTGTGGGAGGCCACGGTACCCCGTAGATTCCCTCCCGCTCCGGGCGGTTAGCTCAGTGGTAGAGCGGCAGATTTACATTCTGTTGCTCGGGGGTTCAAATCCCTCACCGCCCACGCCCTGTCCCCGTGCTTTTCTCGCCCCCGGCTAGAGCGGATGAGCATCTGCGACCAGCTCAACCCTCGGCCTTCTTTCAAGAGATTTGTCTATACCACCCGGCCCAAAATTGGCCCCCATTTTCGCGTCTTTCAGGAACCTAAAAGCAAATGCGACCAGCTCTACCCCTACCGATTTGTCTATACCAAAATCTATACCGACGAAAAAATTTGGGCATTCTTGGGGTAAAATGGATTCTTCCAAAACCCGCTAGAATGCCTTGTAGCTGTGCAACTTGCGTAGTTGTGGATAAATGGGTGAAAGTGGGAAAAAACACACCGTAACCCGTGTAAAGGCGCCGCTCTACCACTGAGCTAACCGCCCGGGACGGGAGGGAATTTACGGGGTCCGGCCTCTCACAACAATCGAAATAGAACCGATATGGCGCAAATGGGAAATCGCGATTGAACAGCCCTAATGGGGCATGCTAACAAGAGGCGCTGCGGGGGATGGGTGGGAAGAGGATGTTGATCAGGAAGATGCTGAATGCGCGGTTGCTGACGAGGGGGGGTGAGGGAGGAGTTTGGGTTTTATGAAATGGGGGGGGAATTTAGGATTTGGATATTTGCCGGCACGCCGGGGCGGGGGGTTGATTAGCCTTGATCGGGGTT
>Ga0182024_10004229_pt1 | contig 33317 bp, 29 predicted proteins | sample P32metaG_FD_120480 | JGI IMG/M metagenome (GOLD analysis project Ga0182024, IMG submission 120480) | Permafrost microbial communities from Stordalen Mire, Sweden - P3-2 metaG (Illumina Assembly) | ecosystem: Environmental > Terrestrial > Soil > Wetlands > Permafrost | place: Sweden: Stordalen... | reverse complement strand
GTCCGCGCACGCGCAAAAGGCAGGTGCAGGGGCTGCCGAACAGCCAGGAGGCTCTCGCACGGCTGCGGCCATCAGCCAATTTGCCCAGTCTGTCGGCGCCAAGCATGCGCCCGGCAATCTCAGCACACCTGAAGCTAAACCTGCCGCACACCGCGTGGCCCATGCCCTGGATGGGCATTCCCATGTACCCGCTATTCCGGGCAAACGGCCCGGAGCTCAATGAAGCTGACTTAACCGCTGGCCGGACAGGGCAGCGCCACGTTTAAGAGGAGAATCACGATGCCGAGTTTTTATATTCCACTGAGCGGACTTGACGCCGATTCGACGGCGCTGAACACCATCGCCAACAACCTGGCCAACATGAATACCAACGGCTTTAAATCTCAGACCACCAACTTCAGCGACTTGTTTTATCAACAGGTTGGCTCCAACGGCGCGGGCGATGAGATTCAGGCGGGCACCGGTGTGCAGGTAGCCTCCAACAGTACGGATTTCTCGGGCGGTTCCATCGCTACCACCGGCATTTCTACCGATGCCGCGATCGATGGCGCTGGTTTCTTTATCCTGGACAGCGGCGGGGGCAGCCAGTTGTATACCCAAAACGGGGCCTTTCAGTTGAGCTCGACGGGCACGCTCGAGTCCTCCGACGGCCTTCCTGTCATGGGCTATGCCGCCATCAAAGGTGTCGTAAATACCAATGGCGGCCTGACGGACCTCAACATCCCCACCGGCCAGGTGATGCCGCCCTCGGCGACCACCAACTTCAGCATGACGCAGAATCTAGACTCGCAGTCGGCTGTCGGCGCGCAAACCAACGGCCAGGTCCAGGTATATGACTCATTGGGCAATTCTTATGAAGCCACTGTGACCTACACAAATGAGGGAAATAACACTTGGGGTTATAGCGTCACGATGCCCGACACCCTCTCAGCCAACTCCGCCACAGCAGGGGGAGTAACCACTACGACGTTCAACTTCGGCTCGAGCGGCGCCACGCTGGCTACCGTGGACCCTGAAACGAACCTGACCATTACCGGGCCAACCGCCAGCGGCTCGGCGACTATTACTGCGCCGACGGTCACATCCGGCGAAACGGTGGCGGCCTATGCCGCCGCGGTGAATGCCGCAATCACGGCGGCAGGCATCACCGGCACTACGGTGACATCGTCCGCCGCGGGCCAGTTGAAGATCACCGGCACAGGCATCTCAACAGCAGGAAGCGTCATTCAGGATCCGATTGCGTCGGCAAGCGCAAACGGGACACTCACCTTCGATTCGAGCGGCAACCTGGTCAGCCCGGCCACGGATGTCAGCGGGATCAGCTTTGCAGGCCTCTCCGATGGAGCGGCGACCATGAACCTGAACTTCAATCTATTCGGCGCCAACGGCACCGGCAATGTCAGCCAGACGGCGGCCGCTTCATCCACCTCGGCAACCGATCAGAACGGATATACGAGCGGCCAGTATGAGAGCTTTGCAATCAGCGGCAACGGCGTGATTGCAGCCACCTACTCCAATGGCCAGACACAGAACGTGGGACAACTGGCGGTGGCCACGGTCAGCAACGAACAGGGGCTGACGGCTTTGGGTTCCTCTGAATATGCAGCTACCACTGCATCCGGCTCCGCGGCCGTAGGCGTGGCAGGCAGCGGCGGGCGTGGCACCATCGATGGGAGCTCTCTGGAGGCCTCGAACGTCAACATCTCCGCTGAGTTTTCCGACCTGATAGTTGCTCAGCGAGCGTTTGAAGCCAACTCCAAGGCGGTCACCACATTCGACTCCGTGACCGAGGAGACGATCAATATGATCCACTAGAGCGAAACCAGAGTAACTGTAGCCTTCGAGAATGTCTCAAGGGTGGCTTTTACTTCCACCCCAGCGACAAAGGCCCGTCGCCCGGGACCCCGGAGAGAAAAAAGCCACTTTGGGGGCGTGCTTTCGGGATACGTCTACTCTGGTTCCGCCGTAAGTCGTTTCGAATTGGTTTAGCGGGTCCGGAATCGCAAGTGCCCCGCCTCGCGCGAATTAAGCGCCACAGGCGGGGCATTTCCGTCCCCGGGAGACCGACTTGAGACGCCACGAACACGATTGCCGTCTGCAAAAATCTGCGATTGACCGCGAGCCACGTTTCGACGGACGGCCGCTGGCCGGATCACGAAAATTGTCTCGAAAGCGCGTTCAGTAGTCGGCGGGAGGTTTGAAAAAGCCCGGTGGGCTTGTCGACGGGCGAATCGGCGACTTGGAGTTAACTTCAAGAATAACATTAAACAATAAACTTGAAGTTATTTATTAGCAAGCAGTTATTAATGATAACAATGGCGAGCGTTCGGAGCGATACCGGGTACTGCATGGGTACCACCAGCAGACAATACCCTATTTGACGGATTGTTTATTACCCGGAAGGGTAGTTCAATGATGATCAACCGAACCAGTGAATCCTGAAATATCCGAAAAAGGCAGAGCCAGATGGCAGACACCTACAAGAGAAGCGCCGACATCCAGGCTGGTTCCGGATACAGGCAGCTTCCCGACGGCGGGGAAACTTGGGGCTCCGACCTGAAAACCATCGTATACGCAGGGATGGGCGTGTTCTTCGGAATTCTAGCGGGAACCGCGATCGCAGACGGGTCCTGGCGTTCATTGAATCCCGTGGCGCTGCACCACACGGCTCAGGTCGATTCAATTCATTCAGCACCGGCTAATCCTGCCTTCGCCAAGAGCGGGCAGACGCCGCCACTCCAAGCCCAGGCATTGAAGCAGGGAACTCCGCAACCTGCGGCGGCTCTTCAATCTACGACCGCTCAATCTACGACCGCTCAATCTACGACTCCTCAATCTACGGCCGTTCAATCTGCGGCCATTCAATCAAAGCCCGTTCAAACAACGGTCGCTCCGCAGGTATCTGTTACGCATAATGTGAATGTGACCCAACAAGCATCTGGCACCCAACGAGCATCTGCCATCCACAGGCATCGCGCGGTCCACAAGGCGGCTGCCAGGAAAAGGCACTTTGGCCGACGCAGGGTACACATTAGACACAGGTTGCGCGCCGCGCGAAAGACGGCGGCCGGCGCAGAATTGCCCTCCAACGTTATGGCACTGACATCTTCCGATGCCATGGGGCTGGCCGCCGGGGTTCTATCAGCCTTCACTGTCCACGGTGAAGTTACTGTTTCCAACTACGACTCCACCGCGGGGATCATCGAGACATACGAGGGAGAGACGTTCGCTCTGGATGAGACGCAGAGCGCAAGCGGAACGGTACCCTGGGACGATTACGTCCCAAATATCCACTACCGGTGCGACCAGTTTGGGAGCTGTACCCTCAACCACGGCGGCGGAGTGGTCCTCAACGCAAAGCGGACAAGGTAGGTTTGATCGACCCTCGTGATTTCGGAGCCGCGCTGTGGGATCGCGACGGGCGATTCAGGATTACCGTGGCTGTACCTGAACAAACAATCCCTTGCGCTTGGCCGGCGTGGTCCCTTCCGCGTCAAGGATCTTTGCCTCGGCCCGATGCTTACGGCCCTCATTGTGCGTGACATGACCCTCCATGCGCAGCGGTTTGCCGGCGGGCACGGGCCGCATAAGGTCAACCTCCATGTGGCGAGTCATGGCCGTGCAGCCGCGCGCGGATAGCGTTGCTCATGTTCTCGTCCGGCAGCGTAGCAGTAATTCCGCCATGCTGTCAGCCCTCGTGAATACCTTGTCAATGCCGCAAAAGTTGGACTTCACATCTCCGGAAGTTGTCTCTTCAATGGCACTTTCGACCTCCGTAATTGGCCGGTTCTGCATGTAAAGTTTTAAATAACACAGGTTTTGTATGTCATCGGTTCGCCAAATTCCCGACATTTCCAGCCAAGGCACGTTATCCGTCGTGCTCATTGGGCCGGACGAGCAGCGCCGCAGGGCAATAGCCAAGGTTCTTTCCGGATGTCCGCTAGCTCAGATTCGGGAGCTTTCTGCTTATCCTGCCGACCTCGACGACTTGCCCCGGATGCTGGAGCAGAATTGCGATGTAGTGATTGTCGACATGGACAGCAATCCAGAATATGCTCTCGAAACAGTTGAGAGCATATTCGCGTATGGCTCAGCAACGGTATTTGTTTGTTCCGCCCAAGGCAGCCTCGACATGGCGGTGCGCTGCATGCGCGCGGGAGCGCGCGAGTTTCTCACATTCCCCCTGAACCCGGCCACGCTGGCCGATGCATTGGCGCGGATTTCAATCCGCGGTTCGTCAACGCCTCCCGCAAGGAGAACAGCCAGAAAGCTGTTCGTGTTCCTGGGGGCGAAGGGCGGGTGCGGTGTCACCACGATTGCGGCCAATTTTGCCGTGCTGTTGGCCCAGGAGTCTCGTCAGCCGACTTTATTGATCGACTTGGGTTTGCCCCTTGGAGATGCGGCACTCCACCTGGGCATGGTTACCGAGTACTCCATCTTCAACGCTTTAGAGAATCACAATCGGCTGGATGCGAGCTTCCTTTCGACGTTGCTGGCCAGGCACCCCTCGGGCCTGTCAGTACTCGCCGCTCCAACCGAGTTTTCCCCCACCCAGGCACCGGTTGAGGCCCTGGATCGGCTGCTGTCTGTGGCGCGCCAGAATTTCGATTACGTGGTTGTAGATATCGGAACGAGGATGGACTTGAAGGACGCAAAATTCTTCGATGAGTCCGCAATTCTATACCTGATCACCCAGATTGGGGTCACGGAATTGCGGAATTCAAATCGAATGATCGGCCAGTTCTTCGCTTCGCGTGGTTCCAATCTTCAGATCGTTGCGAACCGGTACAATCCTAGTGCCTTGCACTTAGATGACAGGCAAATTGAGAAGGCCCTCACCAGGTCCATCGATTGGAAGGTGCCCGACGACTGGGCGATTGCGCGGCGCACCCATAACACGGCCGCTCCCTTGGCGATGGAAGACTCTTCAATTGCCAGGGCCATACGCCGCATGGCGCGCAAAGCTTGTGGCTTGCCTGAAGAGGATGCAGCAGGGCGCAACTCAGGGCTGCTGGCGTGGGCGCGCCGGGGCCTTACCAAGGGGCGCGCGGGTCACGGATCCCGCATTGAAGCGGGCGGGGCTTCAACAGATTACTCCACATCAACACTGGACCCCAGCCACGCCAAATCCTGACGAAATTTGGATCGGTTCAGGGTTCACTACCAGATCACTTCTCTGTTCCGTGGCACTTTTGTAATTCTTTCCGCTGCCGCAGGGGCAGGGATCGTTGCGGCCCACTTTTTCGCCCGTGCGCCGCTGCTTGTGCTCTCGGCTGACGATGGGCTGGCGCCGCGGACGGATCTGCTGGTGAAAGCCATCGGCGCAAACGGCGGGCAGAAGGTAACCTCCATCCACGCGGCCACTGACCATTCCTGGTCCGATCATCGCATCTTTTCTGGAAAGCGCCATCATCAACTGGCTGGCGCAATTGAAGTAGCCCTGCCTCTTTAACCCCGGTTAACAACGGCTACTTCGGCTGCACCTCAACAAACAATCCCTTGCTCCTGGCCAGCATGGTTCCTTCCGCGTCAAGGATCTTTGCTTCAGCCCAATGCTTGCGTGCTTCATTGTGCGTGACATGGCCCTCCATGCGCAGCGCCTTGCCGGAGGGAACAGGCCGCAGGAAATCCACCTCCATGTGACGTGTCATGGCCGTGAAGCCGCGTGCGCGGACAGCCTTGCTCATGGTCTCGTCCAGCAGCGTGGCAATGATTCCACCATGCAGGTAGCCCGTTGGACCCTCGTAGGTATCTCGAATTTCTCCAAGGCTGACGACGGAGCCATCTTCAGCCAGGAAGAAGTCCAGGTGCAAGCCGACAGGATTGGCCGGTCCGCAGCCGAAGCAGCGATTCTGTGCGGCGTGGGACATTGGGGTAAGATGCTCGGCAGCGCTTTCCATTCTTCCCTCGCTCTAAGTGTTGGCTGCAAGAACTTCGGCATAGGTTTGCCGATCCACATTGCCGCCGGTTAGCGCAATGCCGATTTTCTTTCCGCCATTGAGTTGCTTTTCCTTGAGAGCCCCAGCGACTCCCGCGGCTCCGGCGCCTTCGGCAAGGTTATGCGTGTCTTCATAAAGGACGCGCATGGCGTTGGCAATCTCAGCCTCGCTGACCTCGACGATGCGAGCGACGTTTTCCCAGATCACTTCCATCGCGTTGGCGTTGGGAGTACGGCAGGCTAAGCCGTCTGCAGTTGCCGTCAGCGATGGGGACTCGACCACTTTTCGCTGCTTGAAGCTCAGAGAGTAAGAAGGGGACTGGCTTGCCACCACGCCAACAATTTCGGTCTTGAGCCCCAGCGCATTGCGCGCCGCCGCAACGCCGCAGATGGACGAGCCGAGCCCAATCGGCACGTAAACCGTGTTCAGAGCCGGCGCTGCCTGAAAGAACTCAAGCGCGTACGTCGCCGTGCCCATCACGAGGCGCTCGTGGAAGGAAGGGACCATCGCATAGCCAAGGTCATCGGCAAGGCGGCGAGCGAACTCCAGCGACTCCTGGAAGTCCTGGCCATATTCCACCAGCTCAACGCCCTGGGCCAGCATGGCTTTATTCTTTTCCTTGCTGTTGCCATGCGGGACCACGATCACGGCCCGAAGACTGGCGATTCGCGCAGCCATGCCTACGCCCTGGCCGTGATTTCCCCGCGTAGCCGCCACGACTCCAGCCAACTCCGGCTGCGCCTTTCTCAGCCAGTCCATGTAGACCAGAGCGCCGCGCAATTTGAACGCGCCCACCGGAGTATGATTCTCATGCTTGATCCAGGCCTCGGTCCCTAGCCGCTCATTCAGCAGCGGCCACGAGTACTGCGGGGTCGGCGGCATGTGGCCATAGACCACCGTTTGCGCGTCACGAATCTGGGCAAGGGAAGGGAGATGCATGGTTCCAGCATACTGGCTGAACGGGAAACCGGCAGCTCGAAATAGCCGGCCAATTTCCATGATCATCGAAGCCGCACTTGACCCTTGCGGCCTTATCCGCTCAGACTGATGGAGCGAACCGCTCGTGCCGGAATCTGCCGGTACCGGCGCCCTGAACTCAAACTTCCCGGAGGATTTTTCCAATGACATCGGTCGATCGTAGAACTGCCATGCTGCAGATGGGCGCCCTGGCAAGCGCCGTGCTTGTTACCAGCAATTTGCGCGCTGAAGCTATCCCCAATGGCCAGGCTGCTCCTGCGGCAACGCCGCCGCCCCCAACCGGGCCGTTCACCCTGCCCGCTTTGCCCTATGCGTACGAGGCCTTGGAGCCCAGCTTCGATGCCGAAACCATGCATTTGCACCACGACAAGCACCATCAGGCCTATGTGAACAACCTCAACATTGCCGTGGCGGCTCATCCGGAGCTGGCGGGCAAGTCACTCGACGACCTGGTGGTCAATTGGGCTACGGTTCCCGAGGCTGCGCGCACCGCCGTGCGCAACAACGGCGGAGGCCACGCCAACCACTCCTTCTGGTGGCCAACGCTGGGCAAGGGCGGCGCAGCGCCGACCGGCGAGCTGGCCAAGGCCATCGACACCAAGTTCGGTTCGCTCTCCGCGTTCCAGGACAAGCTCACCGACGCGGCGATGCACGTGTTTGGCAGCGGCTGGGCCTGGCTGGTCAAAATGCCGGACGGGACCGTAGCGATTGAGTCCACCCCCAACCAGGACAGTCCGCTCACCGCAGGCCACAAGCCGGTCATTGGCGTCGACGTGTGGGAGCATGCCTACTATCTGAAGTACCAAAACAAGCGCGCCGACTATGTGAAGGCATTCTTCACCGTGCTGAACTGGGACTACGTCAGCGGGCAGTTCGCCCAGAAGGGGTAAGCGGTGGCTTTCGCGGCGCTCAGCCGGTCACTGTTGATCGGCTGCCGAGTTGCGTTGTACGTCGCCACGGTAGTTGGGCTGGGGATTGGCCTGTCAGGCTGCCATTCAGCGCAACAACTTACGCCGCAGCAGGCAGCAGGGAAGCACCTCTACAAGGTGCGTTGCGCCCATTGCCACGAAGACAATGACCTCGCGCTGAAGAAGATTCCGCCCGACCTGCACGGAGTTTTTAAGCACGATACACTGCCCAGCGGCACTCCTGCTACGGACGTCACGGTGCGTCTGAATGTTTTGTACGGCAGGGGACTGATGCCGGGGTTTGTCGGCCGATTCGACGATGAACAGATGGCCGCGCTGCTCGCCTACCTACACACCGGGCTGCGCTGATGAAACCCTGCATAAGTTGACGTTTTAAAAGGGCACGGCTTCAGCCGTGCCGCCAGAAAAGCAAAACAACTCTTGGGCTTTAGCCCCTGAGGGAATTTGTTTTCAGCAGCTTACATTCCCTCGGCGGCTGAAGCCACGCTCCTGCCGGATCCACTTTCGGCACGGCTAAAGCCGCGCCCTTTCAAGACAACAGAGTTTTCCGCAGCCTGTTTAGCCCGCGCAATTTGCGGCCTTTTGTTGCGCGGCTGAAGCCGTGCCCTTTCAAAGCCGGTTTATGAGATAGCGTCTTGACACCTATCTGGACCGTGCAGCTACTCAGGCCCGGCGAGGGTCAAGCTCAACCATCCCGGCAAGACGGTTGCCATCTCCGCGTTTGCGAAGGCCACCGAATGGCCGCCCGGCATAGGATTCGCAATTCGAAGCAGGATCGATTTCGATGCACTGGGCAGGGCGTTCAGTGAAATGCTCAACTCTGCCGTCTTACCCGGCAACAGTTTTGGGAGCGGCCAGACTAGGCTCCCTTGCCCAACAATCTTTCTACCGCCGTCCAGCGCTTCGGCCTCGGCCGGCCATGCGTAGTACATCGGGGCCACACCACGATTCTCGACCCGCACCGTGACGGTTGCGGAGCCATCGTTGTTTCGTACTATTCGCCATTCCCGGCAGTAGAGCGTGTAGCCCAGCATGCGTGCTGCGCGTAGGGCATTCGCGCGCTCCACAGAAGTATGGGGCGCAACGAACAGCTCGGAGTCGAGGATCCAGGTGGCATGGGTCATGGCAATCGCGTCGCCCACCTTTTGCCCATCGTGGTTTGGCCACGTGTCCCACAATCCAGCTTGAAGCGCTGGATAAATCTCTCCTCCCATGGGATGCCTTTGCCAGACGTTGACCGCCCCGCTCAGCTCCATCTTCGGCCAGAACTGCCAGCGCTCCGGGCCGAGGGTGTCGCGGAGAAACGAGTCATCGTGAAAGCCGAAATGCGCCAGTAATCGGCGGTCTTCCGTGACATCCGGAACCCGCACCAGGACCGCGGTATGCTGAAAACTCTCCGCATAGGCTCGGAGCAATGCATCTTTATCCTCCTGCCGGATGGCCCAGCCGGAGGCCTCTCCCGGCAGCGGATGGTCATGCACGTGCCATTCTCCCCAGAATCCGTACAATCCAGCGGTGAGATAGGCAATTCGGACGTCGCCGTCATATCGGGCGCCGAATGCGTGAATGAACCCCACCAGGCAATCGATCAGGCGCGGATCACGGTAATCCGGCGACACGCTTGGCGTGGCGCTGCCGGCATTGCCGGAGTCTGCATAGGGGAATGACTTCAAGCCCGTTGCCAGCAAATAGGCCGGAATGCCGCTGGGCTTCTTTGGGTAGTCCAGATAAAAGCGAAAGATTGCCTGGTGCCCGCGACCGGCGATGGCAGTCAGTTCCCGTTCAACGGGAGTCCAGTCGTACGCGCCCGGCCCGGTAACGACGGCGGCAAGAGGCAGATAAAACCACTCCATCGAATGGGGAAACGTATCGTCTTTCTGCTTTGTCGATGAGTAGGGGGTAAACCCGCGCAATGGGTTTTCGTCGATCCCTGGGGCATCGATTCGAAAAGTCATTTCATGCCATTGCTGGGCGGCGGCCGGCATGCAGATCCCACCGACCAGCAGCAGGATCGCAAGTATAAGAGATGTCCGCCGCGTCATGAAGTGTTTATACATTGGCGGCGCGGCTCCCAGGGCGTATCGCAGCTGGGTTACTCGTAGCGGATTGCTGTCATCGGGTCCACTTCGGCGGCACGCCGGGCAGGCAGGGTGCATGCCAGGGCAGCAACCATGATCAGCGTGAATGCTGAAGCGGCAAGCAGCAGGGGATCGCGGGAGCTGGCCTGACTTTCCGGCGACCAGTGCGCGAGGACGCGGCTCAAGGCAAAGCTGAGAGCAACACCGGCCGCAATGCCACTTCCCACGCTGGTCACAGTCGAACGGAATACGATGCGCAACACGTGGCCGCGCGGGGCTCCAAGAGCCATGCGGATGCCGAATTCATTGGTGCGTTGAACCACGGTGTAGGACACGACGCTGTAGAGCCCCACCGCCGCCAACGCGAGCGCCAGCGCGGCGAAACCGCCAAACAGCCACGCCACCAGCCGGCCACGCGCAAACTCCGGCTGCTCTGAAATCCAATGTTCGAGGTCCTTGGGATTGCCGTTGGTCTGCTGGTCATGATCCACGGAATTCACCTTTTCGCGGATAGCATGAAGCAACGTCAGCGGCGGAGCCTGGGAGCGAATCAGGATCTGCGTATACATCCCCATCGCCGCGGTGTACGGAACGAAACACTCGGGCACGATCGGATTGGCGAGGCCGGCGTCGAGCTTGTCGCCGATCACGCCGACAATCAAAAACGGCCCCTGGTCCGCACCGGGCGCAGTAAGCAGGTAAGGCGGCCGCGCTGTCACTTCAGGCATCTTGAGGTAACGACCAATCGCATCGCCATTGGGAAAATACTTCTGAGCCAGCGTCTGGTTGATCACCATGACAGCTGCGCCACGATGATTCTCGGCCCGGTCCCAGATGCGGCCCTGCTTGACGGGTATGCGGAGGACTGGGAAATACTCCGGGCTAACCATGTTGAAATGCAACGATTGATCTTCTGAGGCGGGTTTGCCAACAATCTCGAATTTGGTGGTGAACCCATTCGACGGCGGCGTGGCGTTGCTTGAGATGGCGGCCATTGTCACTCCGGGAACATCCGCGGCAGCAGCCTGAAGCTGCTCAAAGTAAGGAGCGCGTTCAGCCCACGTTTTGTAGGTGCCATCGTGAATTGGAATCCCCACCGACATGACGTTGTGCGGATCGTAGCCGAGGGGCGTATGCATAAGCCGAACAAAGCCCTCGATAGCCGCACCAGCTCCAGCCAGCATCAGGAGTGTCAATGCGATCTGTCCTGCAGTCAGCGTATTGTGAATCCTGCGTCCTGATACCCCTTTGGTGGTCTTGCGGGTATTCGATTGCATTACCTGGCTCACTTGGGGGCGAGAGAGCTGCAGCGCAGGCCATAAACCGAACAGGATTCCGGTTCCGATCGCAACCGCCATGCAGAACACCAGTACAGGGATATTGATATGAATGGCTGCTTCGTGCGGGAAAGAGAATTCCGGCAGATTCGCCACGATCACAGCGATCAATTTGTAGGCCAATGCCAAACCCAGCGCTGCGCCGGTGAGCGAGAGCAGAAGAGACTCGGTCAAAAGCTGGCGAACGATCCGTTTGCGGCTGGCTCCTATGGCCGCGCGAACCGCGAACTCATGGTTCCTTGCCGTCGCTCGCGCCAATTGCAAAATCGAGACGTTGCCGCAGCCGATGGCCAGCAACAGCGCCACCGCACCGAACAGCAGGTAGAGCGTGCCGCCTAGTTCCTTAACGAAGTCTTCGTTCAGGCCGACCACGTACAGCTCCGACGCGTCTGTAGGGAAATGCTTGGGCGTTTCCTTTGCGAACTGGTTGATCAGGGGCTGCAAAGCCGCGTTTGCGGTCGCATGGCTGACGCCCGGTTTCAGTCGAATCCCGACGTAGTAGCCGAGCGTTGTATCCTGCGTAATCTTCTTGGGCAGGTATACATCGCCGTCGCCCCAGGTAAAGCGGGACGCGGCCACCCCGACGATGGTGTAGTTCTTGCGAACCATCTGGATGGTCTTTCCGAGCACAGTGGGGTCAGAGTTGAAGTGGCGCTGCCAGAACTTGTAGCTTAGGACAACCACCGGTTGCGGGTCCTGGCCATCGATTGCATCGGAGGGCTGCAGTCCACGTCCCAACCATGCCGGAACCCCGAAGAAGTTGGATGAGTTGGAGGTGAGGTAGACAGCGTTCACATCCTCGGGCAAATCGCTGCCGGTAACTGTCAGGTTCCAGTCATCTTCCAGGAAGGCATCCTCCACCACGGGAGATTTGCGAATCGTCTGCCATTGCCCCATGGTCAGACCGAAACCCTGGCGATCGCCCTTTGGGGTAGTAAGGCGCATGTGGACCATCCGGTCCGGGGCCGCGTAGGGGTATGGATCCATCAGGATGGAATACACCACGCTGAACACTGCCGTCGTGGCGCCAATTCCAAGGGCGAGAGAAATAATGGCTGTCAGCGTAAATCCAGGCATCTTGACCAACTGCCGGAGCCCGTAGCGCAGGTCCTGAAACAAAGTCTTCATGATTGGTCCTTAGTCCCTGAGGATGTACGACGATGGCGATGGATCGATTCCTCGGATGAGGCTGACGTCAGAGCAAGCAAGTTGGTTGCCATATCGAACTCCGTTAAATAACTGAATCCATTGGCAGAGCTGGACCCGATTGAATCGTTGGCGTCCATTCGTAGTTCGGGCTGTTCAGATACGGACAGTTGCAAGCCGCATAAGCAAGGGGCGACACCAGACATCGTCGGGAACGAGCGAGGATGTGCCACAAATCAAGATATACTCGGAATTGTTATGGCAACCGAAAAAACCTTCTACCTCGAGACCTTCGGATGCCAGATGAATGCCCATGACTCGGAGAAGGTGATTGGCACACTTCTGCATGAGGGCTACCGGCAGGTTGAGGTCGAGGAAGACGCCGGCCTGATTCTTTACAACACCTGCTCCATCCGCGACAAAGCCGAACAAAAAGTCTTCAATCGCCTGAACGACTACAAAAAGCTGCACAAAGCCGGCAAACGCTTCGGCGTGCTTGGCTGCGTGGCGCAGCAGGAAGGCGAAAAGATCTTCGAGCGCGCGCCGTATGTGTCGCTTGTTTCAGGGTCGGCCTCCTATCGCAAACTGCCGGAGATGCTGGCGCGCCTGGAAGCCGGTGAGACCCGCATCACGGGACTCGACGACCGCCAGACTGACGAGACCTTTGAAACTGAATTCACGGCCCGCCAGAATCCTTATCGCGGTTACATCACGATTATTGAAGGCTGCGACAAATTCTGCGCCTACTGCGTGGTGCCATACACGCGGGGCAAGGAGCGCAGCCGGACTGCCTCGTCGGTGCTAGCGGAAGCGCGACGCATTGCCGACCTGGGCTACACCGAAATTCAATTGCTGGGCCAGAACGTAAACAGCTACCGCGATCCGGAAGGGAAGTTGAGCTTCTCCGAACTCTTGGCGGGCGTTGGCCAGGTTTCCGGCATACGCAGGGTGCGGTTTACCACCAGCCACCCGCGAGACTTTACCCGCGACATTGTGGAAGCCATCGACGCCTACCCCACCCTGTGCGACCATGTTCATCTACCGGTGCAATCGGGGTCCGTGAGGGTGTTGAAGATGATGGCCCGGGAATACACCCCGGAGTGGTACCTGGAGCGTATCGCCTGGATCAAGGCTGCGCGGCGTCCGATCTCGATTTCGACAGACATTATCGTTGGATTTCCGGGCGAGACGCCGGACGATTTTATCCAGACAATGGACCTTCTGGCCCAGGTGGAATACGATTGCGTGTTCGGTTTCAAGTACTCCGGAAGGCCCAACACACCGGCGTTGACCATGATCGATTCCATTCCGGACGCCGAAAAAGGGCAGCGGCTTCAAGTGTTGCTTGACCGCCAGCGCGAGATTCAAAGAGTCAATTATGCAAAGCATTTAGGACAGGTAATGGAAGTAATGGTCGAGGGTGCGAATCCGGCGCGAGGACAGGTCAACGGCCGCAGCAGCCAAAACAAGCCAGTGAACTTTACCTGCGCGCAACCCATTGCTCCGGCGCCGGGCAGTTATCGGCAAGTGCGAATCACCGCATCGCATCCGAACAGCCTGGTGGGCGAAGCCGTCTAAATTGCAGCAGATTGTGGGGAAGAGGCAGCCATGGATATCGAAGTAAGAATACGCGGGCTGATGATGGACCCGGCCACCAACATGCCCATCATTGTTCTCAAGGATGTGGCGTCCGATGCGGTCATGCCTATCTGGGTAGGCTTCTTTGAAGTCAAGGCCATATCGGATGAAATCGAGAAGATTGCTCCGCAGCGCCCGATGACCCATGACCTGGCCAGAAACCTAATTCAAGGCTTGAATGGCAAGCTAGAAAGAATTGTAATAAATGAACTTATGGATAGCACATTCCTTGCCGTCTTGTTTATCCGGCAAGGAGATGAAGCCATTACAATTGACGCCCGGCCTTCGGACGCTATTGCGCTGGCATTGCGTGCGGATTGCCCCATTTACGTCTCCGAGCAGGTCATGCAATCTGCCAAGCTGAATACCTCCGGACCACCTGACGGTCCTTCAGCCGAGCAGTTGCGCGGGTGGCTCGAGGGGTTGAATGACGAGGATCTTGGCCGCTACAAGATGTAGAAAGCTCGACAGGCGAAGTCTCAGATGATCCCATTCGCTCTTTCGCGCCGCTCAGTGCTGCGCATTCTTCTGACCCTGGCGTTGCAAAGGCCCTTAGGCGCGGCCGGTCCGCTGAGTGGACCTACAGACGGCCAATTCGCCGCGATTGAGCAGGGGATTGGCGGACGGCTGGGAGTGGCTTCGCTCGACACTGCAACAGGCCGCAAACTCGGTTACCGGGCCTCTGAGCTGTTTGCCATGTGCAGCACCTTCAAGTTCTTGCTTGCGGGTTGCATCCTGGAGCGAGTGGACGCCAGAATCGAAGACCTCAAACGCCTTATCCCTTACAGCCAGAAGGACTTGCTGGAGTATGCGCCGGTTACTCGCGCTCACTTGAGACAGGGAGCCATGGTGGTTGGGGATCTCTGCGCCGCTGCAATTGAGGTTAGCGACAACACGGCGGCCAACCTGCTGCTGGCGCAAATTGGCGAGGCGGCTGGGCTAACGAAGTTTATCCGTTCGCTAGGCAACCAGGTCACCCGCCTGGACCGTATCGAGCCCGATCTCAATAGCGCTTTGCCGGGCGACAAGCGAGATACAACCAGCCCGGCCGCAATGGTGGATTCAATGGAGAAACTCCTTGTAGGCAATAGATTGTCCGCGGCAAGCCGAACTCAGCTAACCTCATGGCTGGAACAGAGCACGACCGGAATGAACAGATTGCGCGCCGGTTTTCCCGCTGACTGGCGCGCCGGAGACAAGACCGGCACCGGTGCGCGCGGAGCGACCGGGGACATCGGCATCTTCTGGCCGCCGAGTAAAGCGCCGATTCTGGTTGCGGCCTACATCATGGAGGGGAACGCGTCGGCTGACGAAAGGGAGCAGGCAATCGCCGCAGTCGGACGCATTGTGGGAGGTAATCTTTAGTGGGAATGTCGCTCCGGCGCTTTAGTATACAGAATATCCGTTATCAGACATTAAATGTAACTCCAGAATATAAACGGTTTAGTTTCGAATGCCTGCCAACAATGTCTCGATCTCGGCCTTTTCCAGTGCTGTGACGGGCAGTAGCGGCGCTCTGGGCCGGCCGCCATAGTAGCCATTGAAATCGCAACCGTGCTTGATGCCGGCGATGCCCAACTGCCCTGCAATGCGCTGGCCGGGGCCGGCAATCCGCGCCTGCTTTTCCGCGGCGAGTTGCAGATCGTGATCCTTCCAGGCAAGGTAGACCTCCTGGCAAGCCTGCGGGACGCAGGCGGCGAACCCCAGGATGGCGCCAGATGCACCCGCTTCAAGCGACTCAAGCAGAATGGAGGCTGAACCAGTGAGCACCTGGAAACCCACTTCCTTGGTCCGCGTCTTGATGGGAGCTGGCGGCGGAGCGGTCGCCACTGCCACACCCCCTGCCAGGTCGCCGGCTGCGACAAATGTGTTGCCGGTCGGCTCCATTTTCGCGGCCAGCATGCGCGCCGTGACGGCTTCAAAAATGGGGGTCACCGTTACCGTCCGCCGGGTCGCGTTGCGCGTGGCCTCAACCGAAGCCACAATGCGTGGCAGGCTGCCGCTCGAATCCTTGATGCCGATAATGTTGGGGTGCTTGGCCAGCTCTGCGATCAGCTCGATGGGAATGTCGTAGGGTACGCAGCGCGGGATGTTGTACAGCAGAATAGGCAACGGCGAGCGGTCGGCCACGCTTCGAAAGTAGTGCAAAACGGCGGCTGAGGGCATCTGGGTCGCATAGTAAGTGGGTGTGCGCACCAGCACGGCATCATAGGCGTACTGTGCCGCAGCCTCTGCCAGCTCAACCGTGGCTTTGACGCTCTCGCGCCCCACACCTGCAATAAGCACTTTATCCGGCGCTGCGGCTTCAGCGGCCACGCGCAGCACGTCGCGAGATTCAGCATCGTCCAGCGCTACAGCTTCGCCCGTCGAACCCAGCAGCAGCAGTCCCGAAAGCAGGCTGCGCGAGTAGCGAGTTACATTGGCTTCAAGTTTGCGGAAATAGACCTTCTCGTCCGAATAGAACGGCGTAGGAACCGCGGCAAGAATGCCCTCAATCAGCATGGTTTTATTGTAGAACCCCGATCCAGGCAGAGACCCGTTTTTGAGGGCCGCGCAAACGAAAGTGGATTTGTTCCCATCACCGCCCATGTATATGGTACATAGGCTATAGTCTCTGAAATGGATTTTTCGAGGAGCCGTGCCGATGGAGTCTTTAATGAACGCAGAGGAGGCAGAAAAGAAGCCCTCAAAGCTATCCAATCAGGCAGTCAGGTTCTTTTTGCATACCGCGCTGGCCATCGGCTCCTGGCTTGCGCTCATGCTTCTAGGCTATGCTCTAAACCCGCCCGGAGTTTCTCAATTAATCATCCTGATTCTGTCGCTTTGCGTGCCGCTGCTGGTGGGTTTTGCGGTGACCCGCTTTCGTCCGGACGACATGGCCTCGGTCGTCTGGCTCGTAGGACTCATCTGGATGTTGATCATCAGCCTTTGGATTCTGGATATGCCCACCGGGCCCAATGCCTGCTTCGAATGCGATGCGACGGAAAAGCTGACGCGGACATTCTTCAGCCTGCCGAGGCCCAGCGGCCTGATCGACAACGATGGGCCTTTTCTCGGCACCTGGCCGGCAGTTGCTTTGGTGGGCTACTCGATCGGAGCCCGCATTGCTTTCCGAGGCAAGGGCTGAGAAGCACTACCCAGCAGTGCCTCGAATTCGGGCGACAAGCGCGCGGCGACCCGTGCGGCAATTCGATGCCAATTTGCAAATTGAAACGCGTGCAGGAGCTTCAACCCCGGACCCAATTCCCTGCTCCCGGCGCGATGACGACTGGCGCCTGACCACTGAAACTGCCATATCCGTTATCATTCCATTCGACCCTCATGTCGAACACTCCTCCATCTGCGCCTGATCAATCTGAGTTCGAAGGCGACTACCGCCCTGCCGATTCCGCCAATCCCTCCGCTCATCTTGACCCCCTCAACGTCCGCGTCGAAACCGCCGATCTCAACTACCTCATGCGTCTGGGCAATACCCTCAGCACTACGCTGGATCTCGAAACCCTGCTCAACCGCACCGCCGAATTGGTGGGCGCACTGATCCCCTACCGCATCTTCGCCATCTTCCTGCTCAACGACCGTACCCATGACCTTCGCATGCGCTTCCAGATCGGCCACACCGCTGAGACAGAGCGCATCCGCATACCCTTGGGCAGCGGTGTCGTCGGACAGGTTGCCCTCACGCGCCAATCTATCCTTCTCAACGATGTCTCCACCTCCGAAATCTACGTCGCTGCCAATCCCGAGGTCCGTTCCGAGCTGGCCGTGCCGCTCATCGCCAAAAATCGGCTCATTGGCGTGATGGATATTGAGAGCGAACAAGCCGGCTATTTCCGCGAGGATCATCTCCATGTGCTCACGCTGACGGCCTCCCGGATTGCCCAGGCCATTGAGAATGCCCGCCTCTACACCCGCGTCTCCCGCCAAGCACAGACCCTGGCCGTGCTGAACGAGATCGCCGTTGAACTGACCTCCATCCTCGACCTCGATCCTCTCCTGGAACGCGTCGGACAGCTTCTCCGCCGGCTCATCGATTACCAGATGTTCACTGTCATGCTGCTCGACGATAACGGCGAAACCCTCATCACCCGCTACTCCTGGCGCTTCGGCTACTCTCACGCCCCAAGGCGTCGGCTTTCCATCACCGGCGGACTGGTGGGAGCAGCCGTGCGCGAGTGGCGCCTGATCAACGTCCCCGACGTTCGCAAAGACCCCCGCTACCTCGAAATGAACCCCGAGACCCGGTCTGAGATGGTCGTGCCTCTCTTCTATAAGGGCCGCGTCATAGGCGTCCTTGACCTGGAGCACACCCGAACCAACTTCTTCAATGAAGATCACGAGCGGATATTGACCACGCTCGCCGCCCAGGTAGCAATCTCAATAGAAAACGCACGCCTCTACCAGGCCGTCCGGCGTCAGGAGCGCCAACTCGAGAAAGATATCGCCATGGCACGCGAGGTCCAGCTACGCCTGCTGCCGCACACTGCGCCTGAACACCCCCACGCTGAAATGGCTGTCCGTTTTCTCCCCGCCCGCACCATCGGCGGCGACCTCTATGACTTCCTTGACTACGGCCCCTTTCGCACCGCTATCGTTCTCGGCGACGTCAGCGGAAAGGCTGCGCCAGCCGCCCTCTTTGCCGCCCTGGTCAGCGGCATCATGCGCTCAGCGGTTGCACAGCAGCCGGAGCCTGCCCAGATGCTGGCCACCCTCAACGACGCCCTGCAGGAGCGCAAGCTCGAATCCCAGTACGTCTCCCTGCTCTTTGCGCTCTGGAACGACGACGACCAGACCCTCCGCGTGGCCAACTCCGGCGCCGTCCAGCCCATCGTCTGCCGCCAGGGCCAATCCATCACCGTCAAGGCGGAAGGCTTTCCTCTCGGCCTCTTTCCCGACGTGACCTACGACGAGATCAACGTCGCCACCCAGCCCGGCGACGCCATCGTCTTCGTTTCAGACGGAATACTGGACGCCGAAAATGCACAGGGCGAAATGTACGGAGACGAACGGCTCGCCCATCTTCTCTGCGCTCACCGCGAGTACCCGGCTCAGGAAATCGCGGACGAAATCCTGGCCGACGTCACCCGGTTCCAGGGAGCCCAGGATCGCTTCGACGACGAAACCATCATCGTGCTGCGCGTGCGCTGAAGCGATCGATCACAAGTGAGCGCGTAGAATTCCTTGCGAGACCATCCATGCTGAAGAGAAGACAGAAGATCAAGACGAAAAATCCGCTCCTCTGGATTTTCGAAACCCTCGAAGACGATCCCCACTTCTTTCTCCGCAAGCTTTTCAGCTTCGACGCCGCCCACCTCGGAACCCGCGTCTACCTCGCTGTCTCAGGCGGAGATGAGCCATGGAATGGCCTGTTGGTCTGCACGGCGCGCGAGCACCACGCCTCGCTCCTTCGCCAGTTCCCGCAGCTTGTCTCCCACGCAGTCCTGGCAAGTGGCTCTACATCTCGCAAACTCACCCCGAGTTCGAATCCGTCGCCCTCAACCTTGCCGCCCTCGCCCGCAGGCGCGATCCTCGCCTCGGCGTTGAATCCAAGGCAAGAATTCCGAGCTAATCCATGATGCCGTGCGCCGGATTCGACGAAACGAACCTATGGCTTTCCCGCCACGTAGTTCGGCACGTGCGGCGTTAGACGCCGCACGATAAACTCCTGAATCAGGTTCTGGATTGCGCTTTCTCCCGTCCCGATCAGCGCATTCTCAAACGTCAACCGCACGCCGGCGCGGCTGCTCGCCGGATAGTAGAGGTTCGAAATCCCGCCCGCAGCCAGGCCGCCAACAATTCCGGAATAGTTCGTTTGCCAGTGCCCGTTGTCGCCCTTGCAGACAACCGACATAGCAATCGCATAGAGTGCCCGAGACCGAATCGTTCCCGTCCCCTTTTGGAAGTAGCGTGGATCCTGTTTCCACCACGAGGCCAGAAAGCCGGCTCCAATCATCGTATTGATAAAACCATCGGCATAACCAGCGCCGTAGCGCTTGGCATAGCCTTGCGCCCCTTGTCCATACCCGCTTAAACTGTTGCTGGCCTGTTCAATGCCCGCGGAAATCCCTACCCCCAGAAATGTAACCGGGTCGATCAATGACCGCGCTGCCAGATTGAACTTTTGCTTTGGGTTCAGCGGAGCCGCATTGGGCGCATAGACTACATAGAAATTGGGGACCACACCCAGCACACGCTGCGTCTCCTCCTGTTTCAGTTCCTCCTGTGCAATCTCCTGCCGCGATGCCGTTACCTGCACCTCGCTGTTGGCTGCGCTCATGGTCAGCACAATCGCCTTGGCCTCGAAGCTCTCGCCGGGGTGCAGTGTTCCCACCACAACCTGTGTCGCAAATCCATTGGAACTGATGGTCAGCTTGAAAGCTCCCGGTGGCACGTCGGCAATGTTGAATCGTCCATTGCTGCCTGACGTTGTCTCCATGACCGCATCCGGGCCACTGCTCGAGGTCTTGGCCAGCGAAATATGCGCGCCCTCGTAGACTGCCCCGTCAGGATCGACCACCACCCCGTGAATGCTGCCTGAGGAGTTGCTGCCTGGCGCAGGCTCTCCCGTTGATTGCTGCCCCCACGCAGCCGCCGCAAGCCCCAACAACGCCGCGACGCAACACGCCCTCGCGTTTCGCAGAGCCTCGCGCCGCCAAATTCTTGACCTCCAACCTCTTGACCCGTTGCCGAAGCTCGCCGATTTGCCGATAAGTCCCACCCTTAGCCCTTTAACCCAACACTACTCCAGCCGCCGGCGTGAATTCCGCCGGCTGCCTTAACTGGTTAGACGGCCGTTTGAGCAGGAAAGGAATAAGCCGTGAAGGATTACAACACGCTCCCCAAATGCCAATTGGGCCGTCAAAACCATGGAGGGAAAGCTTACGCCTGGATTTCACCACCAGAGTGGCTATGTCATAAGCAGGGCTATTGGCTATTGCTACTGACCACTGCGCGGGTAGATATATGAGAATGCCCTCCATTTCGGAGGTCATCGGAACTGAGTTCTGCCATGCCCGGAAACGTGTCCCCAAAAGTCGCGCTCATCCTGGTGGGAGTTGTCCTGATAGTCTTTCTCTGCCTTAGATTACCCGCACAGGGTGACAACCATTCGACTAACCTGGAAATCGTCCATGACAAACCATTCGTTATGGTCATGGTCAACGGCAAGGGCCCATTCCGGTTCGTCATAGACACCGGCACCGGTGGGCAAGCATTCGTCTCCGCCGATCTCGTTGCACAACTGGCAATCCCCAGATCAGGCCAGATCACGTTGAATGACCCAAGCGGGCTAGGCGGCCAAAAAGTTCCTAGGGTTGTGCTCGATTCTCTTCAGGTCGCAGGCGTTGAATTTACCGGCGTCAAAGCAGCGGTTCACGACCTTGGCAGCGGCGAAGGTTCCTGCCAGGGCTTGCTGGGGTTCAAGCTCTTTCGCGACTACCTACTTACACTCGACTATCCTAACCACCGCATGTCGCTCACTTCTGGAGATCTCAAACCGGATGGCGAACAGTCAGTACTTGCGTTTCGCATGCCGGAAGGAATCCCCATTGTGACCATCGCCATCGGAGGCACGCGCATTGACGCGCAGCTTGACTCAGGCGGCGCTGGGTTAAGCTTGCCTCTGCAGCTGACTTCGCAACTCAAGTTCGCCTCTCAATATGCCAGCGTGAGCAACGCCCATTCGCTTTCCACGCGATTCATGGTCATGGGCGCAACGTTGGCTGCCGACGTACATGTCGGCTCTTACACCTTCAAGCGCCCCTTTGTTGAGATAAATCCCGCCTTCCCGCTGGCCAACTTCGGCTCCTGCCCCATGCAGGGTTTTGCCGTCACATTCGACCAGAAGAATCGCCTCGTTCGCCTCAGTTCTCAGCAGAAAACCTTGCACCTCTCCGCCACGCCTATGCCGATGCGCCTGCAGAGCGCACCTGACCGTGAGCCCGTAGATCCGAAGCTCGTACCAGTCGGTTAATAGAGGGTGTTTTACGAATAGTCCAGCATGCCGGTTATTAGACCGCGGGGGCTAAAGCCTAATGTTTTTCTGGCCCTTTTCGGCACGACTGAAGTCGTGCCCTGACACAGAGCGGATTATTAAATATGCTCCAGGAGCCCCCTTCTAACTTGAGTAGCGGCGAACGCTCAAGGAAATCGGCAGCCCGATCAGGAACATGTGCACGAGGAGCCCTTGAATCAGATCGCGAAGCTGGAACGGGCCTCTCGCATGGAGCGCCGAGAGGGGCAGAACGATAAGGTTCATCACCAGGTAAAAAGCCATGCCGAAGAACAAGCCGCACACCAGTGCATGCTCTTTCAAGAATTCCAGCTTGCGGCTCGTTGCGTAGTACACAGTCGCTGCTGAAATCGCGATAAAGAAATGCAGCGCCACACCCAACGCATATATGGCCGCACCTCCCTGGAATGCCTGCCGGCCCAGCAGACCACCGGCAATCGCCTCAGGCACTTCCGGGCCGAAGGTGATGAAAGCACAGGCGAGGTCCAGAGTTCCAGCAATCAGTCCGCCTACCAGAATCGCCATGAGCGCACTCGATCTCCGATGCTCTGTCAAATGCCGCCTGGTCGTAATTTCTAGCCGCATCGTCAACCACCTCCAGGTGAGACAGTTGTCCAAGTTTACTCTCGCTTGTAAAGTGGTTGGCAACCATAGCCATTTGCTTCGAATTGGTCATAACCACTAGAATTGCGCCGTGAAAAGCATTCACCCCGCAACCCTCTCCATTTTCACCATCGACCGCTCCGCCCTTAGCCCCCTGCACAAGCAAATCTACGACAGCTACCGCGCCGGTATCCTCCGAGGCGACCTTCGCCCTGGCCAGCAAATCCTCTCCAGCCGCGAATTCGCCTTTGAAATGCGCGTATCCCGCTTTCCCGTCCTCAATGCTTATGCCCAGTTGCTCGCTGAAGGTTACCTCGACACCCGCACCGGCGCCGGCACGTTTGTTTCCGCATCGCTGCCAGAGCAGCAAATGTCTGTCGATTTGGCCGCCGGTCATGCGGCCGCGACGCCCTCAGGCCCGCGCCCTGTCTCGCGCCGCTCGGAGCTGTATCCGCTCTTTCCCGGTTCTCCAATCTTGCGCGGCTGGGGAGCATTCGGCGTTCATCAACCGGCGCTCGACCAGTTCCCTTTTCCCATCTGGGCTAGCCTCGTGGCCCTTCACAGTCGGAATCCCCACGTCCGCGCCATCCATCGCGTCGATCCACGCGGCGCAGAACGGTTCCGCGGCGCTATCAGCGACTATCTCCGCACTGCTCGAGGAGTCAAATGCTCTCCAGATCAGATCCTCGTTGTCTCCGGCTCACAGCAGGCACTCGACATCACCGCCCGCGTTTTGCTTGATCCGGGCAACCCAGTCTGGGTCGAAGAGCCCGGCTACCACCTCCAGAGGATCGTTCTAGATGCTGCCGGTTGCCGCATCATTCCCATCCCCGTCGATCGCGATGGCATGAACGTTGCAGCCGGCATCAAGCGAGCTCCCAGGGCCCGCGCCGCCTTCGTTACCCCTTCCCATCAATATCCTCTCGGCTCAACCATGAGCGCCTCGCGCCGCATTCAACTCCTCAACTGGGCCCACAGCGCCGGCGCATGGGTTGTCGAAGACGACTACGATAGCGAGTTCCGCTATGAATCACTTCCCATCGCCTCGATGTACGGCCTCGATCGCAACTCCCGCGTCATCTACATTGGCACCTTCAGCAAAGTCCTTTTCCCCTCCCTGCGCCTGGGCTACATGGTCGTCCCCCCGGACCTCGTCGACCGCTTCGTCGCAGTGCGCTACGCCATGGATATTTTTCCGCCCTACCTGCATCAGGAGGTGCTCGCCGACTTCATCATCGAAGGCCACTTCACCCGTCACATCCGCAAAATGCGCCAGATCTATAAAGAGAGAAGATCCGTTCTCATCGATTCGCTCACCCACGAATTCCCGGCGCATCGCGGCTATGAGGTTCACGGCGTCGAAGCCGGCATGCACCTCGCCATCACGCTCCCGCCCGGACTGAACGACATCGAGATTGCCACTCGCGCCTCCCGCTCCCGGCTATGGCTCTGGCCCCTTTCACCCCACTATCTGGGCAAATCTCCCCGCCATGGCTTCATCTTGGGATTCGGAAGCACCTTACCGTCCCAAATTCCACGTGCCGTCCGTCTGATGCGTTCCCTCATCGCCACAGGATGACCAATTGGTGGAAACTCGTTCCGATAGACTTAAGGGGAAGCTGAAGATTCTTGGGAGCCCCTTTGCACGCCTCGACCGAAGAACGACTCATCCGCCCCGCCCGCAACATATATGGAAGCCTCCGCCTGCCGGGCGACAAGTCAATCAGCCATCGCTACGGAATGCTGGCTGCCTTTGCTGAGGGTACCTCCCGCTTCAACAATTTCTCCACCGGAGCCGATTGCGCCTCCACGCTCGCGTGCATGACCGCTCTGGGCGCCAAGGTCAACAAAACCGGCGACGGGGCCATCGAAGTCACCGGCGTGGCCGGCCGCGTTACTGCCGCCAGCCATGCTCTTGACTGCGGCAACTCCGGCTCGACGATGCGCATGATTTCGGGCCTTTTGGCTCCACAGCAAGGCAGCTTCACCCTCATCGGCGATGCCTCGCTTTCTCGGAGGCCCATGGAGCGCATTCGTAAGCCACTGGAAGCGATGGGTGCGCATCTCACGCTGACCGAGGGCCACGCTCCGCTGACTATCCGCGGCGGCCCGCTGCAGGCCATCGACTACACCACTCCCGTTCCAAGCGCCCAGGTCAAGACGTGCGTCCTCCTTGCGGGCCTGCAAACCGCGGGGACCACGACGGTTAGAGAAACCGTCCGCACTCGCGACCACAGTGAGCTGGCACTCCGCGCCTTCGGCGCAAACCTCACCCGCACCCTCGACTCAGTGTCCATTTCCGGCCCGCAATCCCTTCACGCCATCGAAGCCGTTGTTCCCGGAGACATATCCTCTGCCGCATTCTTTCTCTGCGCCGCCGCGCTTTTTCCAGGCTCAACCCTGCTGCTCGATTCGCTGGGACTTAACCCCACTCGCGCCGCGCTTCTCGATGTGCTCACTGTTCTCGGCGCACGAATCTCCGTCCTCCACATTGAAGAAAAAAATGCTGAGCTGGTGGGCGCCGTGCAGATATCCGCGCCGGCTGAAGGTCTTGGATCAACAGAGGTTAGCGGCACACTCGCCGCCCAGCTCATCGATGAACTCCCCGTATTGGCGGCCATAGCGCCCTATACTAGCGGCGGCATCCGCATCCGTGACGCCAGGGAACTTCGCGTCAAGGAGTCTGACCGGATAGAGCTGGTTGCCAGGAACCTGCGCGCCATGGGAGCAGAAGTCATTGAGTTCGAAGACGGCCTCGACGTGCCCGGCGGACAGACTCTGCACGGCGCAACCATCGATTCCGGCAGCGACCACCGCATTGCCATGGCTTTCAGCGTGGCTGCCTTGCGTGCACAAGGCGAAACGCTGATTCAGGGAGCAGAGTCCGCCGCCATCAGCTTTCCGGAGTTCTTTGAACTCCTGGACCTTGTAGCAGAACGTTAAAGAAGATGCTCTAATCCATTAAAACAAAAGGCCCGACTTGCTCCCTGAGAAGCAGGCCTGGCCGTTAGATCAAGTGAATAGCGACGCTACTGAGGAGGAGGCGTAGCCGCGCTCGGCGGGTTCTCGGCCGGCGGAGTAGCCGGCGGGGTCGTCGTCGGCTCCTTGCTGGGAGGCGCAGGCACAAGCCCCGGCACCACTGGCGCGGTCTTCACATTTCCACTCGCGGCTTCGTTCAGATTGATCCCGTAGTGCTGCATCGTTGTGGCCAGAGTCTGGTAGAGACTCGCCCGATCCTTGGCATACAACGCCTGCGCAACGATCAGACTATCCTCTGCCGCAGCCAGCCCGCGCTGCTGCTGCAAAACAAGTGCCGTGGTGGAGGCACCCAGCCGCAGTTTCTTTTCCTCCGCATCAAGGCTTTGTTTGTTATAGTCCCGGGCTGCAAGAGACGCCAGCACCTGCGCCCGGTCATTGGTCAAGGCAAACTGCTGATTCACTACCTGCATGCGAACTTGCGTGTAGAGCTGCTCAAGCCGCAACTCCGCCTGCCGATATTCCATGAGCGACCGCGCCTGCTGGGACTGGGCAAACTTGTTGCCCAACGGAATGGTGACATTGAACCCGACACCCTTGTCCGGAGACGAATTGTTGAAAGCATCGTCCAGGGCCGTTCCATAGCCGCCGATGCTCGGCGGGCAAGTCCCGCCAAAAAAAGCGCAATCAAGTTTGGGATTGGTTCTGCCGGAGATGCCCTGCCCGGCCAGGTAGGCGAAAATGTCTATCTGCGGCAACAAAAGATTGCGCGCACCTCTCAGCGTGATCTCGTCGTTGCGCAGCGTCAGAATCGCCTGCTCCAATTCCGGCCTTTGTTGGAACGCCTCTTGAACAAGCGCTTCAACAGGCTGCTTCTCCTCCGGAATTTCCTCGATGCTCACGCGATCGGTCGGAATCACAGCCGCGGCCGAGAGCGCAGGATCGTTCAGGTTGCGCGCAATGGCCTGCTTGATGATCTGCTGCTGGTAGTTCAACGCAAGTTGCGCGCTGATCAATCCCTGCTTGTCCGATGCCACGGACTGATCGGCATTCAGCACGTCCAGCGGCGCCATTGTGCCGATCTCCAGTTGTTTGCGGTCGTCGCTGGCTAACTTGCTGCTCTGCTCCAGCGCACGCTCTTTGGACTGTACATCCTCATACGTCTGCACCAGCGACCAATAGATGCTCTCCACCTGGTTGACAGTGTAAAGAATCTGCTGCCTGAATCCCGAGTCGGCGATGCGCCGATCGTTCAGCGCCTGGTATATGAACCGCTTGTTCACCCAGATACCGGCTCCCTGCAACAGTTGCTGCGTCACCTGGGCCCTGAAATTCGAGGTGTACTGCGGGCTGTACGTCGTGACGGCATTGGTGGACGTTTGATAGATGTTGTCGAAAGTTACAGCCAACGTCGTGCCGGTGACGAAACCCTGGTTGTATCCAGTGTTGTAAGTATTGGTCGTGCTGGTGCCGCCCGTGAAAAAGCTCGTTGAAGGCGCGCTTTGCCGGTCGAATGTCAACCCCGCCGTGATGTTCGGCTCAAGACTCGGCGGCAATGGTCCCGCGCCTGCCGTAGTCAGTGTCAATCCACTCACGCCAGAGCCCGCACCGCCCGATCCAACTGTCGTGCCGCCGGGGCCGCCGCCCACGCTCAATGTGGATGTAGAACCAGTCAACGTCCCCTGGACCAGGCCTGTCGGTACACCCAACGGTAATTGCCCGGTGCGGGTCCGCAGAATATCCGTATCCGCAATATCCAGGTCATAGCGGGCAATCGCAATGTCGTAGTTGTTCTCAAGCGCCAGCGCAATCGCATCCGAAAGGCTCAGGTAGATCTTGCCTTCCTTGACCAGGTCGGTAAGCCGAACGGAATTCACAAAGCTAGCCTTGGGAATCGATGTCTGCCTGAAGGTGTTGATCAGGTTTCCCCTAAGACGCGCCGTTGGCTTCGAAAAATCGCGCTCCGAAGTGCGCAGATCCAACGGCTGTGTCAACACAGGCGCTGGCGCCGGAGGCAGGTCAGACGCCGCCTTTTCTGGAGATTTCGCTCCGGCTCCCGCCACTGTCTGCTGGGCAAACCCCGAAGGCACTCCCGCCGCCAATGTAAGCACTACCGCCGCAATTGCGCGCAGCCGGTTGCCTGCCTGCCCGCTGCCTCTGCGAACGGTCATCTTCTGCTGCTCAAACACACATATACCGAACAAATGCATTGTTCCTCTCCGCAAGTTGCTGAGGCATGTGGGGTGCCATTCTTCAAGACGTTCGGAGAGCCTCTCCGGACGCAATTTTGTGGTTCGCTGGGACGCTTTTCACCTCAAGCCCGCTTTGAAGGCTCCCCTGTTCTTACGCGCGCAATGCCCGGTTCGTTCCAGCCAATCCGCTTTCGGGGGCGATTTTCGATATCTTCCAGTGCTTGGCAGGCATCTCATTCAGAAAGCTGAGTATATCCCACTTCCACCGCACGCCCCTGTTCCGCTCCGTCGTCAGGTACCCTGTTAACTAATCCTGAGAGCCCGTGACCGAACTCGCACAACCCGTTCCCTGCCGTCAAATCTGGAAGCTCACCCTGGCCTACGACGGCACCGATTTCAGCGGCTGGCAGATCCAACCTGGGGAACCTACGGTCCAAGGGGAATTGCAGGCTGCCCTGGGCCGCGTTACCGGCGAGTCGCCGCTGCCCCAGGGTTCCGGACGGACAGACGCCGGGGTGCATGCCCTGGGCCAAGTGGCCAGCTTCGAGTTGCAGGCCAACATCCCGCCCGAAAACCTGCAACGCGCCCTGAACCGAACACTGCCTGAAGCGATACGAATCCTGGAGTCGAGAACGACGCCAAGTACATTTCATGCGCGGCACTCAGCGGTGTCCAAGACCTACGAATACCGCGTCTTTCGCGGAGCGGTGTGTCCGCCCTTCCTGGCCCGCTATGTTCACGCTTGTGCCTGGCCAATGGACGCGGGAGCCCTCGAAAGGTCAGCCCGCATGTTTGAGGGCCAACATGACTTCCTCAGTTTTGCAGCGACTGATCCCGATCTGGCCAGCCGCGAAGCTTCGTTGAACCCGGAATCGGAGCGGGCTCCGGAGGGACCCATGGCGTCTGCGCTGGAGTCGACGGGACTGGACCCGATAGCCAAGCAGGGCGCGATCCGCACCATCTATTCCTCTAAATGGGAACGTCGCCAATCCGAGAACGGCGATCTGCTCATCTATCGCGTCCGCGGCAATGGATTTCTGCACCACATGGTGCGCAATCTGGTTGGAACCATGCTCGACGTAGGCCGCGGCTATATGGATATTGAACGAATCCCGGCGATCCTCGCTGCCCGTTCGCGCGCCGCCGCCGGACCTACCGCCCCCGCACAGGGGCTGTTCCTCTATTCCGTGGAATATGACGAGCAGGGACAAAACGAAACGACTGAATAAAGATGTCAATTCACTCCAGAAAGATATATATTCAGACCATATAAGAACCATTGGAGGACTCAATGCGGTTTTCAACGCAGATAAAACCCATTAGCTACGTCAAGGCCCACGCGGCTGAACTCCTCGACCGCATTGCCGAGGAGCGCGAGCCAATCATCATCACCCAGAACGGCGAGGCCCGCGCCGTGCTTATGGATGTTCGCTCTTATGAAGAGTCGCAGGAAACGATGGCCCTGCTGCAGCTTCTGGCTATCGGAGACAAGGAGATTGAGGCCGGCGAGACCTATTCGCTCAAGGAAGTGATCCGCGACATACGCAGCGGGCAAGGGAGGAAACTCGCGCCGACGCACAACCCCAAATCGCACAATGGAACCTCAGCAGCGCCCTCGAAGGCCAAATGAAATCTTCGATTCGCATCACCAGCGCCGCTTGCCGGGATCTGCAGGAGATCTACGACTGGATCTCAGAGAATGACTCCTTCGAGAAGGCTGGCTCCATCCTTGATCGGCTATGGGAGGCGGCCGAGAGCGTAGCAGAGCTGCCCAGCCGGGGCTCTCGGCCAAAGGAGCTTCCGCCGGGGATGGAATCGGAATATCGCCAAGTCTTCTTCAAGCCTTATCGAGTCATCTACGAAGTCAAACGCGGCGAAGTGGTGATTCATCTCATTGCGGACGGCCGCAGGAATCTCAGTTCCCTTCTGCTCCGGCGTCTCATCGGGTAGGGAGCGCTCCAGGCTTGGCGCGTCCAACAAGGCTCACCCAGACCCACTTCCACTGCTACCCTTAAGACACCTGTATGCCGCTTTTCCCCCGCAAGTCGGCCTTCACACGCGTGACCACGCTGGCCTCACAGCGCCCCGTACATGCCGCCTTCGCCTGGTTGCACGGCAATCCCAAACGGATCATGGACTGGCAGGTGCAAATGGTGGCTATTCCTGCGCCCCCCTTTGGCGAGCAGGCTCGCTCCGGTTGGATGGCCGCTCGCTTTGCCGATGCCGGCCTAAGCGAGGTGCATGTGGATGAGATCGGGAACGTTTTTGGGCTTCTTCCAGCGGCCAACTTGTCGCTCGAGACTACCGGCTCAGTGGTGATCCTTTCTGCCCATCTCGACACCGTATTTCCAGCAGAAACGCCCCTGAATCCTATTCTGGACGGGGACCGCCTGGAGGCTCCTGGAGCGTGCGACAACGGCGCCGGACTCGCCGGACTGCTGGCCATTGTTCATGCGCTGATCCATTCCAGGGTAGAACTGCACGCAACCCTGCTCTTTCTTTGCAACGTGGGCGAGGAGGGCGAGGGCGATCTGCGCGGCGTGCGCCATCTCTACAACCATAGTCCGCTTGCCGGGCGCATCGCGGCACACATCGTCCTCGACGGCGCCGGAGCAGACTCGGCTGTCACACAGGCTCTGGGCAGCAAGCGCTACCAAGTGGTAATCTCCGGCCCAGGCGGGCACAGCTTTACCGACGCCGGCATCCCCAATCCCATCGCGGCACTGGCGTCGGCATTGACCGTTTTGGCGGAGACTCCGTTGCCCGCAGAGCCCCGTACGACTCTCAACCTGGGCACCGTTCACGGTGGCACCAGCGTGAATTCCATTCCCGAATCCGCTCAGGCATCCATCGACTGCCGCTCAACCGACTCCGAGCAGCTTATGCGGCTTGAAGTGGCCCTGCATCGTGCCGTTGAAGACGCGGTCGACCATTGCAATACGTTGGCAAAAGGTTCTTCGCTCAGCAAGGGTCTTTTGTCTTTTGCAATTCAAAAGATCGGCGACCGCCCTGCGGCACAGCTTCCTGGCGATTCCCCGCTGCTGGAAATACTACGCGCCGTTGATCGGCATTTGGCTTTGCGCACCGATCTCCGCCTGGGCTCGACAGACGCCAATATTCCGCTGTCGCTTGGCGTTCCTGCCCTGTCGATGGGTGCGGGCGGGGAGGGTGGAGGCGCCCACACAAAATCTGAGTGGTACTCCGCAAAGGATCGCGAAGTTGGCCTCAAGCGCGTGCTGCTGCTGACACTGGCCACCACGGAATGGGCTGCTGAACAGTAAGGTTTCTCTGCTACACTCCGCCCATGCGCGTCTCTTCCGCTCAATACAACTCTTCCCTTCTGTCCGTCTTTGTTGTTCTGTCCGCCGCGGCTCTTGCCGCCACGCTGCTAAGCCCCATTTGCCAGGCCCAGGATTCGACCCTGAAGCACCATACGCCCAATCGTCTGACACCGGCAAAGATAGCCGCCATTCCTGAGATCATCTTTTTCAATGGAGTCATCTACACCGGCGTCGGATTGGCTGAAGATAAGCCGGAGACCGTGCAGGCCATGGCCATCGGCGGAGGCAAAGTAATAGCCGTGGGCACAACCGAAGAGATTACTCGCTTGGCAGGGCGCAATACGCGCCTTAAAGATCTGAACACTTCCAACACCAGCACGTATGTCTTCCCAGGATTCAACGATGCTCACACCCACCTGGGCGGCGCAGGCCAAACAAAGCTCAACGTAGATCTGACCGGCGTCAAATCTCTGACCGAAATGTTGACCAAGATAGAAACCTTCGCCAAAGCCGCGCCCGCCGGCCATTGGTTGACGGGCGGCAACTGGGATCACACATTGTGGGCCGACAAGACCCTGCCGACGCGGCAGGACCTGGACAAAGTGACCGGGGATCATCCTGCATTTCTCGACCGTATTGATGGCCACATCTCGATTGCCAACTCCGCTGCCCTGGCCGCAGCCGGGATCACAGCGAAGACCAAGACGCCTCAGGGCGGAGCCATCGATCTGGACGCGAGCGGCGAACCCACCGGCATACTGCGCGAATCGGCTCAGGAACTGGTATACAAGGTGATTCCACCGCCCAGCCACGACGAACGCATTCGCGGCGACCAGTTGGCCATCGACGACGCCCTGGCTCACGGCATTACCAGCGTGCAGGACTTCAGCGACTGGCAGGACTTTCTCGTATTCGAAGAACTTGAGCAGAAAGGCCAGCTCAACCTGCGCATCAGCGAATGGCTGCCGTTTAAGGAACCGCTGGACGCGCTGAAGCGAATGCGCGCCCACCACGACCCCAACGACCCGCTGCTGCATACAGGGTTCCTGAAGGGATTCATGGACGGTTCCCTGGGCTCAAGAACTGCTGCGATGAAGGCTCCATTCTCCGACGACGCAAACAACACAGGCTTGCCTCAATACACGCAGGCGCAGTTAAACAAAATGGTCATAGAGCGCGCACAGGCCGGCTTTCAAATCGGCTTCCACGCTATCGGCGACAAAGCGGCGGCAATGGCTCTCGACGCGTTTTCGCGGCCTGAGGTTTCTCGCACTGCCCGCAACCGCATTGAGCACGCGCAGGTTGTCGATCCGGCTGACATCCCGCGCTTTGCAAAGCTGGGAATTATAGCCTCCATGCAGCCGAATCATCTATTGACCGACATGAACTGGGCCGAGGACCGGCTTGGGCCACAGCGCGCCGCCTATTCCTACGCGTGGAAGGCCTTTCTCGACGCGGGAGTTCCGCTGGCCTTCGGCACCGATTACCCGGTAGAGCCCATCACGCCCTTCCGCGGACTCTACGCTGCCGTCACGCGCATGAACGAGAAGGGAACGAAAACCTACTTCCCTGAGAACAAGCTCACCCGCGGCCAGGCGCTTTACGCTTACACGCAGGGCTCGGCCTACGCTGAGTTTGCAGAGAAGCATAAGGGCAAACTCGTTCCTGGCTTCGACGCCGACTTCATCCTTGTCGATTGCAACCTCTACACGGTCGGCGCTCCGGCCATTCTGCAGACCGTCGTTCTGGGAACATTCGTTGCCGGGCAGGAGGCCTTCGCGGGGAACACTCACGCGCAATAAGGCAAGCATGCGTGTCTTCTCGAAATTCAACCGCAACAATCCCCAACTGCAATAATGCAGGCAGATGAAGCTGCGCGCCTATCTGCTGATGCTGTTTGTTGTGGCTGTATGGGGATCGACCTTCGTGCTGATCAAGGGCGCGTTGACCGATTCGACGCCGGCTGCCTTCAACCTGGTTCGGATGACACTGGCCTTTCTGGTGCTGTCCGTGGCTTATCATCGCTACTGGCGCAGCATCAGGCGCTGGCAGATCGGCGCGGGCGCAGTGGTCGGCCTATGCCTCGCCATTGGCTACCAATTCCAGACCACTGGTTTGGCTCGGACTACGCCGTCAAAGTCGGCATTCATCACCGGCTTGGTCGTTGTGTTGGTCCCACTTTTTTCGGTAGTGCCCGGCATTCGCCCGCTAG
>Ga0182024_10004228_pt1 | contig 33332 bp, 28 predicted proteins | sample P32metaG_FD_120480 | JGI IMG/M metagenome (GOLD analysis project Ga0182024, IMG submission 120480) | Permafrost microbial communities from Stordalen Mire, Sweden - P3-2 metaG (Illumina Assembly) | ecosystem: Environmental > Terrestrial > Soil > Wetlands > Permafrost | place: Sweden: Stordalen... | reverse complement strand
TTTCGTGGGCGGGCGGCTTGGCCGGCGGGTAGTGGCCTAATTTGGTCCTTTCGACCCTTATGCAGACTGGACTTACGACTCAAATTAGGCCACTACCGGCGGGCGGGCGGCTTGGCGGGCGGGCGGCGGAAAGAGTAGAATGCAGCATAATCCGAAGTCCGACCGCTTGGGAGGGTGTAACCGTGCCCGTCGAAACCCCCGAGCCGATTCCGCCCCTACGCGATGGGGACCGGCTGACGCGGGCCGAGTTCGAGCGTCGCTGGGACGCCATGCCGCACCTCAAAAGGGCTGAGTTGCTGGAAGGAGTGGTTTATGTGCCTTCACCGCGAGTTCCCGTCGATCATGCCGGCCCGCACTTTGACCTGATCGGTTGGCTCGGGATTTATGTCGCCGCGACACCAGGGATCAGCGGTAGCGATAGCGGCAGCATTAGGATGGACTTGACCAACGAACCACAGCCGGACGTTCACTTGCGCATCCTGGCCTCGCACGGAGGCCAGTCGCGCCTAAGCCCCGAGGGCTACGTCGAAAGGGCACCGGAGGTGGCCGCCGAGGTCGCCGTCAGCTCGATCCCGCTCGACCTGAATGTGAAGCTGCCGATCTACTGCCGCAACGGCGTCCGCGAGTACCTCATCTGGCGCGTGCCGGATCGGGAAATCGACTGGTTCGTCCTTCGCGGGACGGAGTACGAACGTCTGGCCCCCGGCGCGGACGGCGTCTACCGGAGCCAAGTCCTGCCAGGCCTGTGGCTCGACGCGGCAGCGCTGGTGCGCGGCGATTTGGCGGCCGTCAGCCGGGTCGCACAACAAGGCTTGGCCAGCCCGGAACATGCCGCCTTCGTCCGCCGATTGGAGGAAGAAGCGGCGCGGCGGTCGCAATGAACGATCACCCCTCTTCCTCCTCCCACACGGTCTGATACGCCCCGGTCGCCTCGAAGTGCTCGAAGAGGCGGCGGTAGAAGGGCAGCACCGAGAGCGTGGCGCTGTCGCCGACCACGATCAGCGCCCGGCGGGCGCGCGTCAGGGCCACGTTCGTCCGCCGCACGTCGGCGAGAAAACCAATCTCATTTTCCGCGTTGCTGCGCACCAGCGACAGCACCACCGCCTCTTTCTCGCGGCCCTGGAAGCCGTCCACGCTGTCGATCTCCAGCCCCGACACCGGCAGCAGTTCGCGCAGCCGCCGCACCTGGGCCGCATACGGGGCGATGACCGCCACGTCCTCCGGCCGCACGCCGGCCGCCAGCAGCGCCCGCACCTTGCGGCCGACCAACGCCGCTTCCCGCGGATTGAGGCGACTCTCGCCGTCCGGCTCGCGCTCCTCGTCGTAGCCGGCGCCGGCCGTGTCGATGAAGCTCACCGGCGCCTCCGTCAGCGCTTCGGGCCGCACGCCGGGCAACTCGCACAGCCGATGCCCCGCCACCGAGGCGTCGGCGATCAGCGTCCCGTCGTAAAACTCCGCCGACGAAAAGGCCATGACCGCCGCGTTCATGCGGTACTGTACGTCGAGGCGGCGTGTCACGCGGTCGCCGTACAGGCCGATCAGCCGCTCCAGCAGGCTGACGCCGAATCCCTGACGGGCGGCCTCTCTGGATACGACCGTCGGCGGCAGCTGGCAATGGTCGCCGGCCAGGACGACGCGGCCGCAGCGCAGCAGCGGCGGCCAGCATCCCGGCTCCGTCGTCTGACACGCCTCGTCGATCACCAGCAGGTCGAAGCGCCGGCCGCCGAGGACTTCCACGTCCAGGCCGGTGGCGGTCGCGCACAGGATCGGGGTTGCGTTCAGGATGCGTTCGACGGCCTGGGCTTCCAGGCGGCGGGCGTCGGCGAGAAGCGCCCGCGCCTCCTGGCGCATGTCGCGGCGGGCGCCCGGTTCCGGTTTGGCCCGCGTCCACTTGGCCGCCTTGCGGAACAGGGCGTACGCCTCCTTGGCGAACTTGCGGGCCTGGCGCACGTCGGGATGATCGTCCACCATCAGGTCGAGCGTGTGTTCGCGCAATTGCGGCAGCACGCGGGCGGGGTGTCCCAGCCGAACCGCCTGTTCGTCGTGAGCCAACAGCCGTTCGAGCAGGTTGTCCACGGCCAGGTTGCTGGGGGCGCAGACGAGCACCTTATCGCCGCGGCGCACGGCCTGACGGACCAGTTCCACAAGGGTCGTGGTCTTGCCGGTGCCGGGCGGCCCGTGGATCACAGCAACATCGGCCGCCGACAGGGCGAAGCGGACGGCCTCGCGCTGCGACTCGTTCAGCGACTCATCAAGGGGGTTGTCGTCCGACGGCGGCCCGAAGTCCGGCGGCCCCTCGCCCAGCAGGACGCCACACAGCTCGGCGAGACGGTCGCCCTTGGCCGAGCGGGCGCGTTCCAACGCCTGCCGCTGTCGCAGCCGGGCGGTTTCGTCGTCGGCGCGGTCCACGCGGAAGACGGTGTCTTCGTCCGCGTCGAGCGGGTCGTTGACCGCGACGCGCAACAGCGTCTCTTCGCGGTCGCAGACCACGCCGCGCCGGCCGGGGTCGCGCGCCGTCCCCTGGAGCGACAGCAGGACGGGGGCGCCGGGCTGAAGCCGCGTCCACGGCAGCCGCGCCCCGCCGCGCTTGGCCAGCGTCAAGACGAAGCGGCCGCCCAGCCCCGCCGCCTCGTCGCGCACGACGAGGTCGAGCAGGCAGTCGCCGCCGCGCTCGGCCTCGGCGGCGGACAGCCGGCGCACGCGCTCCAGCGTCTGCCGGGCCTGGGCCTCCGACTCCAGTTCCAGCAGGGCGGTCAGCCGTCGAAAATGGTCGTCCGCGGAAATCATGAGAGTCAAATGATCTCACGCAAAGGCGCAAAGACGGCAAAGAAAAAAGCGTCTTGTATTCTTTGCCGTCTTTGCGCCTTTGCGTGAGATTGTTGGGGCGTCATCGGGTCATTGTCCCGTCGTTTTGCCCGATTTGCCGATGCAGAACAGGTTTTCCTTGCCGTGAATGTACAGCCGATTGTTCGCCACGGCCGGCGTGGACATCACGCCCTCGCCGAGGCTGCTTTTCGCCAACAGCTTGAACGCCGTCGGCGACGCCTCGAACACGTACACCGCGCCGTTCTCGCCGGCCGCATACACCTTGCCGTCGATCAGCACCGGCGAGGCGGTCACGTCACTGCCCAGCCGCTCCGTCCATACCTCTTCGCCCGTCCTGGCGACGTGGCAGGAGGCGAAGCCCTTGTCGTGGACGCAGTAGAGGTAGTCGCCGGACGCCAGCAGGGTCGGGACGTAGGAGAACGATTTGTCGTCCTCCCAGGCCAGGGCCGTCTTGGTCACGTCGCCCTTGCCGCCGGGCCGCAGCGCGACGAGATGTCGGCCGACGCCGCCTTCCCCGGCGTTGGCGATCACCAGGCCGCCCGCCATGATCGGCGACGCCACCGTCCGCAAGGGTATCGTGGCGAAGCTCATGACGTAGTTCCAGTTCTCCGAGCCGTCGGCGGGGTTGTAGCTGGTGACGCCGGCCGTGCTGGCGACGATCAGCTCAGACCCCTTGTCCCCCTCCAAAATAAACGGCGTCGAGTAGCTGGCGCGGAACGACTTCCGCGGCGCCTTCCAGGCGTCGGTGCCGTCCTTGGCGTGGAAGGCCATCACCGCGCACGGGGCCGGTTCGTCCACGGCCTTGCCCTGGTCGTCGGCGAGGTAGACCATGCCGTTGTAAACGATCGGCGAGATCCCGGCGCCGTGCTCGCTCACGAAGCCGCCGAGGTCCCGCGTCCAGACCTGCTCGCCCTTGAAGTCGTAGGCGTTCAGTAAAAGATCCTTTCCATCCCAAAAGACGGCATAGACCCGTTCGCCGTCCGTGGCCGGCGTGGACGACGCCAGCGTGTTCTTGGGATGGAGGTGCGCCGCGGCGCCGGGGGCGGCCTTCTTCCAGAGCACTTCGCCGGTGACGGCGTTGACGCAAATCAGCCAGCGCTCCGAGCCGTCGGCCGCGGCGGATTGAATGAACAGGCGGTCGCCCCAGACGATCGGCGACGAGTTGCCGCGGCCGGGGATCGGCGTCTTCCACACGACGCCTTCCTTGTCGCTGAAGTGGACGGGCACGTCCTTGTCGGCGGAAACGCCGGTCCCGTTGGGGCCGCGGAAGCGCGGCCAGTCGCCGGCGTCGGCGTCGGCCGCGGCTAGCAGGACGCACAGGATCGGGAGGAACGAGAATAGGATAGGTCGGAAGTGCATGGCGGTCGGTGCTCCGCACGGGGAGGGAACAAGGAGGTTAGGCGGCAAGGAATAGCCTAATACGTCGCGGGGCGTTTGTCTTGCCTATTTCCGCGTTCGATCTGCCGTTGACAGATCGACGCCCGGCCGGCATCCCGTTGTTGTTTCGACGGCCCGCCAACCGGGCGAGGTGTTCCATGCGATGCGGCCGGCTCTTTCGACGCCTGTTCCTCCCCGTCCTCCTGGCCGCCCTCGCCTCCGGCTGTCAGGCGCTGCGGACCTACCGGCCCGTCACGGTCCTGGCGCGGGACGCCGAAACCCAAAAGCTAATCCCCGGCGCCGAGGTCCGCATCTTCTATCCGCTCACGCCGCCCCAACTCGCCCCGGCCAACTCGATTGGGACAACTGGGGACGACGGGACCGCCCGGTTGCGCGCCGCCCCCACCGAGGAAGGGTTTTCAATGGAGACGACCGCCCCAGGTTATCTCCTTGACCAAAAGAGCCTGGCCGGCGACGTCGTCGCCATTCCGCCCAATGAGCCGTTTCAACTGTTCGGTAGGAAGGAACAACCGCCCGTCTCTCTGGTCGCGGAACTGTATGCCGAACCCGGCCCCACAATCGAGTTGGTGCTGCCGTCCGGCTACCGCGGTTTGGTCAAGGTCGAGGTCCGGCCGCGCGACGACGTCCCCTGCCCGCCGGGCCAACGCCGTTTCCGTTATGAAGTGCCGCCGTCGGGCGACGTTGAGGCCACCGGCCCCGCCCTGCTGCGGCGGCTGCCGAACTTCGTGGCGAGCTACGCCGACGGCGCCCCCCTGAGCGCGAAGGCCAAGGACGACGAGGTCGGCTTGCGGTGGCTCAGTTCCGACGGGGTGCGCGAAACCCTGGTGGTCGGGACGCTGGCGGAGTTCTACTCTTACCGCCGCGCGTCCGTGAAGGAGGACGCGGGGACGAGTCCGGCGGGGCGTCGGAAGGGCGGTCACGGCCATCGGCCGCCATCCGACCCGGACGGCTCGAATCCGTAGGAGGGGCTTTAGAAGGAATGCGGGCGCGGCTCACGGCTGGGCGTCGTTGCTGGGGATCGGGTCCGGCGTGGGCAGCGCCAGCCAGGTTCGGGTGTCCTTGGTGTACATGTCCGAAGTCCCGCAGCCGGCGCAGAGCAGGAGCGCGAGAACGGCCAGGCGCCACATGGGAATCCCCCTTAATATTGAAATAGAGGGGCGAGCAGATACCCGAGTGCCGCGGCGATGTCAAGCCGAACCGGGATGGTGCCCCGGGCGAACGTACCCGTGAGTCCGGGGTGCGCGGGCGCGGCGCCAATATCGGGAGGCACACCCATCCACCCCTTCTCGTCTTGACGCTCCGCCGTCCGGCCGATACGTTCCCGCCCCTGCGCGGGGAGCGGCCCTCCCCACGGGCGAGGTCATGGAATGACGCGGCGATCCCGAATGCTCTCCCTGTTCGTCGGGCTTGGCGCCTGCTGCCTGTCGGGCTGCCTGTTCGGCGGCGGCAACACCCCCGCCGTCGAAAAAACCGTCGTCGGCCCCGCCCCGGCGACGCCCAAGGACGGCGGCTCGGCCTACCACGCCCACGAACCGCCGCCGCTCCGCGAAGACAAGCCGGGCGACGCGGCGTTCGCCCAGGTTGGCTACCCCGATCCCCCTCCGCCCGGCGGCTCCGCCCCGTCGGTGAAGCCCGAGGACCCGCCGCCGGACCTGCCGCCCCCCGCGCCGGAACCGGCGGTGATGCACGTCGAAAATGCGCCGCCGGACCCGAAGCTCGTGGCCGCCCTGCGCTGTCTGCTCGAAAAGCGCTCGGGGGACGCCCTGGAACTGCTGCAAAACTACGACGGCGCCAGCCGCGAGCTGTTGCTGACCTTGCTGCCGCTGGCGGCCCGCGTCGGCGACGGCGGCCTCGACCACGCCACGCCACAGGAAACGGCCGTCCTGCTCGAGCAACTGCGCCAGCTGGAGACGGTCCTGCGACCCCATGCGGCATTGGCCCTCGATAAAGTCTGCTTCTGCCGCAAGGTCAACGGCTTCGGCGACTGCGAGCCGTGGCCGGAAAACCACGTCTTCCGGGCCGGCGCGGACGGCGGCCGCGGCGAATGGATGCAGGTCTACGCCGAGGTGCGCAACTTCACCAGTCGGCCGCAGGGCACGTCCTACGAAATCTCGTTGGCCGGCGCCGTCGAGATCCGCGACGCCCAGAACCGTCTTTCGGCGCACATCGATTTCCCCGCCTGCGTGAAGCGCAGCCAGACGCCGCGTCAGGATTACTTCGTCAATTTCCAGTTCTACCTGCCCGCGCCCATGCCGCCGGGCCGCTACACCCTCCATGTCCTGGTCAAGGACGTGCTGAACCCCGCGGCCGGCGACGACGCCTCGCCCCGGAGCGCCACCCGTTCGCTCGTCTTCCTGGTGGGCGCCCCCGGCGACGGCCAGGACTGACGGACCCCGCGCGACTTTTTTTCAAAAAAACTTCAGGCCGCCGGAACGGGCGTTGCGGCCCGTTCCTCCCAATCTTTGACGGATAAAGTCTTACCGCCGTGAGACTTAGGACGCCGCACCCTCCCGGATCGGCCGCCGGAGCCGGCGCCGATCGGCGCCCGTCGGCAAAAAAAAGCTCCGACCCCTTGCATCGCCGTTGTCTTTCGGCTATCACTGATAACAGAGCAAGCGCCCCTTGCTCTGCATTGATGAGACCGAGAGATTGGCGGGGTTCAAAGCTGACTGGGCGACGGTTTTGGATCCACTTCTCTCGGTCTCACTTTTTTTCCCCTCTCTCCCTCCGCACCCCTTTTTCCTTCAATGAAGCTCAAGCAACTCCCTGACGATTTTTACGTCGAGGAGATGACCGAGGTCGCGCCGTCCGACCGCGGCCCGTTCGCGCTGTACCGCCTGGAGAAGCGCGGCTGGTCCACGCCCGACGCCCTGGCCGCCCTCCGCCGTCGCTGGCGGGTCGAGCCGCGACGCATCTCCTACGGCGGTCTCAAGGACCGCCACGCCTGGACCGTCCAGTATCTCACCATCCTGCACGGCCCTCGCCGCAACCTCCACCACCACGACATCACGGTGACGCATCTCGGCTGGACCGAGGCCCCGTATACGTCGCATGCCATCCGCTGTAACCGCTTCCGGCTGACGCTGCGCGACCTGACCGCCGAGGCCGTGACTCGCGCCGCGCCGGCCCTGGAACGCGCGGCCGTGGAGGGCGTCCCAAATTATTTCGACGACCAGCGCTTCGGTTCCGTGGCCGGCGAGGGCGAGGAGTTCATCGCCCGGCTGCTGGTGCGCGGCCGTTTCGAGGACGCCCTGCGCCTGGCGCTGACCGCCCCCTACGAGTTCGACCGCGGGCCGCTGAAGAAGGAAAAAGCACTTCTGAGAGAGCGTTGGGGCGATTGGGCGGCGCTGAAAGACCAGTTGCCGCGCGGCCACGCCCGCAGCCTGATCGATTACCTGCGCGTCCATCCGGACGACTTCCGCGGCGCCGTGGCCCGGCTGCGGCCGGAGCTGCGCGGCCTGTACCTGTCGGCGTACCAGAGTCACCTGTGGAACCGCATGTTGGCGCGCTGGCTGACGGAGCATTTACGGCCGGAACAGCTGCGTCCGGTCGCGCTGCGCCTGGGCGAAGTGCCGTTCCCGGTCGGCCTGGACGCGGCGCAACAGGCCGAACTCGCCGCCCTGCAATTGCCGCTGCCGTCGGCGCGGCTGAAGCTCGACGCCGGCGATCCGCGAAGCGAATTGGTGCGGGGGGTGCTCGCCGAGGAGGGGCTGGAACTGCACGACATGCAGGTGCGGGGCGTGCGCGAAATCTTTTTCTCGAAGGGCGAACGGGCGACGCTCTGCTTGCCGGCGCACCTGACGTTTGAATCGATGGTGGATGAGTTGCATCCCAAAAAGTCGAAATTGATCCTCTCGTTCGAGCTGCCGCGCGGGTGCTATGCGACGCTGTTGGTGAAGGCGGTGACGGGCGCGTCCCTCATCCCTTCTTGACGAATCGTAGCGCGGCGGCGGCCACGTCGAACGCCGCGTTCGGCCGCGCCAGACGCGCCACGTTGGCCCGCAGGCCGGCCAGCCGTTCCGGGTCCGACAGCAGCGAATCCACCTTGTACACCAGCAGCGGCAAGTTATTCGCCTTGACGGCGGCGCCGTGCTCCAGCAGGTAGTCGCTGTTGCGGCTCTCCTGTCCCGGCACCGGCTGCACCATCACCAGCACCGCCCCGCGCGCCAGCGTCTCCGCCACCGTCAGGCCGCCCGGCTTGGACACCACCAGATCGGCCGCCGCCATGTACTCGTCGATTTCGTTGGTGAACGGCAGCACGCGGGCGCGGTGGCGCGGCGGCGGTTCGATCGCCTCCAGCCGTCGCTTGATGGCGGCGTTGCGGCCGGCCGCCGCCACCAGCTGGATCGGCCGCTCCGTCCGCAACAGCGCCGCGTACATCTGCTCGATCGGACCCACCACGCCGAAGCCGCCCGCCATCTGCAACACGATCGGCCGATCCGTCGCCAGGCCGTGCCTCCGCGCGCACTCCAATTTGTCCTTCGGCCGGCGGAAGACCGGGTGAATCGGCACGCCCGTCACCGACACGTCCGAGGCCGAAACTCCGCAGAATTGCAGGTAGCGCGCCCCGTCCTCCGTGGCCGTGAAAAAATGTTCGCACGGTCGATGGAACCACATCCGATGCGTGTCGAAGTCGGTCGTGACGATGACCTGCGGCGTGTCGATCTTGCCCTGTCGCCGCAGCGAGGCCACGATCTCCGCGGGCAAAAAGTGCGTGTTGATAATCAGGTCCCACGGCTCCGCCCGCAGGAAGTGGACGAAGCGCCGCAAGTTCAACCGCTCCACCGCCAGGCGCAGTCGGTCGGAGCGCGTGACCGGCGCGCGGACGGGTCGGTCGAACAGGTCGTAAAAGTAGCCGTGGACGTAGGGGGCGCGGTTCATCAGGCCGAGGTAGCCGCGGGAGTAAAACCGGCGGAAGGCGCGGTTGGTCCAGTCCATGACGTCGACGTTGCGGACGAAGGCGTCGGGCGCCGTCTCGCGCAGGGCCAGCTCCACGGCCTCGGCGGCGCGCAGGTGGCCGGCGCCGACCGAGGCCGAAAGGATCAGGATGCGCGGCGGCTTGGTCATGAACTTCCCTGGTGCTCAACGCCTTTCGGCGTCGCGGACTTCCGCGCACCGTCCGGGGGCCGGATGAAGGTGTGTATGGTAACGGCAGGAGGAGGCCGGGCAAAGACTTAATCGGGCGTCTGAGCGGGCGAAGTTGTACAACAAGGGGACTTCGCTCTCGTCTCGCGGCTACGCCGTCATGGAAGTGCATTTCCTGGTCAATCTCGGGGCCGCCCTGCTGATGGGCGTGATCATCGGCCTGGAGCGGCAGTACCGCCAGCACCCGGCCGGCCTGCGCACCAACGCCTTGGTCTGCGTCGGCGCCGCCCTGTTCGCCTCACTGCCCATCCTTTGGGGGCGTGACCTGAGTCCCGACCACATCGTCGGTCAAATCGTCGTCGGCGTCGGCTTCCTCGGCGGCGGCGTCATCCTCCGCGAAGGCCTCAACGTCCGCGGCATGAACACCGCCGCGACGCTCTGGTGCAGCGCGGCGGTTGGCGCCCTGACCGGGGCCGGCTATCCCCTTTATGGCGCCCTCGGCACGGCAGTCGTGCTCTTTATGCACCTGACCCTGCGGCCGGTCGCCCGCTGGATCGACGCCCACACCCGCAAGGCGGCGGACGTGGAAACCTCGTACCGGATTCACGTGGCGTGCGAGCACCGGCAGGAGGCCGTCGTCCGCACCATCCTCATGCGGCACGTCGGCGCCCACCCCGGCCTGATCCTACAAGGCATCGCCACCCAGGACGGCGCCCAGCCGGGACAGGCGGCGGTAACGGCCGACGTCTTTTCGGGGTCGCGGAACGACCGGGCGATGGAGGAGCTGACCAGCCGCCTCACCATCGAGCCGGGCGTCACGTCGGTTCGGTGGGAGCAAGGGCACTGAGGGTCGTTTCAAACTAACCGTACCAGCCCCGAGCGCGAGCGAGGGGTTTTCGTCGGAACCCCTCGCTCGCGCTCGGGGCTGGTTTTCCAATTAATCCCCGCCGCCGCGGCTGCCGATCAGCACGCCGGTCAGGAACACTAGCACGCCGCCGAGGATCACCTGCAAAGCCGCCTGCCAGAGCGGCGTGTCCATGAAACGGTTGCGAATCCAGGCGATCACCAGCAACTCGATCACCACCACCACGATCGCCACGCCCGTGGCCGTGTAGACGTGTGGGATCAGGTACGGCAGCGTGTGCCCCAGACCGCCCGCCGCCGTCATCAGCCCGCAGACCAGCCCGCGAATCCACGGCCGGCCGCGGCCCGTCAGGCTGCCGTCGTCGGACAGCGCCTCGGCGAAGCCCATGCTGATGCCCGCCCCGAGGCTGGCCGCCAGACCCACTAAAAAGGTATCCCAACTCTTGAGAGTGGCGAACGCCGTGGCGAAGATCGGCGCCAGCGTCGAAACCGAACCGTCCATCAGGCCCGCCAACCCCGGCTGGATCACCTGCATCACGAACAGCCGGCGCTTGGCCGCCGCCTCTTCCTCGTGCGGCGCCTGCGGGGCGGCCGCCTCCAGTTCCTCGGCGATGCGTTCGTGCTTGCGTTCCTCCTCGGCCAGGTCGCCCAGCAGCTGGCGCACCCCGGCATCGGTGGTCTTGCGGGCCGCGGTCTCGTAAAAGCGCCGCGTCTCCACCTCCATCATCTCGGCCTGTTTGCGCACGGCGTCCAGTCCCAGCGGCCGCACCAGCCAGATCGGCCGGCGCTGGACGAAGCCTTTCACGTCGTGCCGCCGGATCAGCGGGATGTGGTCGCCGAACTTCTGGCGGTAAAGGTCCAGCAGCCGGTGGCGGTGGCCGTCCTCCTCGGCCCGCATCTTGCGGAATTGCTCCGCCTGGGCCGGATGGCTGTCCTTCAGCCCGTCGGCGAAGTTTTCGTAAATCCGAGCGTCCTCTTCCTCCTGCGAGATCGCCAGGGCGAGGATTTCACGCTCCGTGAGGCTCTTGAACGATCGCATGACGGTCCCCCAAAACTCGCCGACCTTTGCCCGCCTTGCCTACAGTAGTAGGGGGCGTACGCGACGATGGCCAGCGGAACGCCCTCGCGGTCTGTAAGGGTCGGCGGCCTGGCCGGTATACTCCCCTGAAACGGACAGACGGCCGCCGGAAGTTTGCCTGGCGAGGCGGCGCGAGGATTGCGGTCTGTGAAAAGGCTTTTGCACTTGCCAAAGGAAGGACGGAATCGAATGTTAACTGCACGGACCCTTCCGTCCGTTTCCGGACCACCTTTTCCCCGACGTGCGAGCAGAATCATGCACACCCGGCCCGACCACTCATCGCTTGGGAAACGAGGCGGATCTTTCTTTTCCTGGCGAGGCTGGGCGGCCGCCGCCTTGCTGGCGGCCGCGGCCGCGCTGGGATGCAACATCGCCGCCGCGCCGCCACCCGCGCCGAAGCCGCCGGAGGTGGACGTCAGTCTGCCGGTGCAGGAAAACGTGACCGACTACGAAATCTTCACCGGCAACGTCCAGCCCGAGAAGTCGGTAGACCTCCGGGCGCAAGTGACGGGCTACCTCCTGAAAGAGCCTTTGGCCCAGGAAGGGACCGACGTCAACGAAGGCGACGTGGTGTTCAAGATCGACCCGTCGCTCTACGCCGCCGTGCTGGCCCAGGCGGACGCCAACGTCAACCAGGCCAACTCCCATTTCAGGAGCCTGGAGGACGTCTACCAGCGCGACGTGCGCTCGCCGTCCGCCACCCCCGAGGCGACGCGGGTCCAGGACCGCGACAACGCCGACGAGGCGCAGGCGGCGCTCAAGGCGGCCCAGGCCACGCGCCAGTCCGCCCAGCTCAACGTGAATTTCACGGACGTTAAGGCCCCGTTCAGCGGCCGGCTCAGCCGGCGCCTCGTCGATCCGGGCAACCTCGTCCAGGCCAACACCACGTCCCTGGCCACGATCGTCCAGCTCGACCCCATTTACGCCTATTTCGACATCGACGAGCGGACGCTGCTGCGCCTCCGCAAGCTCGTCCAGGCCGGCGCGCTACCGCAGAGGAACATGAAGGCCAAGGACCTTCCCGTCAACCTGGCGCTGTCCGATGAAACGGGTTTCGACTACACCGCCGCGGACGAAAAGGCGGACTCGGCCCACAAGCAAGGTCAGCCCCGGCGCCACGGCTACATCGCCATCGTGGACAACCAGGAGAATGTGCAGACCGGCACGCTGCGCGTGTGGGGCGAATTCAGCAACCCCGATCCCAAGGTGCTGTCGCCCGGCATGTTCGCGCGCATCCAGCTGCCAATCGGCAAGCCGCACCCCGCCATCCTCATCGCCGAGGCCGCCCTCTCCTCCGACCAGGGCCGCCAGTTGCTCTACGTCGTCGGCCTCAACGACAAGGGCGAAAGTGAAGTCGGCGCCCGGTACGTCACCACCGGGTCGTATCAGAACGGCTTGCGGGTGATCGATTCCGGATTGCAACCCGGCGAACAGGTGGTGCTGAACGGCTTGCAGCGCGTCCGCGACAAGAGCATCGTCCGCGTGCGGAAGGTGATCGACATGCCGCGGACGGAGGAAGGCGCGGCGCCGGCCGCGGTCAACCCCCAAGGGCAGTAAGACCAGCCCCGAGCGCGAGCGAGGGGTTGGACCGAAAACCCCTCGCTCGCGCTCGGGGCTGGTTGCGCGTCAGATTGGTAGAGAAACGCGGGGAGACGCATCTTGTTTTCGCGCTTCTTCATCGACCGGCCGATCTTCGCCACGGTGCTGTGCATCGTCATCATCCTGGCGGGCGGCGTGGCGTATTTCACGCTTCCGGTGGCGCAGTACCCGCAAATCACGCCGCCAAGCATCACCGTCTCCACCACCTACCCCGGCGCCAACGCCGAGACCGTGGCCGAGAGCGTCGCCGCCCCCATCGAGCAGCAGGTCAACGGCGTCGAGAACATGATGTACATGTCCTCGCAGGCCGCCAACGACGGCTCCTACAGCCTCAGCGTGACGTTCAAGCCCGGCGTCAACATGAATTTCGCCCAGGTGCTGGTGCAGAACCGCGTCAACCTCGCCCTGCCGCAGCTGCCCGACGTGGTCAAGCAGATCGGCGTCACCACCCGCAAGCGCAACCCCGACATCCTGCTCATCGTCAGCCTCTATTCGCCCGACGACCGTTTCGACCAGCTCTACCTCAGCAACTACGCCTTTATCCACATCGCGGATGAAATGAAGCGCTTGGACGGCGTCGGCGACGTGTTCCTGTTCGGCGAACAGGACTACAGCATGCGCGTCTGGGTGGACCCCGACCGGCTGGCGTCGCGCGGCCTGACGGCGATGGACGTGGTGGCCGCGCTGCGGGAGCAGAACATCCAGGTGGCGGCCGGGCAGATCGGCCAGCCGCCCTCCGGCGACAAGCAGGAGTACCAGTTCACCCTGACCACCCTCGGCCGCCTCTCCGACCCGTCCCAGTTCGAGAACGTCATCGTCCGAAGCACGCCGGACGGCCGGTTTCTGAGGATTAAAGACATCGGTCACGTCGAGCTAGGCGCCAAGAGCAAGGACGTGGAAAACAAGCTCAACTTCAAGGACGCGGAAAACAAGCTCCGCTTCCACGACTCCACCGGCGTGGCCATCTTCCAGCTGCCCGACGCCAACGCCCTGGACACGGCCAACCGCATCCGCGACAAGATGGAGCAACTCAAGAAGAAATTCCCCCCCGGCCTCGACTACTCGATGGCCTACGACACCACGCCTTTCGTCGCCGAGTCGATCCGCGAGGTGTTCAAGACGTTCCTGGAGGCCCTCATCCTCGTCGCCATCGTCGTGCTGGTGTTCCTGCAAAGCTGGCGCTCGACGCTGATCCCGCTGACGGCGGTGCCGGTGGCCGTCATCGGCACCTTCGCCGTCATGGCGGCGATGGGCTTCTCCCTGAACAACCTCACCCTTTTCGGATTGGTTTTGGCCATCGGCATCGTCGTGGACGACGCCATCGTCGTCGTCGAGGCCGTCGAGCACCACATCGAACAGGGCCTGGCGCCCAAGCAGGCCGCGATCAAGGCGATGGAGGAGGTGTCCGGGCCGATCGTGGCCGTGGCGCTGGTGTTGTCGGCGGTGTTCGTGCCGTGCGCCTTCATCAGCGGCATCACCGGACAGTTCTTCCGCCAGTTCGCCTTGACCATCGCCGTCTCCACCGTGATCTCGGCCTTCAACTCGCTGACGTTCAGCCCCGCCCTGGCCGCCATCTTCCTCAAGGGCAAGGAAGACAAGCGCGACCTCATCGGCCGGCTCATTCACCTCCTTTTTGGCTGGTTTTTCTGGCTTTTTAACTTCGCCTTCCGCCACTTCACCAACGGCTACACCCGCGTCGTCGGCATGATGTTGCGCCTCAGCGTCGTGGTGCTGGTGCTCTACGTCGGCCTGCTCGGCCTGACCTACTGGGGCTTCCAACAGTTGCCCACCGGCTACATCCCGTCGCAGGACAAGGGCTACCTCCTGGTCAGCATCCAGATGCCCGACGCCACCTCGCTGGAGCGGACCAAGGCGGTGGTGAAGCGGGTCGATGAGATCTGTCACGCCGACCAAGGAGTCGCCTATACCATCTCCGTGTCGGGGCAGTCATTCGTCCTCGGGGCCAACGGTTCCAATTTCGGCCAGCTGTTCATGCCGCTCAAGCCGTTCGACGAGCGCACCACCCCCGAACTCTACAGCACCGCCATCGCCGACCGGCTGACCAAACAGATCGCCAAGGAAGTGCCCGAGGCCAGGGTGGCCATCTTCACGCCGCCGCCCGTCTCCGGCCTCGGTTCCGGCGGCGGATTCAAGTTCATGGTCGAGGACCGCGGCGAGAACGACCTGGCGCGGCTGCAAAAGGAGACCGACAACCTCGTCGCCGTAGGCAACAAGGACCACCGGCTCAAGGGGCTGATGACCATCTTCACGGTCAAATCGCCGCAAAAGTTCGTGAACATCAACCGCGACCAGTGCGAGAAGCTGGGCGTCAACCCCAGCGACGTATTCAGCACGTTGCAGATCTACCTCGGGTCGCTCTACGCCAACGACTTCAATCTGGCCGGCCGCACCTGGCAGGTCAACGTCCAGGCCGAGGGCCGCTTCCGCAATCAGGTCACGGACGTCCAGCGGCTGATGGTCCGCAACAAGACGGGCGGCATGGCGCCGCTGGGCACGGTGGCCGACGTGACCGACATCAACGGCCCGCTGATCCTGACGCGCTACAACATGTACCCGGCCGCGGCCATCACCGGCGACACGCAAAAGGGCGTCAGCTCCGGCGACGCCATCAAGATCATGGAAGACTTGGCCGACCAGAACCTACCCAAGTCGATGTCCTACGAGTGGACCGAGATCACCTACATCCAACAGCAGTCCGGCAACACCGCCATGCTGCTGTTCGGCCTCGGCGTGCTGGGCGTCTTCCTCGTCCTGGCCGCCCTGTATGAGAGCTGGGCGCTGCCGATGGCCGTCATCCTCGTGGTGCCGATGTGCCTGCTCAGCTCGATCACCGGCGTCTGGCTGTCCGGCGTCTTCTGGCACTCCAACTCGGACATCAACATCTTCACGCAGATCGGCTTCGTGGTGCTGGTCGGACTGGCGAGCAAGAACGCGATCTTGATTGTCGAGTTTGCCAAGCTGAAGCGCGACGCCGGCCTGTCGCGGCGCGACGCCACGCTGGAGGCGGTGAAGCTGCGGCTGCGGCCGATCCTGATGACCTCGTTCGCGTTCATCCTCGGCGTCGTGCCGCTGGTCGTCGGCAAGGGGGCCGGCGCCGAGATGCGGCAGACGCTGGGCGTGGCCGTGTTCAGCGGCATGTTGGGCGTGACGCTGTTCGGCATCTTCCTGACGCCGGTGTTCTTCTTCGTCATCGAATGGCTGAGCGAGCTGTGGCCGTTCAATACGCCGGAGGCCAAACGCGCCGGGGCCGTCGCGCTCGACCTTTTGACGCTCCGTTATCTCCGGGACATCGGCCTGTCGGCGTGGCGGGCGGCCGCCCGGAGGCGGCCGCGCCCCGGCTTCCCCATCGTCCACGTCCCGACGCCGCCGGCGAGGGACGGGAACGGCGCGACGCCCGGCGGCGCGGACATTCAACAGGCGAGCGGGGGGCGTCAGCCCCCTGATTGAGCATGGCGCGTCGGGACGCAGGAAGAATCAGGGGGCTGACGCCCCCCGCTCGCCGTCGCAAATAGGGGACCGGTATGTTTTCGCGCTTCTTCATCGACCGGCCGATCTTCGCCACGGTGCTGTCCATCATCATCACGCTGGGCGGCTGGATCGCCTGGTCCACGCTGCCCATCGCCCAGTACCCCGACATCACGCCGCCCACCGTCGAGGTGGACGCTTATTACCCCGGCGCCAACGCCCAGACCGTGGCCGCCACCGTGGCCGCGCCCATCGAACAGCAGGTCAACGGCGTCGAAAACATGATGTACATGTCGTCGCAATGCACCAACGACGGCAACTACACCCTGACGGTCACGTTCAAGTCCGGCTCCGACCTGAACATCTCCCAGGTGCTGGTGCAGAACCGCGTGTCGCTGGCGCAGCCGATCCTGCCCACCCTGGTGCAGCGGCGCGGCATCTCCGTCACCAAGAAGTCGGCCAGCGTGCTGATGATCGTCAACCTCTATTCGCCGGACAACAGCCGCAACGCCATCGACCTGAGCAACTACGCCACCATCCAGCTGCGCGACGAGTTGGCCCGCCTCCAGGGCGTCGGCGACATAACCTATCTTGGACAGCGTGATTACAGCATGCGCGTCTGGCTCGACCCGGAAAAGATGGCCGTGCGCAACCTCACCTCCGACGACATCGTCGCCGCCATCGCGCAGCAGAACGTCCAGGTGGCGGCCGGCCAGATCGGCCAGCCGCCGGTGCCGAGCGGACAGGTCTTCCAGTACACCATGACGACGCTCGGCCGGCTGTCCAGCGTGCAGCAGTTCGAGGACATGGTCGTGTACGCCGACGCCCAGGGCCGCATCATCCGCCTGGGCGACGTGGCCAACGTCGAGCTGGGCGCCATGAGCTACAACCAGACCTGCACGCTGGACGGCCAGCCGTCGGTGGCCCTGTCGGTCTACCAGCTGCCCGGCTCCAACGCCCTCGACGTGGCCAAAGCGGTGAAAATACACATGACGGAGCTTCAAAAGCGCTTTCCGCCGGGCATGAGCTACAAGATCGTCTACGACACGACGCCATTCATCAACGAGTCGATCAGCGAGGTCTACAACACCCTCCTCGACGCCATCATTCTGGTGGCCGCCGTGGTGTTGCTGTTTTTGCAGAACTGGCGCTCGGCCGTGATCCCACTCATCGCCGTGCCGGTGGCCATCATCGGCACGCTCGCCGTCATGGCCTTCATGGGCTTCTCCCTGAACAACCTCACCCTTTTCGGATTGGTGTTGGCCATCGGCATCGTCGTGGACGACGCCATCGTCGTCGTCGAGGCCGTCGAACATCACATTGAAGAGGGCATGAGTCCGCACGACGCGACGGTTCGGGCCATGGAACAGGTGTCCGGCCCCGTGGTGGCCATCGGCCTGGTGCTGGCGGCGGTGTTCGTGCCGTGCGCCTTCATCACCGGCATCACGGGGCAGTTCTTCCGCCAGTTCGCCTTGACCATTGCCGTCTCGACGCTTCTTTCGGCCTTCAACTCACTGACGCTCAGCCCGGCCCTGTGCGCCCTGCTCCTCAAGCCGCGCGAGGAGGGGAGGTACGAGGCGCTGCCGTGGTTCGCCTTCCCGCCGTTGGGGGCGTGGCTCGGCCACAAGCTCGGCCTTTACTGGTCGGGTCCGGCCGTCGCCGCGCTGCACCTGCACGCCTCGCCGGCCGCGCTGGACGCGCTACGCCTGTGGGGTCCGGTCGCCGCCGGCGCCTTGGCCGGCCTGGTGGTCGGGCTGATCGGCGTCCGGCCGATCAATTTCCTTCTCGGCTGGGCGTTCCGCGCGTTCAACATCGGCTTCAAGTACGGCACGAACCTGTATACGAAGGCGATCGGCATGTTGCTGCGCGTCAGCGCCCTGGTGCTGGTGGTCTACGGCGGCCTGCTGTTTATGACGTACTACGGCTTCGTGAAGACGCCTAGCGGCTTCATCCCCAACCAGGACAAGGGCTATTTGCTGGTCAACGTGCAGCTGCCCGACTCGGCCTCGGCCGCGCGCACGCAGCAGGCGATGCAGTCCGTCGAGGAAATCGCCCTCAAGGAGCCGGGCGTCGCGCACACGGTCGGCATCTCCGGCCAGTCGATCCTGCTCAACGCCAACGCCCCGAACTTCGGCGCCATGTACCTGATGCTCGACGACTTCGCCAAGCGCGAGCAACCGGGGCTGTCGGGCGACGAGATCACCGCCAAGCTCCAGGCCAAATTCCAGGATCAGGTCCCGGACGCCATCGTCAACATCTTCCCGGCGCCGCCGGTCGAGGGCCTGGGCACGGCCGGCGGCTTCAAGATCGTCGTCGAGGACGTGGGCGGCAACGAGAGCGAGCAGGACTTGCAGGACGTGGCCGATCAAATAATCCAGAAGGGCGACCAGACGCCCGGCCTGGAGGGGCTGTTTACCAGCTTCCGGGCGCGGACGCCGTGGCTGCGGCTCGACATCGACCGCGACCAGGCCAAGCGGCTCGGCCTGTCGATCAGCGACATTTTCGACACCTTACAGGATCAAGTCGGCTCCTACTACGTCAACGACTTCAACAAGTTCGGCCGCACCTGGCAGGTCAACGTCCAGGCCCGGCAGAACTTCCGCCAACAGATCACCGACCTCAAACAGTTGAAGGTGCGCAACGCCGGGGGCGGCATGGTGCCGCTGAGCAGCGTGATGAGCGTCGAGCCGGCGAGCGGCCCGGTGCTGATCCTGCGTTACAACATGTACGCCGCGGCGGCGATCAACGGCTCGGCGGCGCCCGGCGTGAGTTCCGGCACCGCCCTGACGCTGATGCAGGACAAGGCCGAGGAAGACCTGCCGCCGTCGATGTCCACCGACTGGACCGAGCTGGCGCTGTTGCAGTTGCAGACCGGCAACACGGCCATGTACGTGTTCATCCTGGCGGTGGTGCTGGTGTTTCTGGTGCTGGCGGCGCAGTACGAGAGCTGGTCGCTGCCGCTGGCGGTCATCCTCGTCGTGCCGATGTGTTTGCTCTGTTCCATCGCCGGCGTCTGGGTCGCGCACCAGGACATCAACATCTTCACGCAGATCGGCTTCATCGTGCTGGTCGGCCTGGCCTGCAAGAATGCCATCCTTATTGTGGAGTTTGCGAAGTCGCGGCGCGAGGAGGGGGCCGACCCCCGGCAGGCGACGCTGGACGCGGTGCAATTGCGATTGCGGCCGATCATGATGACGTCGTTCGCGTTCATTCTCGGCGTGGTGCCGCTGGTGATCGCCGTGGGGGCCGGCGCCGAGATGCGGAGGACGCTGGGCACGGCCGTGTTCAGCGGCATGTTGGGCGTGACGCTGTTCGGCATCTTCCTGACGCCGGTGTTCTATTTCGTCATCCAGTGGTTCACCGACCGGTTCTGGCCGGCCGCCGAGGCGGCGCCGGTCGGGGCGCCGCCGTCACCGGAACACGAGCCGCACGACGCGAGGCGCGAGGACCACGGCCCGACGCACGGCCACGACGGCGGCATCCGGCCCGGACCATAGAGCGACCTCTTCGGCGAGCGGCCGGCGTAAGCCGGCTGATTGAGACGATCATCAGCCGGCTTACGCCGGCCGCTCGCCGCCCGCCCGACGCATGGGTATACTACCTCTCATCCGTCCGCCCCTGTCCTCATGAGAGATGCCCTATGAATCGTCGGGAATTTCTGCACGCCGGCGCCGCCGGCCTGGCCCTGTCCCTCGCGGGAGGCTACCACGTCCTCGGCGCCGCCGGCAAGCCGCCGCGCGTCGGCCTCATCGGCTGCGGCTGGTACGGCAAAACGGACCTCTTTCGTCTCCTTCAGGTCGCCCCGGTCGAGGTCGTGTCGCTGTGCGACGTGGACAAGAACATGCTGGCCGACGCGGCCGAACAGGTCGCCGGCCGGCAGGCGTCGAAGAAGAAGCCGCGCACCTACGGCGACTATCGCGATCTGCTGAAAGAGAAAGACCTCGATATTGTGCTGATCGCCACGCCGGACCACTGGCACGCCCTGCCTATGATCGCGGCCGTCGAAAGCGGGGCCGACGTCTACGTTCAGAAGCCGATCAGTGTGGACGTGGAGGAGGGCCGGGCGATGGTCGCCGCCGCCCGCAAGACCAAGCGCGTCGTCCAGGTCGGCACGCAGCGGCGCAGCACGCCGCACCTCGTCGAGGCCCGCGACACCATCGTCAAGGAAGGCAAACTCGGCAAGATCGGCTTGGTCGAAATCTACTGCTACTATCACATGCGGACGACCGAGAACCCGCCGGACGAGAAGCCGCCCGCGAACCTCGATTACGAGATGTGGACGGGTCCGGCGCCGATGCGGCCGTACAACCGGCTGGTCCACCCGCGCGGCTGGCGGGCGTTCATGGAGTACGGCAACGGCATCGTCGGCGACATGTGCGTCCACATGCTGGACATGGTGCGCTGGATGATGGACCTCGGCTGGCCGAAGCGGGTCGGCTCCGTCGGCGGCATCCTGGTGGACAAGGGCGGCAAGGCGAACATTTCCGATACGCAAACCGCGACGTTCGACTACGGCGACCTGAACGTCGTCTGGCAGCACCGCACCTGGGGCGACTCGCCCGATCCGAAATATCCGTGGGGCGCGACGCTCTACGGCGACAAGGGGACGCTCAAGGCCAGCGTCATGGGCTACGACTTCACGCCCTGGGGCGACGGCAAGCCGGTCCACCGCGACGTGACCTACGAGCTGGACCAGTACCCCGAGGACAAGACGGAAAAAGACCTGGAGAAGCACGTGGCGCCGGCCGTCCGTCATCACATGCTGAACTTCCTGGACGCCATCGACAAGCGCGGCAAGCCGGTGGCCGACATCGAGCAGGGCCACATTTCGACGGCGAGCTGCATCCTGGCCAACTTGTCGATGCGGTTGGGCCGGTCGCTAAACTGGGACGGGGAGAACCAGCGCGTCGTCGGCGACGACGAGGCCGACAAGCTGTTGCGCCGGCCGTACCGTTTGCCGTGGGTCCACCCCGAGGCGTAGAGGGGACGGGCATGGAGGAGCCGGGAGACGCCATGAATCCGGAGGAGTTGGCGGAGGTGGCGGCCCGCGACCAGTTGTGGGCCAGTCTGCGCGTCTTGGCGCCCGAGATCGCGCGGCTGGCGGAAGGCGCCTTTGACGGCACGGAGCGCGACCAGGAGGTCGTGCGGTTGCTGGCGCAAATCGTGTCGGCCGAACTGGCCTACCGCGCCGAAAGAGGGGGCGGCGACGAGTAAACTTGCGGGTATAATAGAATGGACGGCAAAGGATGCACGCCCGTCACATGTATTCACTCGTCCGCCCCGTGCGAGGAACGAGATGAGCACCGATTCGATTCCGGAGCGCTCCGTGGATTGGCGGATGCGCGTCCTGGTGGTGGAAGACGACGCCGCCGCGGCCCAGAGCATTGCCCTTTTACTGCGTCTCGCCGGCCACGAGGCCGAGGTGACGGCCGACGGGGCGTCGGCCGTGGCGGCGGCGGAGGCCAACCCGCCGGACGTGGTGCTGCTCGACATCGGGCTTCCCGGCATGGACGGCTGGCAGCTGGCGCGTCGGCTGCGGCGCCTCGAAGGCCCCAAGCGGCCGCTGCTCGTGGCCCTGACCGGCCACGGCGATGAAGAAGACCTTCGCCGATCCCGTAAAGCCGGCATCGACCTGCACCTGACCAAACCCGCCGACGCCGCCCGACTGGAGGCGCTTTTGTCGCGGTTCCGGTCGGTCATTGCCGAATAGCCCTCCTCGCCGCCCACGCCCGGGCGAGCCGCCGGCGCCCTGTCCCGACCGGATAAACCCGCCGGCTCGCCCCGTCGCCTCCATTCCTTTACGGTCGCGGCTCCGACGGTTCGCCAAGATTGCGGTTATTCCTTCGAGACGGCCGCGCCCGCAACGTCACCGCCGCCCGCCCCGCGAGGTGGAACACGAGGCCGGCAAACGTCGCGGCCCAGGCGGCCAGCGCCACCCAGATGAACCCGTGTGGAATGACCTCCAGAAACGATAGATGAAATTCGCCGGCCAGCGCCTGCGTGCAGGCGGTGTACATGCCCATCGGGAAGACGGCCGCCCAGTAGCCGTGGGCGAAGGTGAAGGGCAGGCGCCGGCGGAGGTGTTTCCACGCGCCGAGGGCCAGCAGCATCGGAATCCACCACGTCGCCGTTGCCCAGAACAACAGCGTCACCCCCTTCAGAAACGGCAGCAACTCGGCCAGCAGCGCCAGCCGGTCGGCCTCATGCACGAGCGCGACGCCGGCCAGCGTGGAAATGGCCATCGCCCCCATGTTGATCCAGTAGGCCGGCGTCAGTTCGCGCGGCGGCAGCGGTAGGAACAGGCAGCGGTAAAAAATGAGAGCGATCAGCCAGCCGTAGAGCATCCCGCCGAGCAGCCAGAAACACAGGGCCGTGAACAGCAGCAATTCCCGCGCTTCCGCCGGCGCGCCGTCGGCGATGACGCAGCCCAGGGCGCAGACCGCCTGCGTCGAGACGACGGCCAGCAGCCAGCCGCCGTTGACGCCGTGCTCCAGCGACGGCTTGATTCGCTTTTCCATCAGGGTCGGGAGCAGGACGTAGGTCAACCCGAACCAGAGCAGCAGGCCGGCCGCCCCCAGCACGCGGCCGACGACCACGGCGCCGCCTAACGTCACGGCCTGGGCGCCCACGATGCAGGTCCCGGCCACGACGGCGAAGAAACCGGGCGCGCGGGCGTGGTCGCGCAGGTCGGCCAACACCAGGCCGGGTCGGCGAAGGACGTGGGTCAGGAGCAGCGCCCACAAGACGGGGTAGAGGCCGACGTTGAGCCAGAACAGGCCGTAGGCCACGGCGAACAGGCCGTCCCCGTGGGCGGCCGCCGAAACGATGCCGGTCGCCATGACGACGGCGAAGAGGTTGGGCGGCAGGTCGCGCAAGGACAGGCCGGCGCCCGCGGGGTCGGCGGCGACGCTCATGGCGCCCTCCGGCGTTCGGGGAACAAACGCGGAAAGTGCAAGTCCCGCGCCGGAGTCGTTGTTCCGCCACGCGCGGAAAAAATGACGCATGGGATCGACTTTTACCGCAAGCGCGTCTATAATAGTCGCGTTGGGTGGGCGTGCGCCCTCCCGTGAAGATGTTGAACGAGACTGCCGCTTGCGTCCCTTGTCTTTCTTGGCCTATCTGCACAGCACATCCTTTGCCTCGCAGCTCCCCGAGATCGTCAAGACTTGTCAGCCGGACAGTGACGGACCACTCCCGCGCCTCCGCGCGTCGGGACGGCCGGCGTTCCCCCGTCTTCCGCGGCCGTTTTGGCCGCGAGTCCGTGTTTTCCTGTACGTCGGGCCGTTGCGCCCGCAAAGGATGAAGATGAGTAAGAATCTGTACGTCGGAAACCTTTCCTTCCAGACCACGGCGGACGACCTCCGCGAGGCGTTCGCCGCCCACGGCAACGTCACCCGCGCCCAGGTCGTCAGCGACCGCGAGACCGGCCGTTCGCGCGGCTTCGGCTTCGTCGAGATGGCCGACGGCGGCGACGAGGCGATCGCCGCCCTGAACGGTTCCCAGTTCCAGGGCCGCGCCCTGACGGTCAACGAGGCCAAGCCGCGGGAAGACCGTCCCCGTCAGACCGCCGGCGCCCGTCCGGAACGCGGCCACAGCCGCTTTTAAGAAGCCCTAACTTTTTGGCGAGCGGCGCGGCGTCAGCCCGCCGGTGTAGCACCCGTCCCGCGACGTTATGCTACACCGGCGGGCTGACGCCGCGCCGCTCGCCTTGACGCCGACGGTTTCAGGGATGCGGCCGCGCCCACGTCCAGGCGGATTGGGTCAACAACACCGCTCCGATCACGATCAGGCCGATGTGCAAGTAGAGGACAAAAGGGCGTCCGTTCATCCGTTGATTGATCGCGCGGCCCAGGAAGATGGCCGCCACGGCGCCCGGCAACGACAGGAGGTAGAAGTGGAACAGGGCCGGGACGCACAGGCCGGCCAGCCAGTAGCCGGCCATGCCCGCCAGGCTGGCCGGCAGGAAGTAGCCCTGCAACGTGGCGCGGAAGTGTTCCGGCGACCAGCGGCGCAGGGCGCCGTAAATCACCAGCGGCGGCCCGTTCATGCCGTAGGCGCCTCCCATCACCCCGGACACGAAGCCGAAAATCCACGCCAGCCGGTCGTCTTTCAACTCCAGCCCATGCCGGCGCGCCAGGCAGTAGGCTGAGAAAACGATAATGGCGATGGCGAGAACGGCTTTGACGACGGACTCGGGCGCCGCCGTCAGCAGTAGGAGGCCCAGCGGGATGCCGAGGAAGGAGGCGAGGACCAGCCGCCAGGCGCCGCCGACGTGGACCTTCCGCCAGTCCCGGGCCACGACGACGGCGGCGACGGTGATGGAAAAGAGGACGGCCAACGGGGCGGCCGTTTCGACGGGCAGGAGCAGCGCCAGCAGCGGCACGGCCACCAGCGCCTCGCCGAAGCCGAACGCCGAGCGGATCAGCGTGGCCAGAAAGACGACGGCCGCCACCAGAAGGATCGTCCCGCCCGCCATCCCCGGTATTCTCCTTATTGGGGGTCTTTGTGTCGCCGAAAGGGGCGGGGGCCGCGGGCGCCCAGCTTGCCCTTCCCTCATGGGCGCGTCGCCCGTCACAAATACCCGGTCTTTATCGCCGGCGGGGCGGCTTTCCCTCAAGTCCGTGCCGAATCCCGCCGGGCATGGTGTATGGTTCCACTGCCCTGACGGCCGGCCGGCCTTGAATCGGGCCGGCCCGCCCTAGCGGCCCTTTCCAAAAAACACCCATCGTCCGGAGGTCCAAGTGGTGAGAGTCGTCGCTGTGTTGTTTGGCGCGCTCGGCGCCGTGGTCGTCGCATCGTCGCCGAGCCGCGCGGAGTCGAGGCCGCCCTGTGTCGTCGCCCCCCCATCGACCGGCGTTTGTCCCGATTTCAGGCCGGCTTGTCCGAATGAGGTGATCGTGTGTCCGGGCGCGCCCGGCCCGGATGGCAAGCCGGGGGCGCCGGGGCCGGACGGTAAGTCCGGCAAGCCGGGGCCGGACGGCAAGGCGGGGGTGCCGGGGTCCGACGGCAAGCCCGGTGCGGACGGCAAGCCGGGCGCCGACGGCGCGCCGGGGCCGGACGGGAAGCCGGGACGCCGCGGCAAGCCCGGGCCGGACGGCAAGCCCGGACCCGACGGCAAGCCGGGGCCGGACGGGCCGGACGGCAAGTCCGGCCCGGACGGCAAGCCGGGAGATCCTGGATCCGAGGGTAGGCCCGGACGCCGCGGCCGGCCGGGCCCGGACGGCAAGCCCGGCGCCGACGGCAAGCCGGGGGCGGACGGCAAACCTGGCCCGGACGGCGTGACGAAAGTGATAGTTGTCCATGTCTATGTGCCCTACTACGGCGGGTCGGGCTACCCGAACGACGGCGGGTCCGGCTATCCGAATTGCGGGGAAGGGCCGGGCTATCTCCGCAACTGCATTCGGGCCGGCTACCTGGACGATTGCTATCGGGCGGGTTACCTGGACAATTGCGGCGCGTGCGGCTGTCCGAACTACGGCGCCCCCGGGTACGGCTGTGCTCCGGCCGAGAAGCCTTGAGCACGGGCGGTTCGGGATAAACGATATGATTTGTCCTTGTCGGGAGGCGGCTCGCCGGGGCCGCCTCCCGCATTTCTCTTTTTGTGTTGCGGTGCGATGCCGGCCCGTGTCCGGCTCGATCGCGCCCAAAACGACGGGTATCGGCGCGCTCCATTTCCTCGTGCGCGTCGTAAAAACCGTAAAAGGGAGCGCTTTACGAGAATTTGCTCGCCGGGGAAAGCGTCCGGCCAAATCCTTCACTTCGCCCACAGCTTCCGGTCCAAGCTCCGGTAACTGATCGCCTCGACGAGATGCCCCTGCTGGATTGCCTCGCTGCCTTCCAGATCGGCGACGATCCGGGCCACGCGCAGGATGCAGTCGTACGCCCGCGCCGACAGCCCCAGGTCCTCCATCGCCTGCTTCAGCAGGCCGCGGCCCGCCGCCGGGCGGAGGGGAGGTTGCCGTCGCGGAACGGAAGCATATAACAGGAAAATCCGTGACACCTTTTGGACGGACGTGACACCTTTTGGACGGAACCGGGTTTATTAGGGAATGGAAATCCTTCACCGCTGACCCACGGGAGTGTTAGCATGTTCATGCCCTTTCCCTGGCGCCGACATTTCGTCCGGTCGGCGCCGCGGCCCTCGACGCGACTCTCCCTGGAGGCCCTGGAGGCCCGCACGCTATTAAGCACATCCCCGTCGTCTCTGGTCGTGGACCCTCTCAACGGTTTCAACAATGTCAACATCGCCCAATCGTCCCAGGGCCAGGCGGAGACGACGATCGCGATCGACCCGATCAACCCGATCAACCACTCGCTCGATCTCACAGACTCGTACCTCTTCGCCGCCAGCAACGCGCCCCCCGTTGCTGGAAGCAACCATTTCGCGGCCTACAGCTCGAACGAGGGGGTCACGTGGACGCTCAGCAACGTGTCCACGATCCCCAAGGGTGGTTATGATGAGCAAGCGACCTTCGACCAGTACGGCAACCTGTTTCTGACGTATCTGGCGGGCAGCAACGTCGTGGTCGCCTGGAGCGCCGACGGCGGGAAAACCTTCGCCGGCTACAAGGTGCTCGGCCCGGGCGATCAACCGTCGATCTCCACGGGCTATGACCCCGCCACGGGCAAGGGCAGCGTTTGGGTCTCCTACCAGAACGGGGGATACATCCAGGCGTCGGGGGCGGCGGTCAGCGGGCCCCTATACACCCGCACCAACACGGTCGGCACATTCAGCAAGCCGCAAAACGTGACAGGCTCAGCGGGGGGCGACTACGGGGACACCAAGGTCGGTCTGAACGGCGACGTGATGGTCACCTACCAGAATCCCATCGGCGTGCAGGGTCAGGCCAGTGGCCAGGGGCCGTCCACGATCTACGTCAACCTGTATACCGGCGGCGTGACTACCAAAGGCAAGGTCGGCACGTTCCTTGCGCCCGTGACCGTGACCACCACCAACGTCGGCGGGTACGCGACGATCCCGGCCCAGCCCTCCGACACGATCGACGCCGAGGCGAACCTGGCCTGGGGCCCCGACCCCAGCAACGCCAGCAACCCCGACGGCCGCGTCTACCTCGTCTATACCAACAGGCCAACGCTCACGAGCGCCGCCACGGATATTTACGTGACGTTCTCCGAAAACGACGGGACGACCTGGAGCCAGCCGGTCCGGGTGAACGACGACGGCGGCCCGCTGGGCGACGGCAAGAGCCATTTTCTCCCCGCCATCGCCGTGGACCACAGCACGGGGTTCGTCGCCGTCACCTGGTACGACGCCCGCAACAGCACAACGAACACCACCGCCCAGATCTATGGCACGGTCAGCACCGACGGCGGCCTGACCTGGATCCCGAACGTGCAGATCGGCGCCGGCCTGTCCAACGGGGTGGCGGCGGGCAACTTTAATTTCGGCGACTACGACACGATGGACTACGCCAACGGCGTCTTCTATCGTTCCTGGGCCGACAACAGCAGCACGGTCTTCCAATATCCCAATGCGCACCTGCCGGACATGACCCCGGCCACGGCGCGGGTGAGCGTCGTCGCCACAACGAGCGTCGTGACAAGCGGCGCCGGCGCTTCCCCGGCCTTGAGTCAGACCCAAGGGTTCCAGGGGGCATCCGCGCCAGCCACCCCCGGCCCCGCGACCTCGAAAGGTAGCCAATCCGTCGTCTCGGCGGAACAGAACTCCGAAAGCATCGATCACCTGTTCACTGCCGCCGGCAAGGCGGGCCAAGGGGCCGTCTGGTTCCGGTGGACCCATGGGGACCTCGGCGGGGCAGGCAGTGATCCCACGGACGGTCTCGCGACGGATGAAGTGTTCCAGACTGTGGGCGGACTGTAACCCCAGGTAGGGGTCGTTCAGGGCGCCGACCGGTGGGGTGTTCGGGGACTGGCGACACCGTGTCCGTCGGCAGGACGGCGATCTACCGCGCCCACAGCTTCCGGTCCAGACTCCGGTAATTGATCGCCTCGACGACATGCCCCTGCTGGATCGACTCGCTCCCCTCTAAATCGGCGATCGTCCGGGCCACGCGCAGGATGCGGTCGTGCGCCCGCGCCGACAGGCCCAGTTCCTCCATCGCCTGTTTCAACAGCCCGCGCCCCGCCTCGTCCAGGGCGCAATGGCGCCGCAGCTGCCGCGTCGTCATACGGCTGTTCATGCCGTGGCCATCGGGGCCGAACCGGCCGCGCTGCACCGCGCGGGCCTTGCCCACCTGTTCGCGCATGGCCGTACTCGACGTGCCATCGGCGTTGGCCGACAGTTCCTGGAACGGCACCGCCGGCACCTCGATGTGCATGTCGATGCGGTCCAGCAGCGGCCCGCTGATGCGGCCCATGTAGCGTTCGATCTGGATCGGCGTGCATTTGCAGGCGCGCTTGGCGTCCCCAAGGTATCCGCACGGGCACGGGTTCATGGCGGCCACCAGCACGAAGCGGGCCGGGAAGGTCGTCGAGTGCAGCGCCCGCGAGATGGTGACGACGCCTTGCTCCAGCGGCTGGCGCAACACCTCCAAACTTCGTCTATTGAACTCCGGCAACTCGTCCAAGAAGAGGACGCCGTGGTGGGCCATGCTGATCTCGCCCGGCGACGGCGTGCTGCCGCCGCCGACCATGCCGGCGTCGCTGATGGTGTGGTGCGGCGTGCGGAACGGCCGACGTTTCATCAGCGGCTCGTCGGCCGTCAGCCGGCCCATGGCGCTATAGATCCGCGTCGTTTCTAAACTCTCGGCTGGCGTCAACGGCGGCAGGATCGTCGGCAGCCGCTGCGCCAGCATCGACTTGCCCGTACCCGGAGAGCCGATCATAAGGACGTTGTGTCCGCCGGCCGCCGCGACCACCAGGGCGCGCTTGGCGAACTCCTGGCCGCGCACGTCGGTGAAGTCCTCGGCGTAGGTGTTCAGCTGCGAGAACAATTCCTCGAGGCCGACTGCGACCGGCTCGGCCGGCAGTTGGCCGGACAGGAGGCCGACCGCTTCGGCGAGGCTGTTGACGCCGTAGACGGCGACGGCCTTGACGACGGCGGCCTCGCGGGCGCTGGCGGTCGGCACCAGCAACCGCGGGATGCCGCGCTCGGCGGCGGCCATCGCCATCGACAGCGCCCCTTTGACCGGCCGGACGCTGCCGTCGAGCGCCAGTTCGCCGACCACGGCCCAATCGCGCAGCTGCACCGGCAACAGCTGGCCGGTGGCGACCAGCAGGCCCAGCGCGATGGGCAGGTCGAAGCCGCCGGCGTCTTTGCGGAGATCCGCGGGGGCTAAATTGATGACGGTGCGGCCGGGGTGGCGGGCGTAGCCGAGGTTGACCAGGGCGCGTTCGATGCGGTGGACGCTCTCTTTGACCGCCGTCTCGGGCAGGCCGACGAGGATGGTCTTGGGCAGCCCGGCGGAGACGTCCACCTCCGCCTCGACGGGGGCGGCGTCGATGCCGACGAGGGCGAAGGTGTTCAGCTTGGCCAGCATGAGGACCGCTCTCGGCAGTCAAGGGAACGGGGGACGACGCGGAAGCCGACTGGAGCATCCTAACCCAACATGCCCGCCCGCTCAAGGGGCCGACCAACCCTCTTCCCGTTGGAACCGCGCCGGCCCCTCCGTTACAATGGGGTGGAAATCAAAAGGAGATGGCGATGGCGTCTTTATCGGGATTCCGTCCGCTGAGCGTGGACCAGTTGCTCGAAGCGGTCGAGCGGCTTTCGCCGGCCGAGCGGCGCGAATTCCACCACCGTCTCACCGTCCGCCAGGGGGAAAACGGCGGTTCCAGTCCAGACGAAGAGACGTTGCTCCGGGCCGCCCTGGCTCGTTTGCCGGCCGCCGCGGAACGCCGCCTGCGAAGGCTTATCGCCCGGAGCGAGCAAGGCAGGCTGACGCCGAAAGAGTTGACCGACTACCAATCCTTGGCTCGGGAAGCCCAGCAGATCGACGCCGCACGGGCCGACGCGCTGGCGGACCTGGCCCGCCGACGGGGCCAATCCGTGCGGGCCGTGAAGGCTGCCGTCGAACGCGAAGGCCGAGCGAATGGCGCATGAAGCCATTCCAAGACAGGTCCGGAGGCAGGTGCGCGACCGCGCGGGCGACAGGTGCGAGTACTGCCGCCATCCCGCCGATTTTTCCTGCGCCCCCTTCGTCTGTGAACACGTCTTGCCGAGGGTGCGCGGCTCGGGAAGCACGCCGGCCGATCTGGCCTGGGCGTGTCCGGCGTGCAACGGTCATAAATACGCCAAAACGCACGCCCACGATCCGCAAACCGGGCGGCTCGTTCCTCTGTTCAACCCGCGCCGCCAGCGGTGGTCGCGCCACTTCGCCTGGGGCGCGGATTTCTTACTCATCGAGGGGCGCACCGCCGTCGGCCGGGCCACCGTGGCGGCGCTGCACTTGAACTACCCAGCCCTGGTTAACCTGCGCCGCGCCCTGTGTGCCGTGGGCGAACACCCGCCGCAGGAAACCTGACGGGCGCCGTCTTGGGCATCCCGGCGGAGACATCCACCTCCGCCTCGACGGGGGCGGCGTCGATGCCGACGAGCGCGAACGTGTTCAGCTTGGCCAACATGCCGAATCTCCGGGGAACCCTCTGAAGTCGTCGCCGGTCAGTTCGTCGGCTCTACCGGGTCGGGGGGAGGGGCGGAAAGGGAGCGACGTTTCTTGCGCGGCGATTGCTCGAAATACACCCGGAGGAGCAGGTCGCGCAGTTCATCGGCGATCACCTCCGGCGGCGCGCCCGACAGGGCCGTGGTGATGAGCCGCTCCGCCTCCCGATACTCGCCGCACTGCCACGCGAGGGCGGCGGCGCTGCGGTGCAAGACCGAACGTGTCGGCTCCAGAGCGAGGTCCGGGGCGGCCAACTCCGCCGCCTGGCGCTCGCTTTCCAGCGCCTGACGTAAGCGCGCGGTCGCTTCCGGCCCCTCCCCCCGACGGCGGAGGGCGCCCGCCTAGTCCGCCAGGCGCATCGCCTCGTGATGGAGGTCCTTTATCCGGCTCATCGAATTCATCGCCGTATCACCTTGGCACTCGGCCGCCCGAACTCGACGACCGCGATAAAGGCGATCAGCCCGGACGGGTCCGAGCGCTCCGTTTGGGCCGTCCGTTCCTTCAACCGCCCATTGACCCGTTTGGCGGTTCCCCGCATGATGCCCGAGACTTCCAACCGGGCGGCGGACTGAAAGAGATTGTCTTCCGAAGCCAGCCACCAGTCAAAGCCAGTTCCTTTTCGCGACCGTTCCAGCACGGTGAGGCCGGTTAAGGCGCGAAGCATCAGTACGGCCAGGGCATGGGCGCCTTGCTCCGCGGCCTCGTCGGGGTCGTTCCAGTAGCGGCGCATGGCCTCGGTCACGTCCACGGACCACGCGAGCCGAAAGAGGGCGTTGAAAGGTCCTTCGACGGTCAACAGGGCGCCGCTCTTGTGGCCCTGGCCCTCCAGACATAATACGGCCGACTGGACGAGGACGGCCCCCCATTCGGGCGGGATGTGCGGGAAGTCTTGCGACAGGTCTTCGAGAGCAAGAGGGGCGGCAACGTCGCCGGGGGCGGGCATCCGAATCACTCCTTGCCGAGAATCCGATGGGACGGCGACGCCCGGATCGACCGACCGGAGCATCCTAACCCAACGCCCCCGCCCGCCGAGTGTGGGGCGCCGCTCGCCGACGAACATGCCGGCCGTCGGCCCGACCGAAGATTTCTCGGACCTTTTTAGCGCGGGTCGGGCGGGTTCACGTTCACGTCGCCCAAACCGATGTTGCTCACCTCCGGCACGCTCAGGTCGATCAGCTCCGGCTTCGGCGTCTGGGCTACCGCCTTGTTGCCGGCCGTGTCGCGCACCGTCAGCCGCAGGTAGACGCTCGGCGGCACGTTGGCCGGCGGCTTCCAGCGGACCAGTCCGGTCGGCGGCTCGGGGGTCCCGGCGTACATCGGATCGGCGGCGCCGGTGTTCGGCAATTCCGCGGCGCCGATGACGTTCCACGGGCCGTCCGGCTGCGCCGCCCATTCCAGCGCGATCGGGTTGGCGGTTAGATGCTTGTCCTTGGCGATCCACGCCAGGATGAGCGTGTCGGGCCGCGCCGCGTCCGGCTCTGGCTTGATCAACTTCGCCTCCGGGGGCGTGGCGTCCAGCTCGACGCGGACCTGCGGCGCGTCGCCGGCTTTCGGGTCCGGCTTCCCCAGGCCCGCCCGGCTCTTCACCACCAGATAATAGCCGTAGGTCACGCCCTCCTGATTCAGCTGTAACGTCACCGAGCCGCGCACCGGGCCGGCGTTCAGGGCGTCCGGAGACGCCGGCAGCATGGCGTTGGGGTCCACGCCCGACTTCTCCCAGGTGGCGCCGTCGTCCGTCGTCACCCAAACGTCCACGCCGCCCAGGCCCGACGGGCCGTACTTGCCCACGTCGAACTCCATCTTCACGGTCCGCTTATTGACCACCTGCACCGGCGGCATCATCCCATGCGGAGGCGTCGATGCGTCCTGGCCGTAGGTCGGGCCGGGCGGCGTCGGCGTCGGCGCCGGACCCTGGGCCTGCGAGAAGGCCACGACCTGATTGCCGTTGCCTCTGGCGACCATCGGCGGCGGCGCGTCCGGCGTAACGGGGGCGGGCGGGGCCGGCGGAGGCGGAAGGGGCGGACGCGACGCCACGGGGCCGGGCGCCGGGTCGGTCGGCCGGGGAACCCAGTTAAACGCATCCCGCGTGCGATCCGGCGTCGGCGCGGGCGGCGGATCGAGCGGCGGGGGCGCGGGCGGCGGCAGGGGGCCGGCGGCGTTGTCCACCAGCGGCGGCGGCGGGGGCGGGAACGGCGACGCCGCGGAGGCCGACGCCCCGTCGGCGGCCGGAACCTGCCTGATCGCCAGCCCCTGGTTCTCGGCCATGTCCTGCACCTGCATTCGCACCGTCACGGCCGCCGCCGTCTGGAACTCGGCGCGCCCGACCGGCCCCGGCTTGACCGCCACCGTCGTCCACGGCCCGTTGGCCGACTCCGCGTATTCCAGCTTTAACGACTCCGGTTTGGGGTGTTCTT
>Ga0182024_10004227_pt1 | contig 33336 bp, 25 predicted proteins | sample P32metaG_FD_120480 | JGI IMG/M metagenome (GOLD analysis project Ga0182024, IMG submission 120480) | Permafrost microbial communities from Stordalen Mire, Sweden - P3-2 metaG (Illumina Assembly) | ecosystem: Environmental > Terrestrial > Soil > Wetlands > Permafrost | place: Sweden: Stordalen... | reverse complement strand
TGCATGGAGGGCTCGCTACAAGCCACAAGCGGGATTACAGCCTGCGCGCCACAGTACGAAAGCCCACCACGCAAACCACCGGATCAGCCTTGGCGAAAGCGCTATGAGCGACAGACTCCTAGATCGCGAAAATGTCGCAGTCGGGTTCAACACAAGTCCGAACTGTCGTCAGTCGCCTGATCGTAAGGTTAGCGGTATCCTTCGCATCCTTGTTTTTGATTTCAAAGGAGCCTTGAAGGCCAGTCGAGAGATCCCCTATCTTGCTGACGGTAATGGCGAGATTGTCGCCGATGGGGAAGCAATGCCGGGCCCAGGCAAGACGCTCCTCGTCAGAATCGAATCGGTCAACCTCGATCCGGAGGGTAGGCAAGAATCAAAGTCCGGTGTGCGCCTGCTCGATGCCAACCTCAAAGACCTCGCGCAACTTGATCTCTTTCTATAGCAAACTACCTTTGTTGATCACGACTTGGTAATCGAGGACGGTTCTCCTTTCGGCGGAGCCCATACCTTTTCGATCCTAGGAGGCTCTGATGCCAAGGAGATTACACAAGGGCAGGTGACCTGGCCGCTAGGAACCATGGACCGGAAAATCGGAGAACACGGACTCGCATATATGCAGTGCGGTCAGGAACTCCACCCAGGTAGGTACACCTACTTAAATGGTGTTGTAGACGGTGCGAAACTTCGCTGTACTCTCAACGTGACAGGCAAAGACGCCTCCTGGTCTGAACCTCTCCGGGACGGCGAATCAGCGTCATTAGTGGGACTGCTTGACGATGGAAGCGTGGCTGGGCAGGTAAATGCCATGAATAGCGACGCAGAGCGGCTTGTGATTTGGAGGAAAGGCCTGCCGTCCGAGGCTCTTCCGTGGCTTTCAGCTCGATTCGCCGGTGCAATCGATACCGCAACACGCGATTTCACTCGCTACGCGACATTTGCTACAAATGACGTCCATCCGTGCAATCCGATCGGAAAAGTTCTCGGAATTCCGTGCGACGAAGCCGGCAACGGTCGATGGTTCATCTTCGACCGCTCGTCACAATCCCCGATCGTGAGTCGAGTGTTTCCCAAGAACGGCCGTGCAGCTTTGGCTCCTGACGGTCTTCACTATGCTTCCTTCGAGGCGAATGAGTTGCGCATCTACCCGCTCACACTCGCAAAGTAATTTCGCATTCTGGGCGTATCACCTGCAACTCGGAAGTTTCTCCGAAATGCCTGTAAATCCTCCTCGAGCAACTCCGGTGAGGCATCCTGAATTCGCCAATAGTATCCCGTCCCGGCGCGATCCCCGAGATTTCTCATCCCAGCTTTTCAAATGTCCTGGCTTCGTGCAGAAGAGCGCCGAGGACCAGCGCGTCCATCAGGATAAAAACAGCTAAAAGTACCTGCTGCTGGCTGGTCATTTGCACAGTTTCCCCTTGTGCCTGCGCCGACACAAAAAACCAAGCCATCTTAAGCATGGCCATGCCCGACATGAGCATCGCAGCGCGGCGAGCCCAGCTCATCAGTAATAAGAGTCCCAACCCGGTGGCGGCATAGTACAAGGCCAGCAGCAGGAAAATGCCCTCGATCGGCGCCGCATACATCTCCTGTACCGCGATGTCCCGCCGCGTGACCAGATAGATCAGCATCCGCAGATCGGCGCGAGAAGCCAGATCCACCGTGGCGTCCCCCCACAAGCTGGCCACAACCATCCAAAGAGGAACAGTCCTCAATATCTGATACAGCGCGACCAGGGTCACCGCGAGCGGTCGCTTTCTCCTGGGCGGCGTTCCACTCTTTTCAGGCGTCAGGGGCAAGCCAGATGGCGGAACCGATTCTCCATGCTGTGACGGCACATTTCCTCCAAATCAGATGAATTGCAGCCTCACAGCCTTTCGCGCAAAGAACTCACTCGGGCTCGGGGCAAACTGCAAAACAACCAAAGATCACCAAATTCCAAACTACGCTGAGGAAAACAGCCAGCATCATCGAGTCAGAAAGAGGAGCATCCTGCGTGCCTATGAACCTGGCAGACAAAACGATCGCCATCTTGGCCACTGTTGCAAGAGATACGAACATCATGGCCCAGCGAATCATCGAGGTAAAGAATCGGTCCAGGCTCCACAATTTCCAGGCGCAGCCGACATACACCACCCCGACCAATCCGAAAACAACCGGAAGGGCAGTCACATAAGCGGAGCTAGGCGATCCCGCAGCCATCCCGCTGGGGGGCTGAAACGAATGTGGAAGCAGCCCAAAAATCAGTGTCCCGTGTGCGATCAGAAATTGAGCCACTCCGGATTCCGGGTTGCTCCATGGAACCAGGGCAAGGAGCAGGTAAATCCCACCCCGGATTAGAAGGTATCCGGCCATTATAGAGATGAAAAGCGGCTCTTTCTTTTCCGGCCTCCCTCCCGCCAGATGCTCGGGCGGAATCTCGTAGGGCGGCGGCACGACTCCATACATCTGCCGCGGCTTGCCATCTTTCGTTTGCGTGGGCATTCTTTCCTCCATACCTCAGCTCTGCCTCACAAGAAGACAGCGCACACTCGGCGGATCCTGACGAAACTGGATTCACGCACGAGAGTATTTCTGCCGAGGTTTGCACGGAGTCTAACACAGAGGGCAGTTGACCCACTCATCGCTGCTCAATTTACCCGCAGCTTACCCGCAACTGAAACGCACCTGCGCCCCGCTTCCACCGATATACTTTTCGCAATGGCTAAATTTGGCGTGAGAGTCAGACAGCTGATGAAGATTGCCGGTCCCGGACTCATTACCGGTGCGGCGGATGACGACCCGTCAGGTATAGCAACCTATACGCAGACCGGCGCGCAGTTCGGCTACGGACAGCTCTGGACGGCGCTTTTCGTATTCCCCCTTCTGGTGGCTGTCCAGGAAGCCTGCGCGCGAATCGGCGCTGTGACGGGGAAAGGCATCGCCGCCGTCGTCAAGGAACGCTATAGCAAGAAGGTGCTGTATGGAATGTTGCTGCTGATTCTTGTTGCCAATACCATCAATCTGGGCGCCGACCTGGGGGCAATGGGAGCAGCTGCGCAACTGATTGTCCCCGTGAATTTCGCGGTGCTTGTGCTTTTCTTTACCGCGCTCATTCTCATCCTTGAGATTTTCACGTCTTACAAAACTTACGCGACCATTCTCAAGTGGCTTTGTCTGACCCTGTTTTCTTACGTGATCACCGTGTTCCTGGTTCATGAGCCGTGGGGCACAATTCTCAAGGCGACATTTATCCCCCACATCGAATTCACGCCCGCATACTTCTTCATCATTACCGGTGTCATCGGCACCACGATCTCGCCCTATATGTTCTTTTGGGAAGCCTCGGAAGAAGTGGAAGAAGAGCGGAGCAAGCACATGCTGCGCAGAGGAATGCCCGCGGTCACCAAGGGATTCATCAAGCGGCTGCGCCTCGACAATTTCTTCGGCATGCTGTCCTCGCAGATTACGACATGGTGCATTATCGTGGTCGCCGCCACAGTGCTTCACCAGAATGGCAAGACCAATATCACAAGCGCCGCGCAGGCGGCCGCGGCCCTGGAACCGCTGGTTCATAGTTTTCCCCACGCCGGGTTTCTGGCCGAACTGATCTTTGCCGTCGGGATCATCGGATTGGGCTTTCTAGCCGTGCCTGTTTTCTCGGGATCGGCAGCCTACGCGCTTTCCGAGGCGCTCAACTGGAGAACGGGCCTGAACCTGAAGTTGAAGCGCGCCCATGGATTCTATGGCGTCATCACCATTGCAACGCTCATCGGCCTGATGATCAACTTCATAGGCATCAATCCCATCCAGGCGCTGGTCGTCACCGCGGTGATCAACGGCGTGGTCGCCGTGCCGCTCATCTTCCTGATCGCTCGCATCGCGCGCAACAAAGACATCATGGGAGAGTATCGGAGCGGCGTGCTTTCCAATGTTCTGGTATGGGCGGCCTTTGTGTTCATGGCGGCGGCCGCGGTTGCAATGTTCCTGACGCTGAAGTGGTGAGGGGCATGTGGCCCACTCATAGATTCTGAATGTACGCGCAGTTGAAAACGGGGCTGTGCCCCATTCATCGCTTTATCGCGATGAGTGGGTCGCGGAGCCATCTTCCTCACAGCCTTTCGCGCAAATAGCCAATCACATGGTCCGCCTGCACCACGCCCACCATGCGGCCCTGAAGGTCCACCACCGGCAGCGCGTGCAGGTTGTACTTGTCGAACATCTCAGCCAGCTCGTCTTGACGCATGTCGGCCGGGCACGAGAGCACGCGGGGCTCGGCCAGCACCGCCAGCCGCGTCTCCGGCAGCGCCATCACCAGCCGCGCCAGCGAGACAGCGCCGCGCAGCACCCGCCTTTCATCCAGCAGATAGATCTCCGTCACGCTGTCCGGGTCCCCGTCGAAAGCGCGCAGAGCCTGCACCGCTTGAGCCACGGTGGACTCCTTGCTCAGATGGATGAAGTCCGTCGTCATGCGGCCGGCTGCTGAGTCCTCGTCAAACTCCAGCAGCTCTTCCACCTCATGCCGCTCTTCCGGCTCCATCTCTTCGAGGATGGCGTCGGACCGCTCCTCGGAAAGCTCGGCCAGCAGGTCGGCAGCCGCTGCGGGGTCCATCTCCTCGACGATGTCGGCGATCCGCTCCTCGCCCAGCTTCTCCAGCAGGGCCTTTTGCATCTTGGGATCGACTTCTTCGAGAGCCTCGGCCGCCACATCTTCGTCCAGCGAGGTAAACACCGCCTCCCGTTCCGCCGGCGCCAGGTCTTCCAGAATCTCGGCCAGGTCCGAGGGATGCATCTCGGCAAGCCGCTCATATTCGATGCGCAGCTTCACCCGCCGTGCCGGATCAACCTCGATCACGTCCACAAACTGCCAGGGAATGCCGCTGGCCCCGAACTTGCGCGACAGCGCATCCAGCTTAGCCCGCGGTAACAGCCCTTTGAACACCCTGCGAAACGCCCCGCGCAGCCCCACCTCGACCTCGGCAACGCGCAGAAGATGCGCCGCGCCCCGTCCCAGCCACTCCAGGTCCACATCGTTCACGCGGACCACCTTGCGGCCATGAATATCGATGATCTGCCGGTCGACCAGGTCCTGCTGCAGATAGAGGTAGTTGCCCTCATCCTTCAGCGGAACCAGCGCGCCCGACGAGCGCAGCTCCAGCGTGCCCGCAGGCGTCTCCATCACGTCCTCGGAGGGCACAATGCACAGTCCGGTGCGCGTCTTCAGCACCAGCCCCGCCACCTTGCCCGCATCCGCACCCGTGGCCACCGCAATATCTTTCAGCCGCCCCCGCAGATGCCCTTGCGAATCGGTCACCGGAGTGCCGAGCAGCGCGGTCAGGCTCACGCGGGCTGTGGTACGAGGTTGCATGAGCAAAGTGTATCCCCTTGAGAAGGGTTTGGGGCACCGGTTTCGGGCTGCGAATGCATCGAGCGGCTTCTTTCTCAGCGGTATGGGCCTCAGCGTAAAAGTACAGGCTTCAGCCCCTCCGGCAAGATAATATCGCGGAGGGAGGCGGGTGTTTACAGGCTGCGGAAAAATTCGATTCCGACTCGGCTTTGTGTCGGGGTTCGGCTTTGTGTCAGGGCACGACTTCAGTCGTGCCGTAAGTGCCGCAAAATCGATGCGGGCTTTAGCCCCTGCGGGACTGCGCTCAGGGATCTTGTTCAAAACCGTGGCCTTTTTCCGCAGCCTGTTTAACCCCCGCATACACTCAATTGCATCGACGCCGGCTTTAGCCGCGGAGGAGTGCTTCCCGTCAATCCCGCCCCAAAAACCGGGTCTTTTTTTTCCAAGACTCTTCGGTCCCAGCCGCAAATCCCCTTCATCTGACCCATGACCGAAAGTGGTAAGACCTGTGCAGTTGGCCCCGCACTGTGATACAAAAGAGTGTCCGGGAAAATTGCCGCAAAACGCACAAGAAAAGCGATTTACTAGGAAGCAGCCGTCAAAACGCGCTCTCCTTATGGGATCGATACCGTTCCACCCGGCTACACAGGCTCGATTTTGATCTTTCTTGAACGATAGGAGATTCGCCATGGCCGAAACAATCTTTAGTTCTTTCGAAGCGGTAAAGTACGAAGGTCCTTCAACTGAGAAGGCCCTCGCCTACCGCTGGTACGATGCAGACCGCGTCGTGTTAGGCAAGCCCCTCAAGGATCATCTGCGCTTCGCAGTCGCCTACTGGCACTCCCTCGGAATGCAGGGCGGCGATCCTTTTGGCGGGCCCACCATCCCGCGTCCGTGGTTTGCCCCCGGCGACCCGATTGCCCAGGCCAAGGTCAAAGCCGATGCAGCCTTCGAACTTTTCCGGGTCCTCGATCTTCCTTTCTTTTGCTGGCACGATGCCGACATCGCGCCGCCGGCCGACACCCTCGCCGAGACCCTCAAAAACTTCCACACCATGGTGGATTATCTCGAAGCAAAAATGAAGACCTATCCCACCCGCCTGCTCTGGGGCACTGCGAATCTCTTCTCCCATCCGCGCTTCATGGCCGGCGCATCCACCAACCCCGATCCCGAGGTCTTCGCCTGGTGCGCGGCCACGGTGAAAAATTGCATGGACGCCACCAAGAGGCTTGGCGGTTCCAACTATGTGCTCTGGGGCGGGCGCGAAGGCTACGAGACTCTGCTCAACACCAACATGAAGCAGGAACTCAATCAGATGGGCCGCTTCCTGTCCCTGGTTGTCGACTACAAGCACAAGATCGGCTTTGAAGGCCAGATTCTCATCGAGCCCAAGCCCAAGGAACCCACCACGCACCAGTACGACTTTGACACCGCCACCGTGTACGGATTCCTCAAGCGCTTCGGCCTCGAAAAGGATGTCAAGGTCAACATCGAAGCCAACCACGCCACGCTCGCCGGGCATACCTTCGAGCATGAGATTGCAACCGCCGGCGCCCTGGGCATCCTGGGATCTCTCGACATCAATCGCGGCGATGCGCTGCTCGGCTGGGACACCGACCAGTTCCCCAACGAAATGTGGACCATGACCATCAGCATGTACCACGTCATCAAAGCGGGCGGCCTTAACAAAGGCGGCTGCAACTTTGACGCCAAGGTGCGCCGTCAGAGCTTTACCCCCGAGGACCTGATCCATGCCCACGTCGGTGGCGCAGACCTCTGCGCTCGCGCCTTCCTGACCGCTGCCAAGCTGATCGAAGACGGCCGCTACGATGCCATCCTCGAACAACGCTACGCCGGCTGGAAGTCGCCTGAGGCTGTGGCGATGTTCGAAGGCAAAGTTTCGCTCGATCAGATCGCGGAAACCGCTCTCAAGAACGGCATCGATCCTCAACCCAGGTCCGGCAAGCAGGAGCAGATCGAGAACCTCCTCGCTCGCCTCATCTACTCAGACAATATCTAGAGCGTGCAACGTGATGCGGGTGCCCCCGGTCTCGCTTCTGAGACCGGGGATCAACCAACCCCTTGTGTGGTGACAAACCAACTCATCGAGGCGGCTTTGTAAAAGGGCACGACTTCAGTCGGGCCGCAAGAACACAAAATGAACGACGGGCTTCAGCCCCTGCGGTCATGATGGCCGCACGACAGGCTCTTGTGTAGACTCTTCCCAACGCTTCCCATAAGCCGCCTCCTCGGTACTAGTCTGAAACTGGAGGAGCGCATTGGCATTCGCTCATTGACCAACCGCAGGAGATCGCAGGTCCGAGCGGTAACGAGCATAAGCTCGCGCAGCTTGGTATGATCTACTGCGGCGGTCGTCGCCCAACGGCCCGTGTCGTGTGTACCGATGGAGACTTCGATGAAGATATTCGCTGCGGCACTTTGCGCCCTGAACATCGCAATGTTTTTCCCATCAGCGCTTTATTCACAACGTGCGGCCGAACCACCTAAATTTCGCGTTGAGATCCATCCCGCTGGGGACAAACGTCCAACCTGCACCGTCACAAACCTTAGTAGCAAACCGGTCTGGGCTGTGGTTTTTGAAATCTCTTCTTCCTCGCAACTGGCAAGGAAAGCAAAGAAGGCCTGGGACACACTCTTAGATGGCCGGCCTCCTGTCGAACCGGGCGCCAGCATTTCGCGACCGCTCTTTGAGTTTGCCTTCAGTCCTCAACCCGACCAGATCAAGGTGATCGCAGCGGTCTGGACCGACGGCGAAACATGGGGCGCGCCCGCATCGCTCAACTTAATCCTCAACAATCGCGCCGCGCGCGCCGCCGACTATGAAGATGCAGCCAGTATTTTGCAGCAGGGTCTGAACCAGAATTGGACTCGAGACCAGTATCAGCAAGCTTTTCGCGATAAGCCAGATACCGGCGCCGTCTACACCGTCCGCACCGCGCTTTCCGCGGCGCTGCAAACCGCTCAGACACCCCAAGACTTCAACCATACCATGCAATTCTTGCTAACGAATTTTCAACAGTTATCGAAACAGCTTCGTAAAGTGAAACCGATCTAGGCTCGGATCGCACCCATAGTTGACCGAGCGACGCTTCTGTTTTGGGTACCGACAGGAGCAAATCGTCCTCCGTGAGCCGGATCACCCAGGTTTCGCTCCTGAGACCTGGGATCAGCTAGTCCCTGAGTCCCTAGTCATCGTCTTCCCCCATCGGCGCGATCGAATTCCACCTCTTTCTCCACTCAGACTCCGCCTTCTCTGTCGCCCTCTTCTTCTGTATCTTCAGCCCGACCTCGCGCATCAGCTTGCGCAGCGTCTTCCGCATCACAGCGCGCCACCCTGGCCGTTTCACATTGGCCTGTGCCTTTTCGGTTCGAGCCTTTTGCCGCGTCTCACTCTCCACCCGCGCAATCTCGCTCAGCGTTCCCTCCCGAGGAGCCAGCGCATACACCAGCTCGCAGCCCAGCGCCTCGGCCGCGTGGCGCAAGCTTCCCAGCGCGATCCGGGACCCCTTCTCCGCGTTCTCAAGCCGGTAAATCTCTCGCCGGCACACGCCCAGCCGCCGCGCAACCTCCTCGACTGGAACTCCTTCCGCGTGACGAACCGCCCGCAGCCAGCCCTCCGCCTCGGTCCCTGCCTTACGCGCCACCCGAAATGGCAGCAGCGCCTCGTCCAGCCTATCCAGCACCTTCTTTTGCTTGTCCGTCTTCATTTCCATCCGCTCACCTTTCTACAGCATTTTCGGATTTACTCTAGACTTTCGTGCCCCATCCATTCCGCGTTTTTCTGCGGAATGGGTGGGATACCTACAAAATTTCGGCCTACACAATTCCCGAAAATGTTCTAAAAGCCGTCTTCCGTCGTCTTCCTCTCGCCCATTCGTAGGGCGTGTTTAAAAAGCTCATTCGCCGCGCCGAGTGTCAGGGCACGACTTTAGTCGTGCCGAAGGGACCGAAAAAGCGAGGGGTTTTAACCCCTGAGGGATTGCAAGCTAGACGAGTCTTCCGTCGTCTTCCTCTCGCCCATTCATGGCGATAAACCGCCAAATCAGGCCACTGATCCGGTCAAAAAGATCCAAAACGTCATCAATTTCAACCTCTATTTTCCCAATTGTGCCTGAATTACCCGTATTTATATGCACGCGTGCACACCCCTCAAATCCCGCCCGCCCGCAAAATCATGCACTCCAGACGACACGCCGCAATCCCACGCCATCTGCCATCGGAATGAATCATGGGACGGAATTGGGCAGCGTGAAGGGTACGGGCTTCAGCCCGTACATATACCCAGCAAAATTTACGCGGGCTTTAGCCCCTGAGGGGGAGCCGTTTCAAAATGCCAACTATCCATGTGACCCATCTCTTGACCAGCCTTAAACCCCGCGCCGATACACCCCAACCTAAGAACTGTGATGCAGCGCACAGCGACCTGTTATTCCCGATGCGTACGTTCGCTTTCATCCGTCGTTGAATCCAAGGGGGGCCTGCTCATTCACCCCTCCGGCCCCCTTGGGTTCTCGCCGGTGCTGGCATTCAGAGCGAGGTAGGTATGGGTCAGACAATTTACCAATCGATGCAGCAGAAGGGCTACAGCCGTAGAGACTTTCTGCAATTCTGCGCGGCGGCCGCAACAGCAGCCGGATTCGCGCAATCCGGTGTGGCCCAGGTTGTCTCGGCCTTCGAAAAGAAAGAAAAGCCAGCCGTGGTGTGGATGCATTTTCAGGAGTGTACCTGTTGTAGCGAGTCCTTCATTCGCGCTTCCCACCCCATCGTGGTCGATGCGCTGCTCGACGTGCTGGATCTGAACTACTCCGAGACTCTAATGGCCGCGAGCGGCTTCCAGGCGGAAAAGTGCCTGTCCGATACCATTGCAAAGAACAAGGGCAAGTACATCGTGTTGGTGGAGGGCGCTGTGCCCACAGGCGCGGACGGCGTCTATTGCATGATCGGCGGCAAGACCGCGGAATCGATCTTGCAGACCGTCGCCAAGGATGCGGCAGCCGTTGTGGCCTGGGGCAGTTGCGCGTCGAACGGATGCGTGCAGGCGGCCAAGCCCAACCCGACCGGCGCAACGCCGATCTACAAGCTGGTGGATAAGCCGGTGATCAATGTGCCCGGATGCCCGCCTATCGCCGACGTGATGATGGCCGTAGTCACCCATCTTCTGGTGCTCGGCCAGGTTCCAGCGCTCGACAGCCAGGGCCGTCCCAAGGAGTTTTATGGGCGTCGCGTTCACGACACCTGCTACCGCCGCCCCAACTACGATGCCGGCCTCTTCGTCGAGTCCTTTGATGACGAGAACGCGCGCAAGGGGTATTGCCTCTATAAGATGGGCTGCCGCGGCCCGGTTACCTACAACGCCTGCTCGGTGGTCAAGTGGAACGAAGGCACCAGCTATCCGATTCAATCGGGCCACGGATGCATCGGCTGTAGCGAGGCCGGCTTCTGGGACAACGGCCCGTTCTATCAGCATCTCGCCTCGTTCCCCGGCTTCGGCATCGAGAGCACGGCCGATACAGTAGGCGCGGTGATCGGCGTCGCCACGCTGGCCGGAGTTGCCGCTCACGCGGTGGTCACCAACATACGCAAACGGCCGGTCATTGCGGAAGTCCACGCTGATGATCAAGAGGAGTTGTGAGAACCTATGACACGCGTCGTCGTCGATCCAGTAACTCGTATTGAAGGCCACCTGCGCATTGAGGCAGTGGTGGAAAATGGCGTCATCACCGACGCCTTCAGCGCAGGCACCATGGTGCGGGGCCTCGAAAAGATTCTCCAGGGCCGCGATCCCCGCGATGCCTGGGCCATCACCGAGCGCGTCTGCGGCGTTTGCACTACCGTTCATGCCCTCACCAGCGTCCGCGCTGTTGAGAGCGCGCTAGGCATCACCATCCCTCCCACCGCCGAGCTCATCCGCAACATCATGATGGCCACCCAGTATGTGCAGGATCACGTGATCCACTTCTATCATCTGCATGCGCTCGACTGGGTTGACATCGTCAACGCGCTCAAGGCTGATCCCAAGAAGGCGGCGGAGCTGGCGCAATCGTTCTCCAAGTGGGACAAGAACACCGCTGCTTATTTTTCCGACGTACAGGACAAGATCAAGGCCTTCGCCGCTAGCGGCCTGGGAATCTTCGCCAACGGCTATTGGGGCCATCCGGCCTACAAGCTGCCGCCCGAGGTAAACCTGATTGCGGTGGCGCACTATCTTGACGCATTGCAATGGCAGAAGGAAATCGTCAAGATTCACGCCGTCTTCGGCGGCAAAAATCCACATCCGAATTACCTGGTAGGCGGAGTTCCCTGCTCCATCAACATCAATGAGGTAGCCGCCATCAACGGCGAGCGTCTCAACCTGGTCAAGCGGCTGATCGATCAGGCGGATGAGTTCCTCAATGAGGTCTACATTCCCGACCTGCTGGCCGTTGCCTCCTTCTACAAAGACTGGGCCAGCCATGGCAGCGGGTTATCGAACTACCTGAGCTATGGCGAATTTCCGACCAAGGGGTATGGCCAGCCGGAGTCGTTCAAGTATCCGCGCGGCGTAGTGCTCAATCGCGACCTGAGCAAGGTGTATCCGGTCAATGCCACCGATTCGCAGGAGATCAAGGAATACATCGCGAGTTCCTGGTACAGCTACGAAGGCGGAGATGGTGTCGGCATCCATCCCTGGGCTGGCGAAACCAAGCTTAACTACACCGGACCCAAGCCGCCGTTCGAGACGCTCGAAGGTTTCCAGAAGTATTCATTCCTGAAGACTCCGCGCTGGAAAGAAAATCCCATGGAGGTCGGCCCGCTGGCAAGATTGATCGTCGCCTTCGCCTCTGGCCGCACCGACGTGCAGGAACTGGTAAAGGACACACTGGGCAAGCTCAACGTACCCGTAGCCGCGCTCTTCTCTACGCTGGGCCGCACTGCGGCGCGCGGCCTGGATGCGGCACTGGCCATGATCTGGCTCAAGGAGTTTTACGGCCAGTTGATGGATCGCGTAAAGATCAACGAGGTGTCCACATTTAATGGTGAGTTCTGGGAACCAAAGAGCTGGCCGGCGGAAGCCGAGGGCGTTGGCCTGACCGAGGCTCCGCGCGGCGCACTGGCCCACTGGATCAAGATCAAGAACGGCGCCATCGACAATTACCAACTGGTTGTGCCGACCACCTGGAACGGTTCTCCGCGCGACGCCAAGGGGCAGCGCTCGTCGTTTGAGCAGGCATTGATCGGCACGCCGGTGGCCAACCTCGAGCAGCCAGTGGAGATTCTCCGCACCATCCATTCCTTTGACCCGTGCCTTGCCTGCGCCGTGCATCTCTACGATCCGCAGGGACGGCACCTTCACCAGGTTTCTTTCGAGTGATGCGTATGAGTGCTACAGGCATTGGCGCAGGCAGAGTGGCACCGGCGGCTCCCGAGCATCCGGTGGAGTATCGGCGGGTGTATGTGTGGGAACTGCCGGTGCGCGTCTACCATTGGATCAACGCAGTGGCCCTGGTGGCCCTCTGCATCACCGGCTACCTGATCGGCGCTCCCTCCAGCCCGTTCTACGCTGCCGAGTCCTACCAGCAGTATTGGTTCGGCTGGGTGCGGTTCATTCACTTCCTGTGCGCGTTCGTCTACGTGTTCAACTTCCTGGCGCGGCTCTACTGGGGCTTCGTCGGCAACAAGTACTCCCACTGGAACGCCTTCTTCCCGCTCAAGAAGGCACAGCAACAGGAAATCGTCGAGGTCATCAAAGCTGACGTGCTTGAAACCAAGCTGCACGGACCCATCTCCACCGGGCACAACGCCCTGGCCGGCTTGATCTACTTCGGCACATTTCTGGCGTTTGTCTTCCAGACCATCACCGGCTTCGCCCTTTACTCCAGCATGAGCAACTCCTGGCTGCCGCGGATGTTTACCTGGATCGTTCCGCTGATGGGCGGCGAGTTCGGTGTGCGCTTCTGGCACCACACTTTCCTCTGGTTCTTTGTCACGTTTGTCGTCGTTCACGTCTATCTTGCCTTCTATCATGACTACATCGAGGGCCGCGGCACGGTATCCTCGATCATAGGCGGATGGAAGTTTGAGCGGGAGAAGAGTGACGACGAATAGCGACGAGACAACCGGCCGGGTAAAGACGCTGGTGCTGGGTCTGGGCAACGTCCTTATGGGCGATGAAGGCATCGGCGTGCACGTCGTAAGAGCTCTGGAACAGCACACTCTGCCGGAAGGGGTAGAGTATCTTGACGGCGGCACCGGTGGGTTCGTCCTGCTGGAGCCCCTCCAGAACGCCGACCACATTGTACTGATAGATGCATCTGCCGACGGCAACCCGATAGGAACAGTTACGCGCACCACGCCGAGCTTCTCGCGCGACTACCCGCCCACGCTCACCGCCCACGATATTGGCGTCAAAGATCTGCTGGATGTTTTCTATATCCAGGGCGGCGAACGCGAAGTCGTGCTTTATGCCATCACCATCGACCCGCAACAGCCCATCAGAATGAGCCTCTCCGCCGTGGGAGCGAAGGCCGCGGAGGAAGCTGTGGAGCGAATTCTGGCGGAGCTGACTTCCTCAGACCGTTAAGGGATGCGAGGCGAAGGGCGCGCTGACCTGAGCACATCCAAACCACGCTGCCGGCCCCACAGGTAGCCCAGTAAGCCGAGGCCGGAAACGAATAGAAGAAGTGTGGAAGGCTCCGGCGTGGTTGCGACCAGCGACACCGCATCAACCTCATTGCCATACGATTCGAGACCCCCCGCATACACTCCATCGAAGCTCAAAACCTCCGATGTGCCGGTCGCGGTTACCAGAAAGGACTGCGGGAACCACACCAGCGTGGAGTTGTTGTCCTGAAGAGAAGTGTCGTAGTCAGTGGTCACGAGGTTTCCGCCGAAGTACACCTGCATCTCTTGCGGGCCAGAGCCGGGACGATCGCCATAAGCCCAGGAAAGCAAATAAGTCTGTCCCGCATTCAGGCCGGTGATGGTCTGCATCACGTCCTCGGGGTTGTCCGCGTCCACCTCTAAGCTCTGCGTGCCTGCATAGGCTACGGAGCCGCCGCCGAATACGATTGGATCGTCGATTTCGATGAGACCACCGGGATCGGTCGTGGTCCAGCCGGGAACGCCTCCATTGCTGATCATGGCATAGCTGCCGCTCACGCTCGGGCTCTCAAATGAGCCATTGACGATCAGATCGGTCGCGCCCGCGTTGACTGCGCCACATAGGCCGAACGCCAAAACTGCAACAACCGAAGCAACTGGAACGCAAAATGGTTTCAAAATAACCTCCTGAAGACAGGCCAACAGCCAAGGCATAAGGCAGTCGCGTCTTCGCGCGCCTTCCCTGCTTCTGCGAGATTAAGTCGCTCACATTACGGTGTCGATAGTCCTTTGTTGTCAGCGACCTAGGCCCATTCGTCACCTAAAACCATGTTACAAACGCGCAATTTCACAGCCTTTTGAGGAACTTTAGAGTGCGGCAATTGCTTTTCTTTCGACCCGCGGCTATCATCTTGTTATGGAAGGTCAAGCCTGTTGTCGCTGCTGTCCATCGCTTTGTGCGCGCGGGTGACCTGGGTCTAAACGTCAGATCGAAATCCAAGGTTTCCGGGAGCCCGCGATTCAGCTATGCTGTCGCGGGATTTCTGTTTCTACGGAAAAGGAAAAAATGGCTCAAGCTGTTCCAGTGAAAGAGACCGGCGCACAACGCGCGGAGCGCCTGAAGCGCGAAAAGAACCCGTGGGAAGCCTTTGACGAGGTGCGCGCCTTTGCTCGCGCTGGCCGCAGCAGTGTGATCCCGGAGTGGGCCGCCTTCTACTTCAAATGGTGGGGCATCTATACCCAAGGCGATGGCGTTGGCGCAATCGGCGGCAAGGGCGGCGAAGGCCTGGCATCGGATTACTTCATGATGCGTATCGCCATCCCCAACGGCATCCTCTCCGCCAGCCAGCTTCGCGCCATTGGCGGGCTCACGCGCAAGCACGCCCGCAACCTTGCCGACATCACCGTCCGCCAGGCCATCCAGCTTCACTGGCTCACGATTGAATCGCTGCCTGAGGTGGTGGACACGCTGAACGCCATCGGCCTTTCTCCCAGAGGCGCTTGCGGCGACGTGGTGCGCAATGTGACCGGCTGCCCACTGGCCGGCGTCGCCGCAGACGAGCTGATTGACACCTCTCCGCTGGCCCGCGAGATCGCGCAACTGCTTGCCGGAAATCCAGAGTTCTATAACCTGCCCCGGAAGTTCAAGATCTCCGTCTCGGGCTGCCCCTCCTGGTGCAACAATCCGGAGATCAACGACATTGGCCTCGCGGCCGTGAAACACAACGGCGAAGTCGGCTATTCCCTCTACGTGGGGGGTGGGCTCTCTACGGAACCGCATCTCGCCGTGCGCCTGGACGCTTTCATCCTGCCCGGCCAGGCGGTTCGCGTGGTTCGCGCAGTGGCAGAAATCTTCCGCGACCAGCAGGGACTGCGCGAGAGCCGCGACCGCGCCCGCATGAAGTATCTCTTTATGAAAGAGGGTTGGACCGCCGAGAGCTTTCTGACTGAACTCCAATCGCGACTCGATTTCACGCTGCTGTCCGGCGCGCCCGAGCACGCGCCTGACGACATCTTCCGCGATCACGCCGGCATTCATGCGCAGCGCCAGCCCGGCCTCAGTTCCGTCGGCGCCAGCGTTTTGCGCGGCCGGATGACTGGAGAGCAGTTGGAAGCCGCCGCCGATTTAGCCGAGCGCTTCGGCAGCGGGGCACTCCGCACCACCGTCTCCCAAAATCTGCTTTTCATCGATATTCCCAACAACAAGACCGCGGCCCTTGCCAGCGAACTGAACAAGATCGGCCTCCAGGTCGATGGCTCTTCCTTCTGGCGCGGCGCTATCGCCTGCACAGGAACCGAGTTTTGCAAGCTGGCTATTACCGAGACCAAGGGCTTTACCCGTTGGCTGGTCGACGAACTCGAAGAGCGCCTGCCTGGATTTGACCAGCAGCTCAAGCTCAACGTGACCGGCTGCCCCAACGGTTGCGGACAGCACTGGGTTGCAGACATCGGCATCGAAGGCAAAAAAATCAAGCACGAGGGCAAGCTGACCGACGCCTTCTACTTTTGCCTGGGCGGGGCGGTTGGCCAACATGCAGCAATCTCGCGACCGGTCGGCTATCGGTGCCCCGCGCCGCTGATTCCTGACGCCATCGAGCGCCTGCTGCGCCAGTACCTGGCCGACCGGCAGCCTGAGGAGAACCTGCGCGCCTGGTTCGGCCGCCATTCCAACGAAGAGCTCCGCGCCCATCTCGCCGGAGAGGTTCTAGCCGCCGTAGAACGCGATGTGCCCGCCGGCCGCGTGCCGCATGGAGTAGCCGATTAGGCGGCTTTGAAAGGGCACGACTTTACAGGCTGCGGAAAAACTCGTTCAAGCGGTAGGCCGGGACTTTAGTCCCGGTGTAAACGCCGCAAGATCAATGTGGGCTTTAGCCCCTGAGGGAATCTATTCATGAGCCTCTTGCCGATCTTCCTTAAGCTCGACGGCCGCCGCTGCCTTCTCGTAGGCGCGGGCAACGTCGCGCTGGATAAGATTGGTAGCCTGCTCAAGACTGGACTTCAACTCAGCGTCGTGGCTCCAGAGGCCCGGCCTGAAATCCGTCAGTTGGCGAGTGAAGGCAAGCTCGAATGGATTCAGCGTGCGTTTGCGCCTGCCGACCTCGATGGCAACTTGCTTGTAATCGCGGCCACTGATTCGCCTGAAGTCAACACGCTGGTGCATGCGGGCGCGGTGGAGCGCGGCATCCTGTGCAATAGCGTTGACGACATTCCCAACTGCGATTTTTATTTCGGCTCGGTGGTCAATCGCGGCGACCTGCAGATTGCCATCTCTACTGCCGGACAAAGCCCCGCCGTCGCCCAGCATCTTCGCCGCGAAATCGACGAACAACTACCTGCGGACCTCGGCCCGTGGCTTGAAACCCTCGGCCAGCTCCGCCGCGAGGTTCTCGAAACGCATCCTAGTGGCGAGGCCCGCAAGTCCCTCCTGCATCAACTCGCCCAGCGTCAAGTCTGCGCATCCGAAGACTGTCCATCGCGCCAACTGGCTCAGGTCAATCAAGCGACATCCACCCAACGAGCTGTCATCCTGAGCAACCGAAGCGCAGCGAAGGGAGTCGAAGGACCTGCGGTTGCTTATCCCTCTTCAGCGCCCAGCGAAACGGTTCATCTCGTAGGAGCTGGCCCCGGCGACCCGGACCTGCTCACCGTCAAGGCTCTGCGCCTGATCCAGACCGCCGACATTCTGCTCCACGACGACCTTGTCCCGCAGGCGATTCTCGACCTGGCCTCGCCCTCGGCCGAAGTCCTCAATGTGGGCAAGCGCTGCGGCAACAAGAACATTACTCAAGCCGAAATCAACTCCATGATGATCGAACACGCGCGTAGAAAGCGCAGTGTCGTCCGCCTCAAGAGCGGCGACCCGCTCATCTTCGGCCGCGCTGCCGAAGAGATTGCCGCCCTGGCCGAAGCTTGCGTACCATTCCAGATCGTCCCCGGAATCACCGCTGCCTTCGCCGCCGCCGCGGCCATCGGCTGCTCCCTTACCAGCCGCAACAGCGCATCGAACGTAATCTTCTCCACCGGCCATCACGCCCAGTCGCACAACCAGTCGCCGCTGCCAGAACTTGAAGACGCAACTCGCGTCGTCTATATGCCCGGCCGCGACCTGCGCCTACTGGCGCAGGAATGGCTCCAGCAGGGCTTACCGCCGGACTTCCCCTGTGCCGTGGTCTCCCACGCCGCTCAGCCCGGCCAGCAAGTCCGATATACCACCCTCGCCGCCCTCGGCGACGCCGAACCCACCCTCGCTCCCAGTCTTCTCATCGCCGGCTGGGCAGTTCGGAAAATCGTTGCCGCGAGCCAACTTGCAGCGAACGACGTGGCAGTTACAGAAGCTGACGCGATCATCAAGACTTAATCCCAGAAGAAGGGTAATTTGGGCGCGGTTAGCTCACGCAAATTACCTCCCTTGGCAGGACTTAAGAAAACAACGTCGCCAACTTCGCCAGAACCTCATCGAGAATCGCTTCAGGAACTGGCTCGAGCCTGCGAGCATTGCGAGCAGCGAGATCGATGGGGCGCGGTTGATCGCAATGGATGACGCCGGTGGTCTGCGTTCCAGCGCCAGTCAGAGAAACGGTGAATCCCTGATTCCGCGGGAAAGCGCCGCCTGTCGTAATTGGAACAACGAGAGGAACACCTGTTACACCATTGAAACGGTCGGGAGAAACGATCAATACAGGCCGTGTTCCCTGCTGTTCGTGTCCCTGAGTTGGGTCCAGGGAAACAAGATAAATATCGCCACGCTTAAAATTTGGATTCATTTCGTACTCCTAGCTGGCGATTAAAGTTTTAGAGTCAATAAGATAAGAAAAACAGCCCCTCGCAAAGGAGGATTCCTCCTTACAGTTCCCTCCCCACAGCCTTCAGATCAAGCCAAGCACGATCTTCATCGACTTGCGCCACTTCGTCAGCCCCCTCACTGTATTGAAGCAAGAGTTCGTCAAGCGTGTATCGTGGCTTTTTTTGCGGCTCAATGATAAGCCGCTCACCGTCAAAAGCAAGCCGAACAGTGGCGCCAGGCTCCAAGCGCATCATGTCCAGGATACTGCGTGGAACAGTCAGCATCACGGAGCCGCCTACCTTGCGCAAGTTCGTTGTCAGCATGTGACCCTCTCTCGAATATTATATCAGCATATAATTCACTTGGGCGAAATATTCCGCAACCCCGGAAGGCATTTTCCGCCTTGCGGTCAACCCAAGCGAAACGCAAACCCGCACCGCACAGCGCGCCAAGATCTGTGTATAAACGCCGCAATACTTATTAGAAAATCCCAATTCTGCACAGCCCTGTTGGGATTTTAAAAGAAGTAGAATTCCGGCCTCCCTTATCCACAAAAACCCCACCCCGCGCCGTTGACCCTGCCCCCCAGGCTGCTTACAGTCTGTAAATAGAGTCTAAAAGCGGTAGCAAGTTTCCCGCCCGGTTGGGACGGGAACACTGCTACCGCTCTCTTGGGTGCAGTGTTGCGCGGCCCCACCCGCTCGGAGAGAACATGCTGAAACTAAAAAAGATACACATCCTCGGGTTTAAAAGCTTTTGCGACCGTACAGAATTGACTGTGCCGGGAACAGGCATTGCCGTGGTGGTGGGGCCGAATGGTTGCGGCAAGTCCAACATCCTGGACGGGGTGAGCTGGGTTCTGGGCGAGCAGAGTGCTAAATCCCTGCGCGGCTCGCATATGCAGGATGTGATCTTTGCCGGAACCCGCGAGCGCAAGGCTCTGGGAATGGCCGAAGTGACGCTGACCATGGTCGATCCCGAGGCCTTTGAGGGGCCGGTGCCCGTTGAGCCGGAGGTGGTGGTCGAGAACGACGGTCCGGCCGACTGGAACGAGGACGAGATGCGGCGCGAGCGGGCGGCCGAAGCGGAGGAGATTATCGCCGCCGAGCAGCCGGGCCAGGTGCTCGATCCCCAGGAAAGCGATGACGACGCGCCTGACCAACCGCAAGCTCAACCGCAGCTCGTGGCCGGCACCCAGGGCCCGCAGGCGGTGGTGCTCAAGATTCGCCGCCGCAAGTTCCAGCGCACACCCCAGAAGGGCGAGATCGTGATTACCCGGCGGCTGTTTCGCACCGGGGAAAGCGAGTACCTGTTGAACGGCAAGCTCTGTCGCCTGCGCGACATTCAGGACATCTTCATGGGCACGGGCCTGGGGCCGGAGAGCTACGCCATCATCGGGCAGGAACGGATCGGGCAACTGCTCAGCTCCAAGCCGAACGACCGCCGGGCCATCATCGAAGAAGCTGCGGGGATTACGCGCTTCAAGAACAAGAAGCGGCTGGCCGAGCTGCGCCTGGAAAGCGCCAAACAGAACCTGTCCCGCGTTGACGATATCTTTGAAGAAGTCACGCGGCAGATGAACAGCCTGAAACGGCAGGCGGCCAAAGCGGAGCGGTTTGCCGCCGTGCGCGACGAGTTGCGCGGCCGGCTGCGCGTGGTTCTGGCCAGCCGCATGGCGCTGATGGACGCGGAGCAGGCCGGGCTGGAGAAGGAAATCGCTGCCCTGACCGAGCGCATCAACGGATCGGCTGCTGAGATCGAGACGCAGGAAGCAAGCCAGCACACACTCACCGAACGCGGCTATGAGTTGGAGCAGGAGGGCCACGAGGCGCAGAACCGTGCCAACGAAGCGTCTGTCGAGCTGGAGCGTGCCACTGCGCGGGAGCGCAGCAATACCGAACGCGTAGGCGAATTGGAGACGCGGATTGCGGCGGCCGGCGCCGAGTTGGAGCAGACACGGACGCAGTTGGCCGGGATCGCCGAAGAGCGCGCGCAGCAGCACGCGTTTCTTGAGACGGCAGCCGGGGAAGCGAAGACCTTTCGCCAACAGGTGGAGGCGCGCCAACTGGAAGCTCGCACAGCAGCCGAAGAAGTCTTCACCGCCGAGCGGCAGTTGGAATCCAGCCGCCGCCATGCTATGCATCTACTCACCCTCGCAGGCAACGCCCGCAACCACACGGCACAAGGCGAAGAAAGCCTGGCCGCACTGGAACGCGAGGCCGAACGCCTGCAAGCCGAGATGAGCCAGGCACGGAACGAGCAGGAAAATCTCGGCGTCGAGAGCGGGCAGGCCAGAGCGCGCTTTGAGTCCGCTGCCGAAACGCTCAAGCTGCTTGAGGCCGAGATCGCGGGCCTTCGCGAAGCCCTGCAATCTCGTCGTGCTGAAGAGAACGCGCTGCGCACGCGTGTCAACCAACTGCGCGGCGAGCAGGCTGCCGTGGCCGGTCGGCGTGACTCGCTTCAGGCATTGATTCGCAATCATAGCTACTCGACCGACACTGTGCGGCGGCTCTTGAAGCCGGGCGCGCTGGGCCAGGGCATGGCCCCCGTGGGCACGCTGGCGGATTTCATTGAGGTCAGCGGCGAGCACGAGGGAGTCGTGGACGAGTTCCTGCGCGAGGAGCTGAATTATGTTGTGGTCGAGAGCTGGGTCGCTGCTGAAGAGGGCGTGCGCCTGCTCAAATCCGGCGTCGATGGCCGCGCTACATTCCTGATTCATCCCGCCGAGCAAGCCGCTCTCTTTGAAGAAAGCCCAGAATCGATCAGCGGCCCCGGTCTGACTCCCCTCAAGGATTCGATCCGGGTACTGAACGGCTTTGGGCGCACGCTCGAGTCGATCCTGCCCAAGCTTCGCTACGGATACCTGGTCGAGGATCCCGAAGAAGCTCTCCGCCTGGCTGCGCGCCATCCCTATGCCTTTTTCCTCACCCCTGGTGGTGAATGCTTTCACAATGCGACGGTGACCGGCGGCAAGCCGGCCAGCGAAGGTCCGTTGGCGCTCAAGCGCGAGTTGCGCGAGGCCGCGGGGCGGCTAGGCAAACTCGAGACCGTCTTGGCAGAGGCGGAGATCGAAACCGCGACACTGACTCGGACAATCGAGGAGCTGGCCGCGCAACTCGAAGCGCGCAGCGGAGAGCGGCGTCAGGCGGAGACCGACACCGCCAACCAGGGCGCGGCTCTGAAACAGATGGAAGGTGAGGCGCAGCGCATCGAGCGGCGTATGCAAGAGTGGGCCGCGCAAGCTGCCCGCAACAAAGATGCGCGAGAGGCCAAGCAAAACTCCATTACCCTGAATCGCGTGGAGACTGCGCGCCTGGAGGCCGAGCACGCAACCGCCGAGACCGCCCTTGATGAATTGCAAGCTCAACTGGCCAATCTGCGCGAGAAGCGCGAAGGCTTGCAGCAAGAAGCGGCGCGAGTAACGGCTGAGCTCGCCGGCCTCGAGGAACGGCGGCGCGGCGCTGAGTCGGCCTTTCAGCGTATCGACCGGCTCCATGCAGACCTGGAACGCCGCGTTTTGGCCATCGACCAGCAGCGTGCTGCCGCCGAGGCGGAACGGGCTCAGCGTATGGGCGAAAGCGCCGCGCTGGCAGAGCGGCAGAAGGAGCTGACCGGTGTGCGCGCCGAGGCGCTGGCTCTGACGCAGACACTCGCCACCCAGGCTCAGGCCCTGCGCCACCAGCTTACGGCAATCGAGACTCAACTGAAGACCGGGCGGGCGGCGCTTGACCAGTTGCGCGAAGACCGCGCCGGCCGATACAGCCAGGGCTCCAAGCTGCGCTCCGATCTGGAACACCTTGAGGCAAGCTGCCTGACCGAAGTCAACGCCGAGGCCCAGTTGCTGCGCGCCGACGAGCAGATTGAACGCATGGCCGCCGAGGCTCTCACTGCCGAAGAGGAAACCTGCCGGGCGCTTCGTCAGCGGATCGATCAGATGGGCCCCGTGAATATGATGGCACTCGATGAGTATAAAGAGACTGCAAGCCGCCACGAATTCCTCGAGACCCAGCGCAAGGATCTCATCGACTCGATCGAGAACACGCAGAACACCATCAAGGAAATCGATCAGATCTCGCGCACCAAATTTGACGAGGCCTTTGCCCGCATCAATGAGAACTTCGCCCAGGTCTTCTCACGCCTATTCCAGGGAGGCCAGGCCTTCCTCCGCCTCACCGACCAGGAAAATCAGGCTGAGAGCGGGCTCGAGATCGTCGCCTCGCCGCCCGGAAAGAAACTTCAGAATGTACTGCTTCTCTCCGGCGGCGAAAAGGCGCTCACTGCCCTGGCTCTGCTGGTCGGCATCTTCCAGTTCCAGCCCAGCCCCTTCTGTGTTCTCGACGAAGTCGACGCCCCACTGGACGAAACCAATGTTGGCCGCCTCGCAGATTTGCTGCACTCTCTGAGCAAGGACACGCAATTCCTCCTGGTCACCCACTCCAAGCGCATGATGCAGTCCGCCGACATGATCTACGGCGTGACCATGCAGGAGCAAGGCGTCTCCAAGGTGGTGAGCGTCAGGCTGGGAAGCCAGGGACAGGAGCGGGCCACGGCGTAGCTATGGCCGCGCAATCCTGAGTCATTCGGTGCGTTTTCTTTCATTGTTAGGAAAATCGGCTTTTCGGCGCAAAAAAAACGCCTCCGAAGGAACTCGTCCCTTTGGAGGCGCTTGCGTTTCACAAGATAAACGGGAACCAGGAGCCGACACTGGAGGTCGGTAGTGTGCAGCTCCTGGCGATCCCTGTACAAACGAAGCTAGCAGCGGCTTCCCCTTTCCACGGCTACTTCGTGTCGCCCGGCTCTAAGAGAGTGTTCTTGCGTACCCTCTGAACCATGTTGACAAGTTGAGTGTCTCCCATGACACGAGTCCGTTCCGTGACGACCGTCACACAGGTGTGTGCGAGCTGAAAATCACTTCGTGCTCGTCAGATTCAATCACGATCCAGCCTCCCTGGCTGGTCGATTCTGCACACTTCCCGCAATTTCCGTTCCCTTTTCAGTTCCCGCAAGTCCTTATTGACAAACCACACCCGGCACTAGAAAATTGAAGCTCAGTTCCCTCCGAGGTAAGGCCTTCCCGTGACAGCTATCTTAACGACGAACCTGGGCGCAACACCCCTGCTTGGCCGGGGCAAGGTGCGCGATCTCTATGCGGTGGACGACGCGTTGCTGCTGGTGGCCACTGATCGCATTTCTGCGTTTGATTACGTACTCGCCACCGGCATTCCCGGCAAAGGCAAGATTCTCACCCAGATCTCGCTCTTCTGGTTCGATTTCCTGTCGAGCCTGGTCCCCAATCACCTCATCACGGCCGATGTCAGCAAGTTTCCAGCCGCGCTTCAGCCCTATGCGGACCAGTTGGAAGGCCGCTCCATGCTGGTCAAGCGGGCAAAAATGTTTCCCGTCGAGTGCGTGGTGCGTGGCTACCTTACCGGTTCTGGGTGGAAGGAATATCGAACCAGCGGGACAGTTTGCGGCATTCCCATCCCGTCTGGGCTGCTGGACGGATCGCGGCTACCGGAGACGCTGTTTACCCCTTCCACCAAGGCCCCGGACGGCGCGCACGATGAAAACATCGACTTTGCAGCGGTCGAGGCGCTGGTGGGCGCGGCCGATGCCGCCAAGCTGCGCCAGTTGACGATTGACATCTACCGGAAGGCGGCGGAGCACGCCGAGTCCCGCGGATTGATCCTGGCCGACACAAAGTTTGAGTTCGGCAGAACTCCGGAAGGGATTATCCTTGCCGATGAGGTCTTGACGCCGGATTCTTCGCGTTTTTGGGAGGGTGCGGGTTGGAAGCCCGGTGGCGCGCAGCCTTCGTTCGACAAACAATTTGTCCGCGACTATCTTGAAGAAATCCACTGGAACAAGCAGGCGCCCGCGCCCGGTCTACCCGACGCGGTGGTCGAGCGCACGCAAGCCAAGTATCTTGAGGCATTTCGCCGCTTGACCGGGCGGGAAATCAGTTTGTAGGGCCGGACTGCTGAGACCGGCCGGAGCGCCACATGACCCGGAGTGAAACATGACATGGATAGATTGGGTCATCTTGATCGTGATGGCGCTGTCGGTCCTGGGAGGATTTCAGCAGGGGTTTCTCCGCTCCGTTTTCTCGCTGGGCGGTCTGCTGCTGGGCCTGGTGCTGGCGGCCTGGAACTACGCCCGCGTCGCGGCTCTTCTAAAACCACTTGTGCGCGTCGAGTCTGTGGCGGATACTATAGGCTTCGTACTGATTGCTCTGGTGGTGATGGGGCTGGCCGGTTTGGTGGGTTCGGTATTGGCAAAGGCCCTACACAAGATTGGTTTGGGCTGCCTGGACAGGATCGCGGGAGCGGCCTTCGGCCTGTTTCAGGGAGTGCTGTTGGTAACATTGTTCATTTGGGTGGCTGTCGCCTTCTTTCCGACGGCGCATTGGCTCACGGCGGGCAAATTGCCCAAACGTTTTTTTGGGGCATGCCATCTCAGTACACAAGTGAGCCCCGCCGAACTGGCAAGGCGCGTGCGCGAAGGGCTGAGAACTCTCGAAGAAGAGTCACCCCCGTGGATGCATCCCGATCATGTGTGATGGCAAGTTGAAGCGGGATCTGGCGGGTAGCACAGGTCAAGGAATCAAGGCAACAAGAGGTGAACGTGAGACGAGAACTGGATAGCCTGGTGACGCAAATGCATTCCAGCGGCATTCGCTATGACGACGCCGTGCGCGAATTCAAGAGGCAGTATCTGCGCGAGGTGTTGGTGGCACACCGGGGGAACCAGTGCAAGGCGGCCGAAGAGTTGGGAATGCACCGCAACACGCTGAGCCGCGCCATGGCGGAACTGGGACTGGATCTTGCCGAGGTGCGCGCCGGCCTCAAGCGTCCTCCACGCAGCGAACGTCCTGTATTCAGCGCGGTGCGATCGGTCTACCGCCAAGGCTGACGATTCAACTGAGGGCATGCTGACAACTCCACCTATCCAAGAAGCACGTGTGCGAATTGAGCAGGGCTTTGCCTGGGACGGGCAAGATGCCTACCTCTTCGACATCGATGGCACCCTGCTGCGCGACGTCTCCCGCACTCACATGAATTCTTTCGTTCCCAGCATTCGGCGGGTCACGGGATTCGAGGTGACGCTGGAGGGTATCCCCATCCACGGCGGCACCGACACAGCAATCCTCGGCGAGGCCTGCCGCCAGGCGGGGATTCCCTCCGAGGTTCTCGATCCGCAACTGGAGGCCATTCTCGAGACCATGCGCCAAACAGTCGCCGAGCAGCGCGATGTTATGAAACTGTCGCTGATGCCGGGCGTTGAGGACGCACTGCGCCACCTGACCCGGAAGGGCGCGCTGCTGGGCGTAGCCACCGGCAACCTGGAGGCGATCGGCTGGATCAAGATCGAAGTGGCCGGATTGCGCGAGTGGTTTCGCTTCGGCGGTTTCAGCGACCATTTTCCCATGCGCGCGGAACTGATCGGCCAGGCGGCGCGCAAGGCCAGGGATCTGGCCGGCGTCGAAGCGCGCGTCTGTGTGGTCGGCGACACTCCCCGCGACATCGAAGCGGCGCATGCCAATTCCCTGCCCGTCATCGCCGTAGCCACGGGCAACTTCACCTTTGAAGCGCTTCTCGAACACCGGCCCGAAGTCTGCGCCGGCTCCCTGGCCGATCTGCTCGCGCCCACAGGGACCGCACAATGAAGCCGCGTCAATATAAGACGGACCCTTTGGCGGCAAAACCGGCGAATTTGGTCCAGGTTTTGAAAGGGCACGACTTCAGTCGTGCCGAAAATGCCGCAAAATCAAAGTGGGCTTTAGCCCCTGAGGTGCATTCGTCGCGCAACTCCGCGAAGGTTCGAGTGCTATCGGTGCTCTTGGCGGCGTTGCTCGCTCTGGCTCCGAGTGATTCGCTGGCTCAAACTCTGAGCCAGTCCACCGCTGCTCAGCCCACATCAGCCAGCCAGACCCCGCAGCCTGCCTCCAATCCACCCCAAGACGCAGAACCCGCCAAGCTGCCTCGCGGCGGCCAACGTCGACGTGCGGCGAAACTCTTCCTTGAAGCAAGCAAGCTCTTCGAGAATGAGAAGTTTGAAGAGGCAATGCAGAGCTATGAGCGAGCTGCCCTGCTTGATCCTTCCAATCCCAACTATCCATTGGCGCGAGATTTGGCCCGCAGTCACGCGGTGACGGCGCTGATTCAGTCCGCAGCAAGGGATAGGTTGCGCGGCGATCCGGCGGCCGCGCGCGCGGTCCTGGCCCACGCTCTGCAACTCGATCCAAAAAATATCGAGGTCACCGAGCATTTGCACGAGCTTGGCGACGATGCTTTGCTGGGACAATCAAGTTCTCTCTACGAGCAGGCGGCAAGCACGGCGGGCGAACCGATTTCGCTTGCGCCCAGCCCCGGAATAAACAGCTTCCACTTGCACAGCGACCAGAGGCAAGCCATTCCGCAGGTCTTCAAGACCTACGGGCTGGACGCTACATTGGACGACAGCATCCGCCCCGCTCAGATCCGGCTCGACATGGATGACGCCAGCTTCGAGCAAGCCATGCGGACGCTGAACCTCCTGACCAACTCGTTCTACGTTCCGCTGGACGCGCACCGCGTGCTGGTAGCCCGCGACACCCCCGAAAACAGGCAGCAGTTTACGCGCCTGGACTTGGAGACTGTCTATCTTCCTGGACTTTCCGCCACAGAACTCACCGATGTGGTGACCCTGGCCAAGAACGTCTTCGATGCCCAGCAGGCGGTGGCCGATCCGTCCGCGGGAACGCTGACCATCCGTGCGCCAGAGAGGACGCTGAACGCCTTCAACGCCACCATCCGCGAACTTCTGGATGGGCACAATCAGGTGATGCTGGAGGTGCGCTTAATCCAGATCGCCCATACCAGCGATCGCAACACGGGAATTCAGCCGCCGCAGACCGTTTCCGCGTTCAACGTCTATGCCGAGGAACAGTCGATCCTGAATGCGAATCAAAGCCTGGTGCAGCAGATCGTCTCTTCAGGACTGGCCGCCCCAGGCGATACTTTGGCAATTCTCGGCATCTTGCTAGCCTCCGGCCAGGTATCGAGTTCCCTGTTCTCCAACGGCATCGCCCTGTTTGGCGGAGGGCTCACGCAATCCGCGCTGGCCCCAGGCGGGGTTACGGCCAACCTTAGCCTGAACTCCTCCGATTCGCGCGAACTGGATCAGATGCAGTTGCGCCTGGGCGATGGCGAAAAGGCCACCATGCGCCTGGGAACGCGCTATCCCATTCAGACTTCCTCGTTCTCGAGCCTATCGGCCAGCCTTCCCAATATTCCAGGGCTTACCGGCGCAGGTAGCTCCAGCAGTCTCTCGTCGCTGCTCTCTCAGTTGGAAGGAAGCGTGCCCAATATTCCCCAGGTGGAGTATCAGGATCTGGGCTTGACGCTGACGGCCACCCCCAAGGTGATGCGCGACAACGATGTCGCGCTCACCATCGAAATGAAGATCGATGCCCTCGCCGGAACCTCCATCAATGGCAATCCAATACTCGACAATCGCTCCTATTCCGGCGTGGTGACGGTCAAGCAAGGCGCAGGCGTGGTGGTGGTGAGCGAACTCGACAAGCAGGAGAGCCGCGCCATCAGTGGGGTACCGGGGATCAGTGAAATCCCTGGCTTGAACGACCTCACCGGCAACGACAAGCAGAAGAGCAACTCGACCCTGCTGATCGTGATGACACCTCACGTCATTCGCGGAACCCAAGCCGCGGGCCACTCGCCGATGCTGCGGATCGAAAGAAGCACGACCGCGCAGTAGAGCCACGCAAAGCGAACGGCTTGGCGCACTCCCATTTGCTGGCCCGCCGCACGCCCCCATCGCGCACATGCAGAAAGGGCAGCCGCTAAGGCTGCCCTTTCTGAACTGCTCGTGCTCCCAGGATTGGAAAGACGTTGGACTAGTGTGCTGCCGCTCTGTGCGCCGGCGTCGGTTTGTGGACCACACCAGCCTTCTTCGGGACAATCACTCCGTCGCGTAGCACAATCTGCGCCGAGGCTGGTGCGGCGTCAGTGGCCTCGGTCCTGGTGAAGCTGTCGTAAACTCCGTCCAACTCCGCCTGCCCCTTTGCTTGGAGCCCGAACTCGGCGCCCGCAGCCGGAATCTCCTTCGCCGTCGCCGGCGCCTTCAAATTCACGATAAAGTCGGGAACCTTCGCAGTTTTGGCGTCATCGGTCACCGCAACCTTGACGACGGAGTCGGAGGCTTCGATTACGACTCCGGGAACTGGCGTCGGCTTGTCCTTCAAGAGCGCCCAAAGTTGATCGGCGTCTTCCTTGCTGCCTACCGCCAGAACCGTCTCCTTGTCGGCCAGGGCTAATGTATTCCAGTCCTTGGTGGACGCAAGCAGGGCGTGGATCTGCTCAGCGGGAGTCGGCGCCAGCTTGATTGTAAAGCTTGCCGGCGGAAAGGTTGTGGCCGCCGCCTGGGACTTGATGGCATCCAGGCCATCCAGGCCGCCATGATACTTCTTGTAGTACAGCTCGAGGTCAGGCTCAATCTTTGCCTTGTACTGCGCTGGAGCAAAATCCCAGACCCGCGCATAGAACCAAATCGCTTGCACCAAATCCTGCGATGCCCCTGGCTGGCTGTACGCCTGCGCAAGCAGCAGCGTGTCGTTCAAGCCTGCCGACTGGCTCTGGGCGTCTGTATAAAGCATCAGCTCTGCGCGATACTCGGAGATCGCCGCCAAGGCATCGCTCGCTGCGCCATCCGTCAGACTCTTTACCTGTTTTTTCTTATCGTCAATGCTGGCGGCTAGAGTGGCGCGATCGGAATCGCTGAGCTTGTCGCCTTGCTCCTTGAGTTGTGTCTCAAGTTTTTGAATGTCATCGCTGAGGGACTTGATCTGTTTCTCTTTGGTTGTGTACTTCGAGATCATGTCGTCCAAAGCAATAGTCGAGTGAAAGATGGGATAGGTCGCGCTGGTCTGCTTCTTCCAATCGTCGTCGGAGACCTTGGCGGGCTTGGCAACTGTGAGGCCTTTCTGAGCCATAGCCGCCGCATCGTCGCAGGTCTGCGGGTCACCGGTTTTGGCGCACTGGCCCTTCTTGATATAGACCGTGATAAAGATCGCCTTGGTGTTATTCGGATCCACTTGAAGCATGCGGGAGGCAGCGCCGAGGGCACCGGTTTGGTCACCCAGGCCTTGGTAGGTATCGATCAGCATGTCAAGGACAGCCGACTTGACCACGCTCTGGGGATAAGTCGTCAGAAAGCTTTCCAGGGCCGCGGCTTTGGCTTTGGGATCGCTCTGTGTGGTTGCCATTTGATAGGCATTAAACTCTGCCGGATCCTTGATAGTGATCTGGTCCGAATCTTGTGCTCGCAGCGTGGGCGCGGAAATGAGGCTAATGCCCGCCAATGCCATCGCAAACGCAAAGACAAACTTTTTCATTCAGTGCTCCTGGGAATTGCCGAAAATGGAAGTCGATATTCAAGCACTCGCTCGCTGAAATTGCAACCGTTCTTCTTGGCGGTTGAGTGCCGGGGTCTTGGTAAACCATACCACGGCTCCCAATGCGGTGTTGGAAGGATTATAGAAAGCTGTGCCCTCCATGACAAGAGAAGTTGTGAAGGAAAGAAAGGAATTGCCCCGAAAGTTGCATCGAGCCGGTTTTTCGACTTGCCCCACCGGCCTGACGGGGACGCTCTTTGCCGGCATAGCGCTCCGGTTAAGATGAACGATATCTCCCCTAGCCCCGTCCGGGTTCATCCAGATTCCCCGATCCCTCCCCAACGTCGGGTTAGATGCGGGGCAGGGGAAAACTGTTCCTAGGTGCTCCTTCAAGGAGGGAGCGGCCCCTTATTGGAGCAGCCGCACCAATTCCGCCTGTTCTGCCAGGAAGGCGTCGTGACCATGGTCGCTGATCATCTCGCGGTAATCGGCCTGGACACCCGACGCACGAATGGTCTCGGCAAACTGGCGCACCGTCTCGGCCGGAAACAGCCAGTCCGAACTGATGCCTACGAAACTCAGCTTCGCGCGTATCCGGTTGAAGGCCTCCGTCGCCGAAGGAAATCCGCGCTGCGGATCCCAGGTATCCATAGTGCGCAACAGGGCCAGGTAGGTATTGGCATCGAAGCGGTCGATGAATCGCTGCCCCTGGTGGTCCAGATAGCCGGCGATGTCGAAACGTCCGCCAATGAGGCCGCCCCCCTGATTATCGAGGCCCCAGGGATCCTCGCCGTTGCGATTGGGACTGCGCCCACAACGCTCTTCAAAGAGCGACGCGGACTTGTAGCTGAGCATCCCAATCTGCCGGGCCAGCGCCAGCCCCCGCTGTGGAGGATGCTGCGGCAGATAATGACCGCCCGCCCAGTCTGGGTCATGCACGATGGCCTGGCGCTGGAGATGATTGAGCGCCAACCCCATGGCTGAAACCGGCGTAACGGCAATAATCAGCGCCCGCGCCACGCGCTCGGGGTTCTGAATGGCCCAATCCAGAGCCTGCATCCCCCCAATCGACCCGCCCAATACCAACCGCAGCCGCCGGATGCCCATCGAATCCAGCAGCCGCGCCTGCGCCCGCACATTGTCCCGAATCGAAACCAGCGGAAAGTCGGGCCCATAGACTTCGCCCGTCTCCGGGTCCACCGAGCCAGGCCCTGTAGAGCCATAACAGGAGCCCAGCATGTTGATACAAATGACAAAATCGTGCTCCAGGGATAAAACCGCCCCCGGCGCGAAGATCTCCGGCCACCAGGAGCCCACCAGCGCCGAGCCGGTGAGCGCGTGGCACACCAGCACCGCGTTGTCGCGCGCCGCATTCAGCCGTCCGTACACCGCATAATGCAGCGTTACGCCGGCCAATGTGCGACCGCAATCCAACAGAAATGGCTCGTCGAGGACATAGTCCCCCTCGTAGGTGGGGTCGAGCACTTTTGTTCCAGCCCCCTGTCCCACGAGTTTGGCCGGCCCGGTCTCAGCCGGGATTCGCGTTTCAGTCATTACACTTATTGTGCAGCATGGCCCACGGTTACGGCTGCGCCCGTGAACGAATGCCCGTTCGCCGTCGCAATCGCCTGGTCCAAATCCGCCAGAATATCGCGAATATCCTCGATACCCACCGACAACCGCACCATCTCGGGGGTCACGCCGGTCGTCGCCTGCTCCTCCACTGAAAGCTGCTGGTGGGTCGTCGATGCCGGATGGATCACCAGCGACTTGGCATCGCCAATATTGGCCACCAGCGAAAAAAGCTCCAAGGAGTCGATCAGCGTCTTTCCCGCCTCGTAACCGCCTTTGATGCCAAACGTGACCAGTGCCCCCCGTCCGCTGGGCAAATATTTTTGCGCCCGCGCGTAATAGGGGCTCGACTCCAGCCCTGGATAGTTGACCCACTCCACGCCTGGATGCTGCTCTAGGTGCTTAGCCACAGCCAGCGCATTCTCCGAGTGCCGCGCCAGGCGCAGATGCAGCGTCTCAATCCCTTGCAGCAAGAGAAACGCGTTAAACGGCGAAAGCGCCGCGCCCGTGTCGCGCAGCCCCTGCACGCGCGCCTTGAGGATGAACGCCAGAGGACCGAAAGCCTCCGTGTACCGTAGACCGTGATACGACGGGTCCGGGTCGGTGAACTCCTTGAACCTCCCAGACGCAGCCCAGTCGAACTTGCCCGCGTCCACAATCACACCGCCAATGGTGGTGCCATGCCCGCCCAGAAACTTGGTAGCCGAGTTGACCACAATGTCCGCGCCCCACTCGATAGGCCGCACCAGCGCCGGCGAGGCCGAGGTGTTGTCGATGACCAGCGGCAACTTGTGCTCATGAGCGATGGCGGCGATCCTCTCGATGTCCACCACATCCAGCTTTGGATTGCCGAGTGTCTCCGTGTAGACGGCCCGCGTCTTGTCATTGATGGCCGCGCGCAACCCGTCGAAGTCGTCCGCGTCCACAAACCGAACGGTGATGCCGAGCCGCGGAAATGTGTAGTGGAAGAGGTTATAGGTGCCACCATAAAGCGAAGTGGTCGAGACGATCTCGTCTCCCGCCGAGGCCAACGTGGTCAGCGTGAGGGTCTCCGCCGCCTGGCCAGAGGCCGTGGCCAGCCCCGCGACCCCGCCCTCCAGCGCCGTAACTCTCTTCTCGAAGACGTCGGTGGTGGGGTTCATGATGCGCGTGTAGATATTGCCAAACTCTTTCAGCCCAAACAACCGCCCCGCGTGGTCGGCGTCCTGGAACAGGTAAGAGGTGGTCTGGTAGATAGGGACGGCTCGCGAACCAGTCGCCGGATCTGGCGATTGGCCGGCATGAACGGCAAGGGTGGCAAGATGCTGCTTGGCTTCGGACATCGTGATCTCCTTCATTCAGGGTTTTTACGCTTTGGTTTCGGCGTGCGGCAAAGACCGGCTCCGAGCCGTCTATCAAGCAAAACGGCCCGAATCCTGTGTGGACCCGGGCCGCCTGACTCAAGATCGGTTGCGCTTAGCGCGTATGCCTCTCAGAAACCAAGCGGACGGGTCCGTACTCCATGTGCATGCACATAGCCATGACCGCAATTCCGAATTTCCCTGAGAGCCTGTTTACGATCTTCTCAGCAGCAGTCGGAGAAAGGCCAAGTGGATCATTTGCAAGCTCGTATTCAGTTTTCGTTCGCAGTTTTTCCATAGACGGCGGCACTTTTCCAGCCAT